>Ga0316227_1002535_pt1 | contig 16231 bp, 9 predicted proteins | sample TBH18019metaG_FD_206012 | JGI IMG/M metagenome (GOLD analysis project Ga0316227, IMG submission 206012) | Freshwater microbial communities from Trout Bog Lake, Wisconsin, USA - TBH18019 | ecosystem: Environmental > Aquatic > Freshwater > Lake > Hypolimnion/Profundal zone | place: USA: Wisconsin... | reverse complement strand
CCAAGGCGCATAGATGTTCTGGGCGATGAGGCCGCCGCTGTGGCAAAGGGCGCAACCATTGATGCCGAGGTATTGCGCGCCAATGATGGTTTGCGTCAGATTCGTCGAACCACTCGCGGTCGTCTGAACCAGAGCCGTCACCGTGTAGGGTCCTTCGAGGTCGGGGCGTAACATCATCCGGCCGGCGACTTTATATACCGCCGCGCCGGCTTGATTATACCGATCCGCCATATTGTAAGGTGGCACGTTCGTTCCCAGCGTGCTGGCGGTCAGCGCCGCCGTCGAACCGATAGGAGCGCTGGTGACTGTCCAGGTGACATTCGTGATCTGAGCTGCCGGGATGGCGGCGTTGACCAGCACTTCGAGGTAGGCCGGTTCACCCAGAGGGACGTTGCGTTGGCCGCCCGAGGTTTCACCGCCGGTCACGCCGTAGGTGGTAATCTCGCCGGGGTCAAGCGGACGCAGGTAGATGGATCCCTGCAAGGCTGGCGTTGCCGCTCTCGCAGCCAGGACAGTTCCGAGGGCCATCCCCAATAGGGCGGCGCGGGTTGCCGAGCGGGCACATAAGCCGGCCAGCAGGGCTTGTTTATTCTTCATAGTGTTTGCACGTGCTTTCTTTGGTTGTTGCTTGGATTACTACTCACGGCATTAGCTCAATGCCGTGTCTATCCCACGCCGCATCCACTGGATGTGGCGTGTTCCAACGCGAGTTGGCCGGCCGCGAGCTCGCTGCCCTGCTCTCTCGTCGAAATTCTCTTATTCCCTTCCCGCCCGGCCTGGCCAGGGAGGATGTCCGCTCTATGGGTAAAGGCGACATGGGGAAACAGTCAGTTGTGGCATACGGCCGGGACGCCCGTCGCCCAGCCGGCCACAGGCGTGCCGGCCGCATTCTCGGAGGGCTCAAGCGCCGCGGCTACCTTAGCCAGTAGAGCCGAGGAGCGGTCCTCGATGATCGCCTCGCAACGCGCCAACTCTTGCTCACGGTGGCGCACATTCTCACGCACCAGGTTCTCGAGGTGATCCACGTTGTAAAGAAACACGTTGTCGAGTTGTTGCACGTCCGCGTCGATGTCGCGCGGCACCGCAATATCGATCAGAAAGAGGGGGCGATGACCCCGGCTGGGCAAGATGGAGGCGATCTGGCTGCGGTGGAGGATGGTCTGCGTCGCGCCGGTCGAGCTGACAACGATGTCCGCCTCGGCGATCGCGGAAAGGCAATCTTCGAAGCGCACCGCCCGACCTCCGAATTCGGCGGCCAGATGCTCCGCGCGCTCGAAGGAACGGTTGGCGACCAGCACGGAACGCGCGCCTTTTTTGGCCAAATGCTTCACGCAGGCCTCGCCCATCTTGCCCGCGCCGATGATCATCACCGTGCGGGTCCCCAGGTTCCCATCAAAAATCCGCTCCGCCAGTTCTACCGCCACGCTCCCGACGGAGGTGGCACCCCGCCCAATCCCGGTTTCAGTGCGGATTTCCTTGGCGGTTTGCAACGCCGTCTGGAACAGCCGGTTCGTCACCCGCCCGGTAAGCCGGGCGGTCTGGGCCGCCTGGTAGGCCTGTTTCACCTGGCCGGTAATCTCGGTCTCGCCGATGACCATCGAATCCAGGCCGCCCGTCACCGAAAATAAATGCTTCACCGCCGATAGGCCCTCCTTGACGTAAAGGTAGGGGGCAAAATCAGCATCGCTGACGGCGATTTCCTGGAACAGTTGCGCCGCATTCGGGTGGTTGCGGTGGGTGACACCGTAAATCTCGACGCGGTTGCAAGTGGACACGACCACCACCTCAGAGAGACCGCCTCCCAGTTTCAACCGGCAGCCGTGGCAAGGAAGACGGGCGGGTTGCACCGCCAGTTTCTCGCGCAATTCCACCGGCGCGGTCTTATAGCTTAGGCCTGCGACAAAGAGTTTCATGAAACGGTGACCTTGGCTGCGAACTCGGGCGATTGTTCACGGTGGAAAACCCCGGCTTCCGCCTCGCCCCGCACTGGCCAGGCGAACCTCCGAGGCAAGGGAAGGCTCCGCCAGGCCAGGCGGCTTCGCCCAGAACCTGCACGCCCTGTAGTCCCTGCCATTCGCCAGCCAAGTGTCATGAAAGCTAGCCTAGACCTTGGAGCTTTTGGCGCTTCCCATCCCTTGCCATAAGCTTTACATTTTTTGCTCTGCGATGGCAATCAAGACAAAGTCCGGCTAATTTCGAAGCCGACCTCGCTTCACGAAATCGCAAGAAATACCGTCTTTTTGGGGCGATTTCGGGTAACCGCCGGGCGTTTTGAGGAGGTGCGCTGCGCCCGGGTGGCTAGTACATTATCCTACTTGGACAGCGCAAAGGATGGTTAACTAGCCGATCCAATTCTATTATGCACTATAATGTAATCCACAAGGCCCGTCAAGGCTTTCGCCCGGGCCGGTCTTTCGCTCAGGCCAGCAGTTCCTGGATTTCATTCCAGGTCAGCGAGGCGGCGAATTGTTCTTCGCCGCCGATGGTGGCCTGGATGACCTCGCGCTTGCGGTTTTGCAGGATCAGGATCTTCTCCTCGACGGTATCGCGCGTGATCAGCTTATAGCTGGTCACGACCCGCGTTTGGCCGATCCGGTGGGTCCGGTCGGTCGCTTGATCCTCGACCGCGGGATTCCACCACGGATCGAAATGGACCACGGTGTCCGCCCCGGTGAGGTTCAGGCCGGTGCCGCCGGCCTTGAGGCTGACCAGGAAGACCGGGATGTCGGGGTTCGTTTGAAAGCGATTGACCACCGCCCCGCGGTCCACCGTGGACCCGTCCAGGTAACAGAACTCGATCCCCGTTTCGGTCAAACGCTCCTTCAGGAGGGTCAACATGGTCACAAACTGGCTGAACACCACCACGCGGTGACCGCCATCGAGGACCTCCTCGAGCAACTCGCCAAAGAGGTCGAGCTTGCCCGAGGCGTTGGCGGGGTTGACGCCCTCGAGTTTCAAGAGCCGCAGATCGCAGCAGACCTGGCGCAGGCGCAACAGGGCGCTGAGCACCATCATGCGGCTCCGCGCCAGCCCCTGGTCGCCGACGGCTTCGAGGATTTCCTTGCGGCTCGCCTCGACGATTTGTTGATAAACCGCCCGCTGGTCGGGCGTGAGTTCGCAATAGGATACCTGCTCGATCTTGGGTGGCAGGTCGGCGGCGACCTCTTTCTTGAGGCGGCGCAGAAGGAAGGGACGCAACCGCCGCGACAGCCGGGCCTGGGCGCGGGTGTCCCGGTCGCGCGCGATGGGCTGCTCATACCGTTCGCGAAAGTCCTGCGCGGTCCCCAGGTAACCCGGCATCAGAAAATCGAAGATCGACCACAGGTCGAGGACCGAGTTTTCGATGGGGGTGCCGGTGAGTACCAGCCGGCGCCGGGCGCGGATGGACTTGACGGCTTGCGCGTTCTGGGTTTGACGATTCTTGATATGCTGGGCCTCATCCAGCACCGCCGTGTCGAACTCCAGCTCCCGGTAGCGGTCGGCGTCGCGGCGGATGAGGGCGTAGCTGGTCACCACCACGTCGCAGCGGGGAATCTCCTCGAACCGGGTGTGCCGGTCGGGTCCATGCAGCGGCAGGACCTTGAGGTTCGGGGTAAATTTCGCCGCCTCGGCCACCCAGTTGAACACCAGGCTGGTGGGGCAGACGATGAGCATCGGCGCGCCGCCCGGATCCGCCTGGCGGACGAATCGGAACAAGGCCAGGGTCTGGAGTGTCTTCCCCAGACCCATCTCGTCGGCCAGGATGCCGCCGAAACCGTTTTCCCGGAGAAAGCGCAGCCAGGCCACCCCTTGCTTTTGGTACGCGCGCAGAATGGGGTCGAGCTCACCCAGCGGCGGGCATTCGAGCCGGGCTTCGCCGCTCTGCTGGGCGGCTCGCTCACGCCAGGCGGCCGGGGCCTCGACCCGCCAATCCCCGTGCTGGCGGAACGTGGCTTCCAGGAAGGCGGCCTGGGTCTGGTTGATGCGATAGCCTTGCTCGTGCTGTCGCGGGGCGCAATCGCGCAGGACCTCGTGCAGCTCCTCCACCGCCCCGGTATCCAGAATGGCGAATTTGCCATTCCGCAGCCGGGCATGACTCTGGCCGGACATGAGCAGGCGTTGGATCTCCACGGGCGAAAAGGCCTGGCCGCCGCTGGCGGTAAACACGACCCCCAGGTCGAACCACTGTACCCCCGAGGAGCTGATCTGAAACTGTGGCTCAATGCGCTCGAGGTTTTGGGAGCAGGTGCGTTCGAGCCGTTCTTCGAGCGTTACCGACCATTCGGTCTGAAGCTTGGGAAACTCGCGCGCGAAGAAACTGAGAACCGCGTTTTGCCCCAGTAACTGGAGTTTTCCTTGCGCATCGGGGCCCACGAAGCCGCAGCGCTGGAGCCGGCCAAGGGCGGCGCGCTCCGCGCCCGTGTCCCGCGTTGAATAGCGCGTAGGCACCTCGGGGTCGGCCAGCCACACGCTCTCGTCGGCGGCCGTCACCCCCACGGTCATGATCCGCGCGCCGTAACCGCATTGGAGCAGGCCGGTGAGCTGGTTCAGACCCCCTTGGAGCTGCAACAGGAAACGCGGCGCCTGCGGCTGCAGCGTGAAGGTGTCCAGCGCGAAGTTGGCTTCCAGGCTCCCGTCTGCTTGCGCCCGGGGCCAATGCTCGTTGAGGAAGGCCGGCACCTGTGCGCGCGTCAGCCGCACCGGACCACTCAGAACCGCCCGGGCGAAGGCGGGCAGGCCCAGGGGCTGAAAGGTGTCCTTCTGCCAGACCCAATCCCCGGCGATCGTCAAGCCTGCTCGCGGGGCCTTGAGGGCCAGCAGGATCTCGCCGTTGGGTTCGAGCGTCGCCCGCAGCGGCAGGGTGAGCGGCGTCCTCGATACCGTCACCGCGGTGGCTTTGCCCAGCGACAGTCGCGGATGGTCCGCCAGCAGGGGAAGGAGGGCGACCAAATCCTGGGTGGGGAGTTGAAGGGCGGCGGGCGTTTGGCCCCCCGCCAGGCTTTCCACCCGCTCGATGATGGCTTCATCGCGCACCGGGAAGGCATAGGCGGAGTTCCGTGGCAGGGCGTTGAGCGGGCAGCGTCCACCGGCCCACTGGGCCTCCAAGACCAACATGGTTTTGCCTCGGGCCAGCGCCTGGTCCAGATTGGGCGGGAGGATGATGGAAAGCTCGGCCGGCCGGCCCTCGGCGCTGCGTTGCAGGGAGGAGGCGCGCGCCCGTGACACCGCCGATTCAGGCGCGCGTGCGGGAGCGGACTGGGATGGCCGGAGCCCGGATGGCGCGGGCGGCGGCGATTGGCTGGCCAGCCAGTGGAGACCGACCCCGACAACGTGGGCGCAGATCTTGCCCCACTCTCGCGCGTCCCGGCAGGTGCAGAGATTCTCCAGGTCAATCTCGCTGTTGATGACCAGCGAGGCGCGGAAGGACATGCCACCCGACTGGACCACCCCGCGCAAGAGCGGCGACGCCCAGTATGAGCTCAGCACCTGGCCCTGGGCCAGGTAAGCCCGCGCCTGCTTCATCACGTCCCAACCCGCCGCTTTGCTCAGCAGGGCTTCTGAGAGTACGACGGGCATGGGCGGCCGTCAGTGCCGGCAAATCAGATCGGCTGAGGTCTGAAACCCGCCGGCCTGCGGCACAAACTTCCCCCGGGCTTCGAGGAATTCCACCAATTGTTGCGCCGTCATCCCTGCCGCCGAGCAGGTATGGAAACGCGCCTCCGCCCCAAAACGGGCCAGGATGTCCTGCGCCAGGGTCTCGCGCGTATAGGCCTTGCCCGAGGAGAGCATCATCTCCAACACTTCATGTCCGTGGATTTCGTTCATTTTCAGATCAACACCCTACTCTGGCGGCGCCAGCGGCGCAATCGAAAGCCCTGCCCGATCCGGAATTCAAGGACTCTAGGGTTGACGCCCCTCGCTTGAAGGGTCAATTTGCGGTCCAGCAGAGCCGCCCCACGCGCATGACGACCGCACCAGATAAACCTGACCAGAACCCCATGGGGTTATGCCGGCCTCCTAGTGGTCCGCCCTTTTGCCGAAGTGCCGGCACCGCCGAAAGCTCGCTCCGCCGGCTCCCGCCACTGTCTCGCGGTTTTGGCCGCTTATCCCCGTTATGAAAAACCTGGCCCTCTCCTTCCTCTGGCTGTCCTTTCTCCTGGCTTCCCAACCCGGCGCCTCTGCCTCCCCCGCCCACGCTGTGATCAGAGAATACGACCGCGAGTTCACCACCTATCCCTATTCCGATCCCGACCCCGTCCCGACCATGTCGCGGTTCTATCCTTACTTCCGTTATGACGGGTTTACCGATAAGCCCGTTTCGAAGAAGTGGAAGGTGGTGGAGTTATCCAATGACTATTTGCAGCTGCTCATCCTCCCGGAGATCGGCGGCAAGGTCTGGGCCGCCATCGAAAAGAGCACCGGCAAGCCCTTCATCTACTTTAATCGGGTCGTCAAGTTCCGCGATGTCTCGATGCGCGGACCGTGGACCAGCGGCGGCATGGAGGCCAACTATGGGATCATGGGCCACACGCCCAACTGTTTCTCGCCAGTGGACTACCTGACGCGGCGCAACCCGGACGGCAGCGCCAGTTGCGTGATCGGCACGCTCGACCTCTTGACCCGCTCGACCTGGCGGCTCGAAATCAACCTGCCCGCCGGCGAGGCCGGGTTCACCACCCGGTCCTTCTGGCACAACGCCTCGGGTGCCGACCAACCCTACTACACCTGGATGAACGTCGGCATCAAGTCCGCCGGGAACCTCCAGTTCATCAACCCCGGCACCCACTACCTCGGGCATGATGGCAAGGCCCTCGCCTGGCCGATCAACCCCGCCAACGGGCACGACCTCTCCTGGTACAACCAGAATAATTTCGGCCCCTACAAGTCCTACCATGTGTTTGGCCGGTTGGCCGAGTTCTTCGGCGGCTACTGGCACGATGACGATTTCGGCATGGCCCGCTGTTCGCCCTATGGCGACAAGCCCGGACGGAAGGTCTGGATCTGGGGCCTTTCACGCCAGGGAATGATCTGGGAGAAGCTCCTGAGCGATTCCGACGGCCAGTATGTCGAGGTCCAATCCGGACGCCTCTTCAACCAGAGCGCCGACGAAAGCACGCTCACCCCGTTCAAGCACAAGGAATTTCCACCCTATGCCACCGATACCTGGACGGAACACTGGCAGCCGGTCAAGGGCACCAAGGGCATGGTGAGCGCGAGTCCCTGGGGGGCCATGAATGTCACGCACGAGACCGGCCGTTTGATCATCCGGATCTCACCCACACGGCCGTTGCGCGATAAACTCGAAGTGTTCGACGGCGCTCGCCCGATCTTCAGCACAGAGGTCAGCCTCAAGCCCATGCAGCCGTTCGAACAGATCGTCAAGCTCGAGACCCCGCCGCGGGATGCGGGTGCGGAGGCTTATCTCAAGGCCCTCCGCGTCTGCCTGGGCGGCGACAAACTTCAGTTCATCGCCGGCGATGGCGACGTGCTGAACCGCCCGACGGAATCGCCTCGCTCCTTCGACTGGAACTCCACCTATGGCCTTTACCTCAAGGCCAAGGAAAGCGCCCGGGAACGGGCCTATCCTCAAGCCCGGGACCAGCTTTTTGCCTGCCTGAAAACGGACCCTAATTTCCTGCCCGCCCTCGTCGACTTGGCCGCGCTGGAAAACCGTCGCGGCTATCCTGCCGGCGCCCTCGGTTGGTCCCGCCAGGCCCTGAGCATCGACACCTATGATCCCGGCGCCAACTACCAGTTCGGCCTGGCCAGCGCCACCCTCGGACATACGGCGGACGCGAAAGAGGCGTTCAGCGTCGCCGCCCTGTCCATCGGTTGGCGCAGCCCGGCGTCCACCGAACTCGCCAAGGCTTATTTGCGCGAGCAACGGTATGACCGCGCCCTGGCCTGCGCCGAGGCCGGCCTGGATAACAACCGGCGCAATCTCGACGCCCTCCAGGTGCTGGCCTGTGCCCACCGCCTGCTCGGAGAGAAAACCAAGGCCGAGGTCGCGACCCAAACCCTCCTCGAACTCGACCCCCTCAATCATTTCGCCCGTTGCGAGCAGTTCTTGTGGGGTAGGGGAACCGCTGCCGGTTTTACCAACGCCGTCCGCAATGAACTACCGCACGAGACCTTCCTGGAACTGGCCGCCTGGTACCGGAACGTGGGACTGGATCAAGATGCCGCGCGGGTGCTGGAACTGGCGCCGCCCACCTCCGAGGTGCTCTATTGGCTGGCGTTCGTGCGTCGCGACACCCACCTGCTCGCCCGGGCGGAGGCCGCCTCGCCCGCGTTTGTCTTCCCGTTCCGACAGGAGTCGCTGCCGGTGTTTGAATGGGCTCGTGAGGCGAGCCGCGCCTGGCCGGCACGCTACTATCTGGGCCTGATCCAGTGGCACCTGGGCAACCTCTCCCGCGCGCAAACGCTCTTGGCCTCGTGCGGGGACGAACCGCAGTTCGCGCCCTTCTATGCCGCCCGCGCCCAAGTCTTCGACGCTGACGTTACGGGGGACATGCAGAAGCCCGCCCAGCATGAGCGCGCTACGCAGGATCTGCAGACCGCCGCCCGACTCGACCCCAGCCAGTGGCGCTACGGCGCGATGCTCGTTAAAACGCTCCTGAAGCAAACCGATCCCGCGCCGGTCTTGGCGGCGGCGGCGGATTACGCCCACCGCTTCCCCACGAACAGCGTCCTGGCCCTGTTGCACGCCAAGGCCCTCGTCCTGAACGGGTGCTACCCGGCGGCCCTGGACCTCCTGAACTCGCTCAACCTGATCCCTTGCGAGGGCAGCACCGACGCGCACGCCACCTTCCGCGAGGCCAACCTGAGGTGCGCCTTGGAGCGGATGCAAACCGGGGAGTTCGCCGTCGCTCTGCCCTTCATCGCCCGCGCCCGCGAATGGCCCGAAACCTTGGGCGCCGGCAAACCTTATCCCGAGGACGCCGATGAGCGTCTCGAAGACTGGCTGGCCTGCCAGTGCTATCTCGCGGCCAAGTCGAGCGAAGAGGCCAAGCGGGCGATCGATAGAATCCTGGCCTTTGGTTCCAGCTCCGATCCGGTTGGCGGCGCGGGCACCATCTTGCGGGCCCTGGCCCTTCGGCAGGCCGGGCGAGGCCGAGAGGGCGAACAACTGCTCAAGGCCTGGTTGCTCCGCGACCCTGCCAGCGAGTTGGCCGCTTGGGGGATGGAGGTCTTCGCCCGGCCGGCAACGCCGTTGCCCGCCAAAGTCTCCGACCCGGTCTGCCGCATCCTGGCAGAATGGCTCAAAGCAGGGGCCAACCGGTGACCCGCAGCCAGTCCCCTGGGATCGCCCGGTTGCACCTGCTGGGCGCCATCCATTTCCCATTGCCCCGGCTAAGGGAATCCGCTTAATTACCGCGGATGGCCAAGCCGTTCAAATCACAGTGGGATTTTGGTGAGCTGTTCCCCAAGGAACCGGCGCGCAAGACCTTGTCTGTCACCGAACTGACCTGGCAGATCAAGAAACTGCTCGAAGGTCAGGTCGGTCAGGTCTGGGTCACCGGCGAGATCACCAACCTGCGGGCTCAAAGCTCCGGTCATATCTATTTCACCCTCAAAGACGCGGGCGCTCAGATCAGTGGCGTCCTGTTCCGGGGCGAGCCCAAGATCGACCGTTCGCTCTTGCAGGATGGCCGCAAAGTGGTGCTGCAAGGCGATCTCACGGTCTATGAGCCGCGCGGCCAATACCAGTTGCGGGTTACCGCCGTCGAACTGGAGGGCGTCGGCGCGCTCCAGGCGGCCTTCGAGAAGCTTAAGCAGAAACTCAATGCCGAGGGACTCTTCGCCCAGGATCGGAAACGGCCCCTGCCGCGGTACCCGCAACGCATCGGCTTGATCACTTCTCCCACCGGCGCTGCCATCCGCGACGTCATCCACGTCATCCAGCGCCGCAATTCCGCGTTGGAAGTGATTCTCGTCCCCTGCCGCGTCCAGGGCGACGGCGCGGCGGCCGAAATCGCCCGCGCTGTCCGCCTGCTCAATGAGCTGAGCCGGACCCAGTGCCACCTGGATGCCATTCTCATCACCCGCGGCGGAGGCAGCCTCGAAGACCTTTGGGCCTTCAACGAAGAGGTCGTGGCGCGCGCGATCTTCGACTCCACCGTCCCGGTGGTGTCGGCGGTCGGCCACGAAATTGATTTTACCATCAGCGACTTTGTCGCTGATCTGCGGGCTGCCACGCCGAGTGTCGCAGCGGAGATCCTCACCGAGGGGGTGTTTTCCAGTGTTCAGTTTCTCGCGCAAGCCGGCGACCGCTTGCGCCAGTTGCTCCGGCAGCGGATGGACGACAAGGAATATGAGCTGACCCAGGTACTCGACCGTCTGGCGCGGGTTCATCCTCGGCGGCGGCTTAATGACTGGCTTCAGCAATTGGATGATGCGCAAACCGCGCTCGAGCGTTGCGCCCGCCAGGGGCTCCGCGAGCGGCGCGCCGCCTGGCAAAACCTGGCCGGCCGCCTGATGCGGGTCCGTCCCGCCCTCGTGCTGCACCAGCGACGGGAAGTGCTCCAACAGACGGTCGCGCGTCTCCGCGAGCAGGCCCGGCACCGGGTGCGCGAGTCTGGAAATCGCCTGGAGACCCTGGATGCGCGTCTCCGACTCCTCGGTCCGGAACAGGTCCTGGCCCGTGGTTATTCCATCACTCTCGACGCCGACACCGGCGCCGTCCTGCGCCAAGCGCCCTCGATCCGGCCCGGACAACGCCTCAGGACCAGGCTGCAGCTCGGCCAGGTCCTCAGCCTCGCCGAACGCTCCGTGTCCGGACCCTAGCCTGGGTGGTCCTCCCGCCGGTGGGTTCCGGCGAGCCCCATTCCAAGCAAGCGGCCCGTTTGTAATAGGCGGCCTCCCGATTCGACCTTATCGTTTAATCCATGAATACGAGATTGAACCTCTTGCCCGCCCTGGTAGCCGCAACGGCACTCTTTTGCTTTTGGGGGATGGGGACAGCGCGGGCCCAGGCCCAATATGAAAGCGGGCGCGTCGCCGGTCTGGAGAACCGCGTCGCCACCCTAGAACACCAATTCCCATCTCACACCACCGAGGGCGCCGCGTGTTTCATCTGCGGTGCCTTTTGCGCGCTTTGGGCGCAGAACACCGGGCGCAATGCGTGGCTCTGGTTCTTCCTGGGGCTCTTTTTCAATGTCATCACCGTCCTGGTCCTGTTGCGCAAGAATTCCAACGATCGGCGAACGCAGCGCGGTTAATTTCCCATCGCCTTAAAGCCCGCTGTTGGGCACCATTGAATTCATGGCTGCTAGACCCATCCGACGCAACGACTCCGGTAGCCGCCCGGCGCTCTGGCAAGCGGTCGCCTGCCGCGTCGCCATCCAATCGGCCAACCTATGTTAAAACGACTCACTCCCGTCCTCGCTTTGATCGGCGCCTGCTGGATCGTGTTCGCCGTCAACCTGGTCTTTTGGCAGGGACACCTGAACCAATACGGGATTGTCCCCCGCCATGTTTGGAGTTTACCCGGCATTCTCTGGTCCCCCTTTCTGCACGAGTCGCTCCGGCATTTGACCGCCAACACGTTGCCTTTGCTGATTCTGGGCGGGATCCTCTGCGCTCGTAGTCGAGTCGAGTTCATGGAGGTCGCCATGGGCGGCATCGTTCTGGGGGGCGGGCTGACGTGGCTGTTGGCTCGTTCGGGTTGCCACATCGGCGCCAGCGGGCTGGTCTTTTGCCTCTTCGGCTACTTGGCCTCGCTCGCCTTCTTCCGCCGCACCATCGGGACCTTCCTCATCTCGTTGATTTGTATCTTCCTGTTTTGGGGGATCCTCCGCGGCATCCTGCCTACCGCCTCGGCGGTTTCCTGGGAAGGCCACGCCGCCGGATTGGTCACGGGTATCGGCCTGGCCTGGTCCGCTCCCAAACCCAAATCGGGTCGGAAAACGGCAGATTAGATTGACAATTCCGGTGTTTCCTGAGTATCTGCCCGCATGAAATCGCCCATGCCAGCCAATACGAATCCTCAGCCTTTGTCCCAACTCCCCATCGGCAGCCCGGATATCACGCGACGCCGGTTCCTGGCCGGTGCCGGTGCGGCGGCCGTGGGTTTTACCGTCCTAAAACCCGAACTCCTCGGCGCGGCCGACGCGAACTCCAAGGTAGATATTGGCGTCATCGGCTGCGGCGGACGGGGCGCCTGGATCGCCGATCTATTGGCCAAAAACGGCCATTATAACGTCGTCGCCGTAGCCGATTATTTCCAGGATCGCGTGGATGCGGCTGGCAACAAACACAACGTTCCGGCGGCAAAGCGGTTCACCGGGCTGTCCGGCTATCACCGGTTACTCGCAGAGAAACTCGATGCTGTGGCCATCGAGAGCCCGCCTTATTTCCACCCGGAGCAGGCCGCCGCCGCCGTCGCCGCGGGCAAGCACGTCTACCTGGCCAAGCCTATCGCGGTGGATGTGCCCGGTTGTCAAACCGTCGCCCAAAGCGGGGTTCAGGCAACGGCCAAGAAACTGGTGTTTCAGGTCGATTTCCAAACCCGCGCCATGCCCGCCTACCAGGAGGTCGTTGCCCGGGTCCATAAGGGCGAACTGGGCAAGCTGGTCACGGTCTATGCGGAATACCAGACCAGCTTGATGTTCGAGGATCGCGACAACCAGGTCCGCAAAAGCCCGGACGATGCCGAGGTCCGGTTGCGCGCCTGGGGCATTGACCGTGTGATTTCCGGTGACGTGATCACCGAACAGAACATCCACGCCCTGGACGTGGCGTCCTGGATCGTCAACGCCGAGCCGATCAAGGCCTTCGGCCAGGGCGGGCGGTCCCGTCCGTTTCTCGGCGATTGTTGGGATCATTATTCGGTGCTGTTCTTCTATCCGAACGACCTCGTGGTCACCTTCACCGCCAAACAAGTCGGCTTCGGTTTCGATGACATCATGGTGCGGGCGCACGGCACGAACGGGACGGTCGGCACCGATTACGGCGGCAAATGCTGGCTGCACACCCGCGAGGATCGCTTCGAGGGTGCCACCGACAACATTTACCAGGTCGGCGTGGAGCGGAATATGGCCACGTTCTACGACAACATCACCAAGGGTGACTGCTCGAACCCCTCCGTGGCGCCCAGTGTGCGCAGCAACCTGACCACCATCCTCGGCCGCACCGCCGCCTATCGCGGCGCGGAAGTGACCTGGACCCAAATCCTGCAAGCCAAAGAAAAATGGGAGTTGAACACCAAGGGGCTCAAAGCGTGATAGTTTGCCTTTCGGCCCCCTGAGGCCATACTTCACCGATGCGTTTGCTTTTTATCGGTGACATCGTCGGGCAGCCCGGACGGCGCGCGGTCAAGGAACTGGTTCCTCGGCTGCGGCAGGAACTCGACCTCCAGGTGGTGATCGCCAACGGCGAGAACGCCGCCGGCGGCTCGGGTATTACCGCCAGCATCGCCGAGGAGATCTTCCACGCCGGGGTCGACATCATTACCACCGGTGACCATGTTTGGGATCAGAAGGAGGCCCTGGATTTCCTGGATCGGGAGCGCCGCTGCCTCCGCCCCCTCAACTATCCCAGTGGCGTTCCGGGCCGCGGCAGCGCGCTCTTTCAGCCCACCAGCAGGCCGACGATGGCGATCATCAATCTCCAGGGTCGCACCTTCATGCCGCCGATGGATAGCCCGTTCCAAGCCGTCCTGGCTGAGCTGGAGCGGCTCCGCCAGCAGGCCAAGATTATTTTCATCGATTTCCATGCCGAGGCCACCTCCGAGAAGATCGCCATGGCCCGCATGCTCGATGGACTGGTCACCGCGGTCATCGGCACGCATACCCACGTCCAGACCGCCGACGAACAAATCTTCCCCGGCGGCACCGGGTTCCTGTGTGATGCGGGGTTCACCGGGCCGCATGAGAGTGTCATCGGTCGGGAAATCGATCCCGTCGTGCGCCGGTTCCTTACCGGCCTGCCGCAACGGTTCGAGGTGGCTCGCGAGCGGATCCTGCTCCAGGGAGCGGTGGTTGAAATCGATGATCAGACCGGCCGCTCCGTGAGCATCCGCCGCGTTTCGGAACCGCTTAGGCCACTGATCTGACGAGCCGCAAACCGGCGCTGCCCCAGGGTGCCATGGGTTTGCTCCGGGAGTTCTCACCGGCCGAGGACTCGATCCGGAACCGGCACTCGCCCGCACGGGCTTCGGGTAACTGGGCTACGCCTTCCGCCTCCCGCCGACGGCGGTTGGCAGCAACCCCCCCCGCAATGCGGTCCCGGTGTGACTCCGGGCGCAGGCCGCAATCTCCTCCGGCGTTCCTTCCGCCACAATTTGTCCCCCTTCATCCCCGGCATCCGGTCCCAGATCGATCACCCAATCGGCGGACTTGATGACGTCGAGGTTGTGCTCGATTACCAGCACCGAGTGGCCGGCCTCCACCAACCGCTGGAATACCCGGAGCAACACCCGGACATCATCAAAGTGCAAGCCGGTCGTGGGTTCATCGAATAGGAACATCAACGGCTTCTTGCCGTTGGGATCGGCGGCGCGGGCCCCACGGGATCGGGCGCTCGGCGGGGTCGTGCCCGGTTCGTCTGCCGCGGACGCGGCCGGCACCTCGGCGAGGTGGCGGACCAGTTTGAGCCGCTGGCTTTCACCGCCGGAGAGGAGGTTGATCGGCTGCCCTAGCCCCAGGTATCCCAGTCCGACTTCCACCAACAAGCGCAGGCTCACCACCGCCCTTTTTGCCGGCCGCGACTCCGGGAAAGCGGACAGGAATTCCACCGCCTCCTCGACCGTCGCGTCGAGCAGGTCCGCGATGGATAAACCCCGGGCCAAGCCCGGTCCCTCCGGTCCCACCTTGACCTCCAGGATATGCGGACGATAGCGGCGACCATCGCAATCCGGGCAGCGGACAAACACATCGCTCAGGAATTGCATCTCAATCTTCTCAAACCCGGCCCCACGGCAACGCTCGCATTGGCCTTGGACCGAATTGAAGCTGAAGGCGCTGGCGTTAAGCCCGCGCTTCCGCGCTGGCTCGGTTTGCGAAAAGAATTCGCGGATATCGTCGAAGGCGCCGATATACACCGCTGGGTTGGATCGGGGAGTTTTGCCCAGGATCGCCTGGTCCACCAGCACCACCCCACCCAGGCATTCCGCTCCCTCGAGCTTGGCCGCAGGCCCCACCAGCAACCCCGAGTCCTCATCCTTGTCCTCCGTCTCCGGAGCTTCCGTCAGCCGGTCGGATGCTTTCAACCGGCGCTGCGCGGTTTGGAACTGGGTTTCCAGCGCCGGGAGCAGCACCTCGCGCACCAGCGTGGTCTTGCCCGAGCCGCTCACCCCGGTCAGGCATACCAGGCGACCCAACGGGATCGCCACCGACAGGTCCTTGAGGTTGTTGCGGGTGGCGTGGGTGAGCCTGAGTTGGCCGACGCCAGCCAATGCGGTCCCATAGGCAGCGGGGGTCTCGTGCAGCGCGGCGGCTTCCGGCGCGCGCGAGCCGCGGCGACTGGAACTCAGCCCGCCGGAGGCCTTGGCCGCCATGGATCGGCGTGCCGGTATCTCGACCTGCTTCCGCCCGCTGAGGTATTGTCCGGTCAGCGAGTCCGGCGCCTGGAGGATCTCGCGCCAGGTGCCTTGAAAGACCAAGTGGCCGCCCGTGGCTCCATGGCCCGGGCCGAGATCGATGATCTGGTCAGCGGCCCGCATGACGCTCGCCTCATGCTCGACCACCACCACGGTGTTCCCCGCGTCCCGCAACTGGCGGAGAATCCGCACCAGGCGTTCCGTGTCCCGGGCGTGCAGACCCACGCTGGGCTCGTCGAGCACAAACAGGGTGTTCACCAGGCGGGTGCCCAGGCAGGTCGTCAGGTTGACCCGCTCGGTTTCGCCGCCGGAAAGAGATCGCGTCGGCCGATCCAGCGTCAAGTAGCCCAACCCCACCTCGTCGAGATAGCCCAGGCGCGAACGGACCTCACTGAGCACCAGGCCTAGCGGGTCGTTCCTCCGAAAGCGCACTCGTTCGCCCAGGGCCTTCACAAAGGCCAGGGCATCGCGGATGGCCAGTTGGTAAAAATCCGCCAAACTGAGCCCGCCCCCGTCCTGCACCCGATCCGGCTCTGCGGCCGTCCGGATGTTTTCTTTGCCGCCCTTCCGGGCAAATTCCACCCCGCTCACCCGGTAAAGCAAGGCCTCGGGTTGAAGCCGCTTTCCCTGGCAATCGGGGCAGGGCGTATAGGCGCGGTAACGCGAGAGCAACACCCGCACGTGCATTTTGTAGGCCTTCGACTCCAGCCA
>Ga0316227_1002534_pt1 | contig 16235 bp, 5 predicted proteins | sample TBH18019metaG_FD_206012 | JGI IMG/M metagenome (GOLD analysis project Ga0316227, IMG submission 206012) | Freshwater microbial communities from Trout Bog Lake, Wisconsin, USA - TBH18019 | ecosystem: Environmental > Aquatic > Freshwater > Lake > Hypolimnion/Profundal zone | place: USA: Wisconsin... | reverse complement strand
GGCAGGTTTTCAAACGGCTCACGCTCACCGTCGAGCCCTGGCCGCTGGCCGCGGTCATGGATGAGCCCATCGCCGCCGGCCTGCTGCGCGACCGGGTGAAGGTCGGCGGCTGGGCCCTCGACCTGGACGAGCCGGTCGCAGAACTCACGCTGCGCTACGGGCACCGGGAAATCGCCTGCGACGTCGGCCGGCCGCGCGAGGATGTGTCGGCGCTGTTTCCCGGCGTGCCGCACGCCGGGCACGCCGGTTTCCGGAGCCAGGATTTCCTCGTGGCTGGACACGGACCGGTCCGGGTGCGGGCCCGGCTCGCCAGCGGGCGGATCGCCATCGCGCCGACCACGGTTTTCTTCAGCGTGGCCACCGACGAGAACCATGCGGCCGATCTCGATCTCACCCTCCCCCGCATCGGACTCGCGGCGGAAGGCGCAGCTCAACCGCCCGCCCGGCCCGCGCCGGTCTGCGCCACTCAGCCCCGGAATGTGCTCTTCGTGCTCTATGGCAGCTTTGCCTCCAACAGCGCGCTGCATGTCGCCGCCCTGGCGAACGAACTTGCCGCCGCCGGGCACGCCTGCGCCGTGGCCGTCCCGCACGATGCGGCCACGCTCGCGTATCATGATCGTCCGGCCTTCCAGGGACTGACCTTCGCGCAAGCGGAGCAAGGCCTGGTTTTTCCCAACGGTCGCGGGCCGGATGTGATCCACGCCTGGACCACCCGCGAGAACGTGCGTGGGCTGACCGAAAAATTGCGCGCCCGCCACGGTTCGCGGGTCTTGGTGCACCTGGAGGACAACGAGCGGCAGCTCCTCGCCCTGACCCTTGACCGCAATCCCGCCGACCTCGACCGGCTGGGCGACGAGGAACTCGACCGGCTCGTGCCGCCCGATCTTTCACATCCGCACCGCAGCCGCGCCTTTCTGGCAGCGGCCGACGGCATCACCGTCATCACCGAGCGGCTGCGCTCCTTCGTCCCGGCCGGCAAACCGTGCCTCACCCTCTGGCCGGCGGCCGATGCGCGGCATTTTTATCCACGGCCGCGTCCCGACGCCTTCCGCCGGGTGCTCGACTCCGCCCCGGGCGAGACCGTGCTGTTCTATCATGGCAACGTCCACGCCGCCAACGCGGCCGAGGTGCAGGAACTCTATGCCGCCGTGGTCGAACTCAACCGTTCCGGACCTCCCGTGACCCTGATCCGCACCGGACGCGACAGCGTGACCTTTTCTGCGAGGCTGGCCGCGGCGGCCGAGCCCTATGTGCTCGCGCTGGGCGAAATCACGCACCACTGGCACCTGCCGGCGCTGATGGCGCTGGCTGATATTTTTGTGCAGCCGGGCGGACCGGACGAGTTCAATGACTACCGCTTCCCCTCGAAGCTGCCCGAGTTTTTCGCCCTCGGCCGGCCGGTCGTGCTGCCGCGCACGAACCTCGGCACGCTGGTCCGCCACGGCACCGACGCCTATGTGCTCGACCGGGCCGATGCGACGGGCATCGCCGCCGCCGTGCGCGAGCTGCGCACCGACCGCGGCCTGGCCGAAAAGCTGGGACGTGGAGCCGTCGCGTTCGCGGACCGGCACTTCAGCTGGCGGCGCAGCGCGGAGGCGCTTGCCAATTTCCATCTCTCGCTGGCACCGTCGTAATTCATGCCCGAGCCGACACTGCAACGACTGTTCGTCACCGGCGGGCGGGGCCGCCTCGCCTCGCTGGTCGCCGGCCATTTCCGCGCCCCGGCGCATGCGGTCGCGCTTTTTTCCCGGCAGGGCGGTGACGGATTTCTCCCGCTGGACGGGCTGACGGAACCCGGAGCCCTGACCGGCGCCGACACGCTGCTGCACCTCGCCTGGAGCACGCTGCCCGCCACGTCCGAGCAGAACCCGGACGCGGAAAAACTGCAGGACCTGCCGGTGCTGGGGAAACTCCTCGAGTCCATCGTGGCCTCGCCGGCCGGCGCACGGCCGCACTTCGTCTTCTTCTCCTCCGGCGGCGCGGTCTATGGCAACGCCCGCGGCCAGCAGCCCAGCCGGGAGGACGATCCCTGCGCCCCGATCGGCCGGTATGGCCACGCGAAGCTCGCGGCCGAGCGCCTGATCGAGGACTACGGCCGTCGTCACGGGCTCGCCTACACCGTCCTGCGCATTTCGAACCCCTACGGTTTTCCCGCACCGATGCAGAAGCCGCAGGGCATCGTGCCCTTTCTCATCCACAGCGCCCGTAACGGCCTGCCATTCTCCGTCTGGGGCGACGGCACCGCCCGCAAGGATTTCCTTTATCATACCGATTTCACGGCGGCACTCGAGCAGGTCATCCGCGTTCGCCCCCGGGGAGTTTTCAACGTCAGCCATGGCGAATCTCACTCCGTCAACGAGGTCATCCAATGCGTCGAGCAGACCTTGCACCGGAAGATCGCCATCCGGCACGTCCGCGCCCACCCGTGGGATGTCCATGACAGCCTGCTCGACAACACCAAGCTTTCGCGCGCGATCCACTGGCGCCCGGCGGTGACCCTCGCCGAAGGCATTCGCCGGACCGTGGCCCACGCCGCGTAATGCGCCCATCCGCCATCGCGCCTGCCTTGTCACAGCGCCCCCCCATGACCGAACCTCGCTCCCAATCCGCTTCCCTCCCCGAGCGCGCCGCGTGCCTGGGCCTTTTCCTGGTGGTCCTGGTTACCAGTCTCTGGTTTGCCCGGGCGGGCTGGAAGAACGCGGTGCTGGATACGCACCCCTTCCGGCAGACGCAGACAGCCATGTCGACCTACTGGATGATCCGCGATGGATTCCATCTCGACTATGAAACCCCGATCATGGGCCCCCCGTGGTCCATCCCGCTGGAGTTTCCCGTCTATGAGGCGGCGGTCGCCGCCGTCTGCCGGAGCACGGGTCTGCCGCTCGACCAAGCCGGGCGGGCGGTGTCCCTGTGTTTCTTTTACGCCGCCCTGCCGGCGGTCTGGCTGCTGCTGCGTCGGCTGAAGGTAACTCCGGCCCACCGCTGGCTCTTTCTGGCCCTGATTCTGACGTGTCCGGTCTATCAGTTTTTTTCCCGGGCGTTCCTGATCGAATCCACCGCCTTCTGCCTGGGACTGTGGTTCCTGAATTTTTTCCACTCCGGCTTGGTGTCCGGGCGGAGATCTGTCCTCGCGGCCGCCGCGCTGTTCGGCGCCGCCGCCGGACTGGCCAAGGTCACAACCTATGCGGTTTTTCTGGCGCCGGCGGCGGCGTTCGCCGTGGCAGCCTGGCGGGCTCATCGCACGGAATGGCGCGCCTTGTTGACCCGGGCCGCCGTGGCGGCCGTTCCCGGCATTCTCGCCGCCGCCTGGTGGGTCCGCCACAGCGATGCCGTCAAGCGGAAGAACATCCTGGGCGCCTCGCTGGTTTCGTCCGAGCTGCACGACTGGACCTACGGCCCGCTCGCGCAGCGGTTCGATCCCGGGTTCTGGCGGCAGTTCGGCGTCCAGATCGAGCGGGCGCTGTTTCCCGCCTGCTCGCTGTTCCTGCTCGCGGTGCTCCTGCTGCTCTTCCTCCGCGGCCGGGTCCGGCTGTTCGCCGTCATCCTGCTGGTCGCCATGGCCGGGCCGCTGGTGTTCGCGAATCTTTATTTCGTCCACGATTACTACCTCTATTCCAGCGGCATCTTCTTCCTGCTGCTCCTGGCGCTGCCCCTCCAGCGGCTGATGGAGACCGCCGCCCTCCCGCTCTCCGCCCGGCTCGGGGTCATCGTCGTGGTGCTGGCCGCCCAGTTCTCCGGTTATCTCGAAAAATACTACGAACCCCAGTCCCGGCAGGCCGGCGGCCCTCCCGACCTCGCCCTGGCGATCGGGCAGGTCACCCAGCCGGACGACCTGCTTGTCGGCTTCGGTTTGGACTGGAGTCCCATCCTGCCCTATTACAGCCACCGGCGCGCGCTGCTGGTACCCAAGCGTTACATCCAGGACGATGCCGTCATCCGCGAGGCGCTGCATCGCGCCCGGCCCGCGCGGATCGCAGCCGTGCTCCTGTTCCGGCTCGGGCAGCCCGGGCCGGAGGCGTACGCCCACTGGCTGAAGGAACTGGAGATGGACGAAAATCCGTTCCTCCAGACCGGCGAGTATACGGTCCATTTGCGCAAGGACATGATCCCCGACGCGCTGAAGGCCCTGAAGGACTTTCCCCTGCACGACGTCCTACTGTACCAAGGCCAGCTCGGCGGCGCGGCCGAAAAACCCCGTACCCTCTATTGGGTGGACCAATTGAAAGACCGGAGCATTTTCGCCGACATCAGCCCGCAGCCGCTCAAGCTGACGGTGCCCTACGGCCTCGCCTCGCCCATCGTGGAAGGCCACCACTGGCTGATTTCGCAGCCGGTCACGGAAATCGAGATCGTTCCTCCGCCCGGCGCCCGCCACATCACGGCCGAATTCGGCATGGATCCGGCCATCTACGACCGCAGCGACGGCGTGGAATTCGAGGTGCTCTCTGTCCAGCCCAATGGCTACCGCCAGCGGCTCTACTACCGCTGGCTGCAGCCCGGCACCATCAAGCAGGACCGGGGCTTGCAGTCGTTTTCCATCGAGCTGATCGCCCCGCTGCAGGGCACGGTCGTTTTTCGCACCCTGCCGGGGCCAAACAACAACGGCAGTTTCGACTGGGCCTACTGGCGCTGCATCAAGATCGACTGAGCGCACCGCCAGCGGTGAAAAGCATGCTTTACCCCACCCGGCGGCGTCGTTCTGCTTGATCTTTTAATGCCCGAGAAAGCCTCCTTTCAGCACTTCATCGATCAGCCGGCATCCTGGCAGACCACTGCCAGGGAGATCGACATCCGCGGCTGGGTTTACTCCAAGGACGGGGAGGAGCTGACCGACCTGCGCGCCAAGCTCGATGGCGTCATTACCTACGGCATCATGGGCCTGGACCGGCCCGACCTGGAGGAATTTTTGAAGGGCGGGCTGACGGCCCGGCGCGCCGGCTTCAGAGTGACGGTGCGGCCCTGGCTCGGCGCCCGGACGCTCACCCTGGAAACCCTGCGACCGGGCAATGTCTGGACCGAATTCCTGCGCGCCGAACTCACCACCGGTGGCACGGAGATGCCTCCCCGCCGGCCCAAGCCGGTGCTGCGGACGGAACTGGTCGGCGAAAGCCTGTATTATCTCTACCGGCATTTTCACTATGAGCCGCACGGCGTGATGATGCGCGAGGCCAGGCGCGTGCTGGGCGAAATCACCGTCAACACCACGGAGATGCGTCCCGAGAACGACCTCGTCGGCTTTCTCGACCTGCCGCAGGACTGGGTCAACGCCCACTACGAGAAATTCCGGGTCAGCGGCTGGGCCTTCTCGATGAGCCGCACGATCTCGCGGCTCGTCGCCACGGTCGGGGCGGTGAACGAAAACCGGCTGATCTGGGGCAAGGAGCGCGAGGATGTGCTCCGCCACAATCCGGCGTGGCCGCAGGCCCTGCGCTCGGCCTTCTATGGCCTCGTCGATGTCCGGCCCGCCAACTTCAGTCCCGCCTGCCTGAAGATTTTCGCCGAGTACCCCGACGGCCCGCGCCAGCTGCTCCGCTCCAAGCGGATTTTTCTCAACAAGCTCGACGAAAACTCCGGCCCCATCGCCCTCTACCATGAGCGGAAGTTCGCCCGCACCGTCTGGGCGTTTGTCCGCGGCGCCCTCGCCGGGGATTATGCCATGGAGAGCTGGCCGGGCTTCTGGCGCGAGGTGCGGCTGACCCGTGCGAAGCTGGCCGAGAAAATGATCCGCCGGGCCGCCAAGGCCGCCCCGCCCACCCCCTGGCAGCAGCAGGATCCCTATACCCTCTGGACCAACCACAACCGGCTGACCCCGCGGCTCACCGGCTATCTCACCCGGGAGGGCGCCACGCTGGCGAAGTCCGGACCGAAGATCAGCATCGTCGTACCAACCTACAACACTCCGGCGCCGTTCCTTGCCGAGCTGCTCGCCTCCGTCACCGCGCAGTTTTATCCGAACTGGGAACTGTGCATCGCCGACGATGCCTCGACCCAGGGTCACGTGAGGAAAATGCTCGCGGACGCCGGGAAAAAGGACCCGCGGATCAAGTTCACCGTCCGCCCGCAGAACGGCCATATCTCGGCCGCCACCAACTCCGCCCTCGACCTCGCCACCGGCGAATTTGTCGCGTTCCTCGACCATGACGACGTGCTGCCGGCCAGCGCGCTGTTCCATGTCGTCGAGGCCATCGCCGCCCGGCCCGACGCGGAGATGATCTACACGGACGAGGACAAGATCGACGAGGCCGGCCGCCGCTTCGATCCCCAGTTCAAGGGCGACTGGAGCCCCGAGATGGCGCTGACGCACAACTACACGCACCATCTCACCGTCATCCGCCGCCGCATCGTCGAGCAGGCCGGCGGGCTCCGGCTCGGCTACGAGGGCGCCCAGGACCTCGACCTGATCCTACGCTGCGTCGAGTTGATGCGCGACGAGCGCATCGTGCATGTGCCCCAGATCGGCTACCACTGGCGCGCCCATGCCCAGAGCACCGCGAGCAAGGGCGACCAAAAGGGCTACCTCTTCGACGCCGCCCGCCGCGCCATCAACGACAGCATGCAGCGCCGCGGACTGCAGGGCACGGCCGTCCTGCCGCCCCTGATGAAGGATCACGCGCTCTGCCTCCACCAGCTGCACTGGGATCCGGCGCTCCTCGCGCAAAATCCCGTCACCATCGTCATCCCCACGAAGAACCGCCACGAGTTGCTGCAGGCCTGCATCGCCTCCCTGGAGCGCACCGTCAACTGGCGGCACGCGAAACTCGTCATCGTCGACGACGGCTCCACCGAGCCCCAGGCCGTCACCCTGCTCGAATCGCTTGAGGCCCGGACCGACCTGCCAGTCCGCGTCCTTCGCACCGGCAACATCGCGGCGCCCTTCAATTATTCGCGGCTCGTCAACCTCGGCACGGCGGCGGCCGACACCCCCCTGGTCCTCCACCTCAACAACGACATCGAGGCCCGCGAGCCCGGCTGGCTCGAGGACATGGCCGGCTGGATGACGGTGCCCGGCGTCGGAGTCGTGGGCGCCCGGCTCATCCACCCCGACGAGACCCTCAATCACGCCGGCATCTGGGTCAGCCCGCAGGGCGGCCTCGCGCACGCGGTGTTTTTTGGCCAGCCCAAGGACGACTTCGGGTATCTGTTTCTCTCGCACGCGGCGCGCAACACCTCCGCCGTCACCGGCGCCTGTCTGCTGACGCGCACGGAGCTTTACCGCCAGCTGGGCGGTTTCGACGAGCGCGACTTCCAGGTCGCATACAACGACGTCGATTACTGCCTGCGCGCCGCCCGCGCCGGCTACCGGACCGTGTACACGCCGCAGGCCACGCTCACGCACCTCGGGAGCGCCTCGCGGGGCAACGCCTACACGGAGCGGGAGCACCTCGCCTTCGTGCAGCGCTACCCGGGCTACCGCGACCCGTACATCAGCGAGGTCGTCGACTACGGCACCTCCAGCTTCAAGCTCGACGTCAACGACCACCGCTACGCCCGCCGCCCGCTCAAGCTCCGGGTCGCGGTGGTCACCCACAACCTCAACCTCGAGGGGGCGCCGCTGTTCATCTTCGAGTACGCCCGGTACCTCGCGGAGAAGGCCGGCTGGGACGTGCGCGTGTTCTCCCCGGTCGAGGGACCGCTGCGGAAAAAATTCGAGGACGCCGGCCTGCCGGTCGAGCTGCTCGACGCCGGCGGTTTCATCAAGGCCGAGACCGCCGCGGATTTCCGCGCCAACCTGAAGGCCTTTGCCGCCGGCCTCCGCTGGGACGCCATCGACCTCATCGTGGGCAACACCATGGTCGCCTACTGGGTGGTCAGCCTCGCCCAGGCCCTCGGCAAGCCCTCCGCCCTCTACATCCACGAGAGCAACACCCCGCGGAAATTCTTTTCCGAGCACAGCCTCGCCTCGCCGGAGGTCGTGCCGCTCATCGAGCAGGCCATCAAGGACGCCGGCCGGGTCATCTTCACCGCCCGCGCCACGCGGCAGATCTTCGAGGAGCTCAACACCAACGACAACTTCCGCACGCTCGCGAGCTGGGTGGACCTCGAGCGCATCGAGCGTTTCGCCGCCGCTCACGACCGGCGGAAGCTGCGCGAGAAATACGGCCTCGATCCCGCCGCCACGCTCGTCGTCAACATCGGCTCCGTCTGCCAGCGCAAGGGGCAGCACGTCTACATCCGCGCCATCGACCAGCTGGTGAAGCAGCATGGCGCGGCCTTGGCCGGCCGGGGACCGATCGAATTCCTCATGGTCGGAGCGCGCGAGGGCCTTTACCTCGAGTCCATCGAGCTGGACATCGCCCTGATGGAGCTGAAGAACACCCGGCTCTTCCCCGAAACCCTCGACATCTACGACTGGTACCGGCTGGCCGACATCTTCGTCTGCACGAGCTTCGAGGAGTCGTTCCCCCGCGTGCTCCTCGAGTCCGCCTCGTTCCGGATCCCGATCATCAGCACCAACGTGAACGGCATCCCGGAAATGCTTGTAAATAATGACGAGGCTTTTCTCATTCCCGCCGGCGACTACCACAAACTCTGCGCCGCCATGAAATCCTGCCTGGATAAATTTTTTGCGGGTGACGACAAAATGGCCTCGATGGCCTTCGTCCGCATGTCGCGCTTTTACGACGCCCGGGTCGCCCTGCCCGCCCACGTCGCCATGGCGCGCGAGGCCTATTTTGGCTAACCACCCTGACCTGCGCCCACCATGACCGAGTCGCCTGTGATGCGCCGTGAAAACTGGCTGCTCCCCGCGCTCTTCCTCGGGGTCCTCGCCGCGCACTTTGGCTTTGCCACGGCCAACTGGAACTCCGGCTTCCTGCCCGGCCACGAATTCCGCCAGACGCAGACAGCGATCGTCAGCTACTACATCGACCAGCAGGACAATTTCTCCCTGCGGTACGAGACCCCCCTCTTCGGCAAGCCCTGGGTGGCCCTGCCGCTCGAGGTTCCCTTTTATGAATGGAGCGTGGTGATGCTCAGTCGCGCCACCGGGCTCCCGCATTTCAAGTCGGCGCGCGGCATTTCCCTCGCGTGCTTCTACCTGGCCCTGCCTGCGCTCTACCTGCTGCTCGGGCGGATGGGTTTGCCGCGCCCGCGCCGGCTGCTGGCGCTCGCGCTGGTCCTCGCCTGCCCGGTGTACATCTTCTATTCGCGGGCCTTCCTCATGGACTCCATGGAGATGATGTGCTGCGCCTGGTTCCTCGCGTGCTACGTGCGCATGATGGACCGGCGCCACTGGGGCTGGCTCGCGGCCACCACCGTGGCCGGGACCGGCGCCGCCCTGATCAAGAACACCACCTACGCCGTCTGGCTCGTGCCCGCGGCCGCCTACGCGGCGTGGGCCCTGTGGCGCGACTGGCGCGCCGGCCGCGGCTGGGATGCCGTGCTCCGAACCGCGGCCTGGGGGCTGGGCGGCGTGATCGTCTCCCTCATTCTCCTCTCCTGGTGGATCGCTTTCAGCGATGCCATCAAGGCCGCCCACTCCGGCGGCGATGTCTTCACTTCGAAGGGCCTCGCCACTGGAAATTACGGGCTGTTCGACCTCGGCGTGCGCCTCTCCCCGGCCACCTGGGGGATCCTGCTTGAGCGCTGGGCCGACACCATCATGGCGCCGTGGATGATCGGCCTCGTGGTGCTGGCCGGCCTCGTGCTCCCGACCGCCAAGCGGTGGTGGATCGCGGCGCTCGCGGGACTTTTCCTGTTCGCCCAGGCCTTCATCCCCTTTGCCTACGCCTACCAGGACTATTATTTCTATGCCTGCTCGGTCTTCCTGATGCTGGCCTTCGCGTACGTGCTCTACGGGGTACTGGACTCCCGCCTACCGGGTTGGGCCTGTGCGCTCGTGATCGCCGCGCCCTTTGCCGGACTGTACCACAGCTACTGGCAGGGCTACCGACCCCAGCAGCTGGTCGTGTCCAACGGCGGCACCGGACTCACCGATGCCCTGCGGGACATCGCGCCCAAGGACGCGGTCTTCGTGATCGCCGGGGCCGATTGGGCCGCGATCGTCCCCTACTATTCCCAGCACAAGGCGCTCATGATCCGCAACGGCCTGGAGAATGACGCCGCCTATCTGGACCGGGCGTTCGCCGACCTCGACGACGAGGACGTGGCTGGCGTGATCCTGATGGGAAACCAGCGCAACAACCGCGACCTGCTGGAGCGCGTCATGGCCAAGTTCCATGTGGACAGCATCCCGACCTTCTCGCACCCGAGCGGGGATGTCTACTTCACCCGTTTCTACCGGAGCTACGTCATCTCCTACCTGAAGAGCAGCAATCCCTACGATCAGGTCACCCTTCGCCAAGACGAACCGATCGACGGTCTGGACGGCGAAACTTACGCCATCACCCCGGGCATGGCCCGCAGCTCCTTCAAGGCGATTTCGCCCGGGCCATTCCGGGCGCGGTTTGGTTACGGATTCAAGCGCGTGCTGTCCGAGGGAGACATGGTGATCTCCGCCCACCCTGACACCGACCTCTGGCTGCATGCACCGGCCCAGGCCAGCACCATCCAATGGGATTACGGGATGCACGCGTCCTCGTATGAGCGGGAGGGCGCCAAGACCGAGGGGGTCATTTTCATCATCACCGGCGAGTCGGCCGACGGCCGGAAACGCGAAATCTACCGCCGGCTGATTGACCCCGTGCACAACCCCGAGGACCGCGGCCGGCAGCACGAAATCATCCCCTACCAGCCACGGCCGAATGAAACCCTGGTCTTTTCCACCCGACCGAACCGCGGCTATGCCTATGGCTGGGCCTACTGGCTCCGGATTGTCGTGAAGTGAGCCGGCCTGCGGCGGACGGGGCCGTCAGAAGCCCTTGCGCCTGAACAAAATTCCTTTGCCGCCTGCAACCGGACGGCTTTCATGGCCATTCCAGTGGATGAAACCCTATATCAACGAGAACGAATCCTACCTCTTCAGCGTTGAGCACTTGTCGGGTTGGACGATCAAGCCCGCGCAATTCTGGATCAGCGGCTGGTTCGTCTCCAAGACCGGTGTCCGCTACACGGAGGTGCGGGCGTTCATCGACGAAGTGCCCTTCATGGGTTTGTTCGGCCTGCCGCGGCGCGACATCGAGTCTGCCTACCCGCAGTGGACGCAGGAGGTCCACCCCGGGTTCGCCTTCCGGCTGGACCCCTGGCCCGGCGCCAAGCTCATCCGGCTCGAGATCCTGAACGAGAGCAACGACTGGGCGGAGTTCTGGCGCGTGCCCATTGTCTGCAAGGGACCCGGTCCGGGGCGGAAAATCCACCCGACCCTCCGGCCCGAGGTGATCAAGCCGATGCTGTTGGAGCTGCTCAAGTGCACCCATTTGGAGGGCCGCGCCATCCGTGATGCCCATACGCTCAAGCTGGTGCGCGAACGCTCGGTCATCCCGCTTGAAACCCTCCCGGTCCCGCCCTTGTACGGCGTCTACGAAGGCCCGGATGTGATCAGCCACACGCAGTACGACAAACTGCACATCGGCGGCTGGCTCTTCCATGCCGAGCAGCCCATCCGCCAGCTGATCGCGACCACCGACAACCGCACGCAGAACAACCTGATCCATGGCATCGAGCGTGAGGACGTCGCCGCGCTGTTTCCCGGCAATCCCCGCGCCCGCGCCTCGCACTTTCGCGGGAACGTCGACCTGCCTGCCCGTCTGGCCGAGCCCGTCTGCCTCAGGATTTTCGCCGTGCTCGAGAACGGCGAGAAGGTCCTGGCCTTCGCGAAGTGGTACTACCCGTGGACGTCCCTCGAAAAGGAGCAGCTGCTCCCGCCCTACTCGTTCGTCAATTTCCGCGATGTCCTCCGCGCCGTCCGACAGGCCTGCCGCCGACTGCCGGTCCGCACCGGCGGCTTTGCCTTCTGGCGCGCCGTGCTCGAGGTCCACCGACTATACCGCCAGGAAGCCCCCGGGCCCAAGCCTTGGTACGCGTGGGAGCAGCTTCCACCCTACGCGAGCTGGCTCGCCCACAACACCCTGGCTCCGCGCCTGAGCACGGTGCTCTCCCGATCCGCCGCCCGGCTGACGGAACTAGCCGGACCGGGATTCGCACTCGTCGTTGATACGCGTGCCGCCACTCCCGGCCAGCTGACCCGCCTGGTCGCCTCGCTCCGCGCCCAAATCTACGGCCGGTGGAACCTCGCCCTGCTTCAGCCGGCCGGCGCTTCTCCCGCCCTGGCCGGGGATCTGGCCGCCCTCGCTGCGTCCGATGCGCGCATCCGGGTCGTAGTCGCACCCGATGCCAACCACGCCGCCGCGCTCAACGCCGCGGCCCACACCCTCAGCGACGACTGGCTCGTCTTCCCGGAGGCGGGAGCCCGCCTGGCGCCCGATGCCCTGCTCCGCGTCGCCGAAGCCATCGAGCAGTCTCCCGCCACCGAGTTGGTCTACACCGACGAGGACCGAATGGACGACGCCGGCCGGCGCTCCGAACCCGTCTTCAAGTGCGACTGGAACCCCGCGCTCGTCTTTTCCGGCCACCAGCCCGGCCATCTGCTTGTCATGCACCGGCGGCTCTTCATGCGCGCCCGCGAGTTCCTGCCCGATTATGCCCCCGCGCTCGCCTACGATCTGGCCCTGCGCCTCGCCGAGCATGTGACCGCTGCACAGGTCCGGCACGTGGACGCCATCTGCTATCACGCGGCCGGAGACGCGCCCATCCATGAGACTGGCAGCGCCTGGGTTGAAAACACCCGACATGCGCTCGAGGCCGCGATCATCCGGCGCCAACTGCCGGCGCGGGCCTTCCAGCCGGCCTTCGCCCAGCGCCGCGGCAGCCTGCAGCACCAGCTGTATTGGGATGAGTCCTTCCTCGCGGCGCATCCCGTCACCATTGTCATTCCCACGCGCGATCGCGCGGACCTCCTTGAGCGCTGCCTGGAGGCGCTCCTGCTGAACGTGAACTGGCGCCACGTGAAGCTGCTCATCATCGATGACTTCTCGCGCGACGAGAAAACCGCCCGGCTCCTGCGCCACCTGCCCGGCCGGCGTGAGTTCAACTGCCGGGTCGTCCGCCCCGCGGTCGACCCGATGAAGCCGTTCAACTACTCGATGCTGGTCAACACCGCGCTGCCCTACCTCGACACGCCACTGGTCCTCCATCTCAACAATGACGTGGACGCCCTCCGGCCCGGCTGGATCGAGGCCATGGCCGGCTGGTTCGCCATCCCCGAGGTCGCGGTCGTCGGCGCGAAGCTGCTCTTCCCCAACCGCCATCTCAACCACGCCGGCATCACCGTCGGCCCGCACCACGGGCTCGCCGACGTGCCGCTGGCCGGGCTGCACGCCGACTCCGACGACCATTACGTTTTCCACCAGCTCGCCCGCGACGTCAGCGCGGTCACCGGCGCCTGCCTCATGACCCGCACCTCGCTCTACCGCGAGTTCGGGGGATTCAACGAGACCGACTTCAGCGTCACCTACAACGACGTCGACTACTGCCTGCGCCTCCAGGCGGCCGGCCACCGCATCATCTACACGCCGCAGGCCGAGCTCTGGCATTGGGGCAGCGCCTCCCGCGGCACGACCTACTATGAAAGCGAGCACATCAAGTTCATCCGGAAATACGCGCGGTATGTGGATCCGCACTTTCCCCGCCAGCTCTACCTCGAGCACGCCGCACTGCAGCTCGACACCTACCGCTACGAGCACGCCGGCCGTGCCGGAAAGCTCCATTTGCTCCTGATCACGCACAACCTCAACTACGAGGGCGCCCCGCTGTTCCTGCTCGAGTACGCCGCGTTCATGGTGCGCCGGGAAGGCTTCACGCTCGATCTCCTTGCGGCCGAGGACGGCCCGCTGCGCGGCGCCTACGAAAACCTCGGGATCAGGGTATCGCTGATCGACCGCCATCCGCTGCATGGCGCGCGTACCGACGGGGAATTTGCCGAACAAGTGGAGATCATGCGGTCCATGGTCGACCTGGCTCCCGTCGATGTCGTGGTCTGCAACACCGTGGCCTGCTGGTGGGGCATCCACCTCGCCGCCGCCGCCGGCAAGCCGTCGCTGCTGTACATCCACGAGAGCGCGTCGATCAAGCGGTTCTTCTCGAAGGCGCTCCATCCGCAAATGCAGCACGTCGCCCGCGCCGCCTTCCGCCAGGCCACGCGCGTCTGCTTCCTCTGCCGGGCCAGCCGGGCGTACTTCGAGGAGTTCAACGACTACGACAACTACCGGTACGTCTCCTCGTGGATCGACCTGCCCCGCATTGAGCAGTTCAAGCGCGACCACTCCCGCGCGGCGATGCGCCGCAAGCACGGCTATGCCGACGACGAGATCATCATCGCGAACGTCGGCACGGTCTGCGAGCGCAAGGGCCAGCACATTTTTGTCCGCACGATGGACACCTTCATGAAGGCCTACGCCGGCGGGGAAAAGTACCGCTTCCTGTTCGTCGGCGGCCGTCCTGGGGAATACCAGGATTCCCTCGTCCGCGACATGGCGCTGCTCGGGCTGGACAATGTCGACATCATCCCGGAGACCCGTGAGGCCTACGATTTCTTCGTCCTGGCCGACATGTTTGTCTGCACCAGTTATGAGGAATCCTTTCCCCGGGTACTTTTGGAAGCGATGGCTTTTGAGACGCCGATTGTCAGTACCGACGTGCATGGCATCCCGGAAATGATCACCGACAAGGCCGAGGCCTATCTGGTCGAGCCCGGCAATCCGGTGAAATTCGCCAAGGTGATGAAAGCCTGTCTCGACAGGCAGCGCAACGGCGCGTCCACCGCCCCGATGGGCTACTCCAAGGTGGTGCGCGCCTATGACATTGATCGCGTCCTGCCCAAACACGCCGACCTGGCCCGGGAAGCCCTGCTGGATTTCGATGGCGACACCGCCCGGAACCAACCCCGCAAGCTCTCGGGCCGGCCGGACCGCATCGTCTCGAGCTGGTGACCCCGCCGCCCGCCATGTCCAATTCGGAACCAATCCTTCCCTCCGCACCGGCCAGCCAGCCCGGCGCCCGGCTGCGCGGCATCCTGGGCAACTGCGCCTTGGTTGCGGGCCTGTGGCTCGTGCTGATCCGGCTCCCGCTCTCGCCCGCCGCGGATCTCGACCCTTCCTGGCGCATGACGCTGGGTTATGCGCTCGAACACGGCTGGCAGTTCGGCCGCGACCTCGTGTTTACCTACGGCCCCCTCGGTTTCGTCCTTGCCCCGACCAATTCCGGCGGGCTCTACGGCGCCCAGCTGGCCTGGCAGCTCGGTGTCAACCTGGCCTTTGCCCTTTCCATCTGGGGCTTCGGCCGCGGTCTCACCGGCTGGCGCCGGACCGTCTACTATATCTATTTTTTCGCCTTCGGGGTCAGCTACATGGACGCCGTCCACATGATCCTGATCCTGCTCTACAGCCTGGCGCTGACGCGGGACCGGATCCTGGCCAACCGCTGGCTGACCGGGCTCGCGGCCTTCGGCCTCGGCTTCCTGTCGCTGGTGAAATTCACCAACCTGCTGCTGGCCGGTTTTGCGGTCGCCTGTGTGCTCGCCTGGCAGCTGTGGCGCCAGCGCAACGCCACGGCCGGCCTGATCGGCGGGACATTCGCCGCGGCCTTCCTCGGCGGCTGGGCCGCCTTGGGCCAGTCCCTCACCAACCTGCCCGCGTACCTCCGAAATTCCCTGAGCATCAGCAGCGGTTACGTCGAGGCCATGGGGTTGGACGAATCCGGCCTCATGCTCTGCCTGGGGCTCGGCGCGGCCTTCACTGTCGCCGGCTACTATGCCTTGCGCCTCGTCGGCGCCACGGACCGGCCGCGGGCGGCCGCCACCACGCTCATCGCCGCGGCCGCCTCTTTCCTCAATTGGAAGCACGGCTTTGTGCGCGCCGACGGACACGTGCTCGCCCATTTCTTCATCTGCCTGTTCATCGTGAGCAGCTACCCGGTGCTGCTGCAGGACGAGCCCGCCTTCCGCCGGACCAAGGGCGTACTGCTTGCCGCCTGCGCCGCCCTGAGCCTGGCGGGGATTTGGGCGTATGCTCCGCCGATCATCATCTGGGCGCCCAATGCACTCAACAGCCGGCTCGTGGAAAACGCCCAGGCCCTGGCCAGCATCGGCGCTTATCCGTCCTCGGCGCGCGCAGAGTTCGAGCGTCTGGGCAAGATGTACGCCCTGAGCGGCATCAAGGTACTGATGCGGGAACAGCCGGTGGACATCCTGGGCAACGAACAGGCCTACGCCCTGTTCAACGATTTCAATTTCCGCCCCCGGCCGACGTTGCAGGGCTACGCGGCCTACAACCGGCAGCTCG
>Ga0316227_1002533_pt1 | contig 16239 bp, 15 predicted proteins | sample TBH18019metaG_FD_206012 | JGI IMG/M metagenome (GOLD analysis project Ga0316227, IMG submission 206012) | Freshwater microbial communities from Trout Bog Lake, Wisconsin, USA - TBH18019 | ecosystem: Environmental > Aquatic > Freshwater > Lake > Hypolimnion/Profundal zone | place: USA: Wisconsin... | reverse complement strand
TCTCTTTTTTTGCAGTGCTAATTGGCGCAACCTACGAAATGATTCATGGTGACATGCCTGTGCTAAAAGACTTTGCCGAAGCCATTGGTATTATCGCTGGCGCACACGGAGCAGCCGTAATGCTCAAAAAAGACACAGAGCCAAAGGAAACCAACAATGTGGAAAACCCTACTAACTAACATAACAAGCCTAGCTGGTGGTATTTATATCTACCTCATTGTAGCTGGCCTATCTGGTGTGATAGCTGGATACGGGGCATACAGCTGGACATCAGACTATTATGTTGCTAAAATAGAGAAATCAAACATTGAAGCGGAGCAAAAAGTAAATGATATTCAACGAAAAGGCGACCAAATTGTCGCAACCTACATACAGCAAATCGACAAGCTCAACGCCACAAACAACAGTCTCCAACGCCAAATTTCTAAGGCTGTACATCCTGACGACAATAGCTCTTGTGCTATTACTAATGGCTATGTGCGGCTGTACAACGCAAGTGCAACTGGTCAAACCTCAAGCCCCAGCGGCTCTGATGGTGCCACCACCTCCCTTGACCTTGCTACCGTCCTCAGCGTCGCAGCAGAAAACAACGCAAAATACCTCAAAGTAGCAAAACAGCTCACCGATCTTCAGGCGTACGAAAACGCCAAGTAACCCCAATTTGCGTATTAGTATATGGCGCAAAAGAAAGGAGCTGGTATGAACATCAGACTATTTTTAGTAATATGGCTATGCACGTTGATTTTAGTCCTCCAGGACTTTAAATTCGTGCGGTTAGTGGAACAAGACATCGTGGCAATCACCGAATCAACATTTGAATTTATTACGGGCTTTGAGGGCAAACGCCACAAAGCCTATAAAGACTCTAAAGGTCTTTGGACCATTGGCGTGGGGCATTTAATCAAACCCAATGAAAAATGGATGCTTAGCGCCACACTGACAGATCAACAGGTAGAAGACCTGTTTAAAGACGATTTAAGGTGGTGTGGAGACGCTCTAATGAGTTCGGTGCGGGTACCCCTCAACCAAAACCAACAAGACGCCCTATACTCCCTTTGCTTCAATATTGGTGAGGCTAATTTCAAAAACTCAGAAGTAGTTTTTAAACTAAACCAAAATGACTATAATGGCGCCGCAAACGCCTTTATGCATTGGGTCACCCCACCCGTCTTGCGCCCCCGCAGAGAGAAAGAGCGCGAGCTGTTTTTAAGGGCGATTTAGCCCAATTTGACGTATTAGTAGATATAAGGATCTGATCAATCCACTTTATAACCAAACCTCGAGGATTTACCATGGACGGCTTCAAAAAATTACCCAAACAAATCGCCTGTTTTAAAGAAGGTGGTTCTATTCAGCGCTCAGTAGAAAACTTCACAAAGCGTGACCGCAAAGAAATTCCAGAAGCTGATGTTAAACAAGACAAAAAAATTGTTAAAAAAGCCTTTGGTATACATGATGCTCAATTGCATGATGGCGAAAAGACAGACTTATCTAACCTCAAAAAAGGCGGCCGTGCTAAAAAAGCAATGGGCACAGTTAAGAAATACAAAGCTGGTGGTAGCGTAGACAATGAGTACAGCGCTAAGAAATCTTCTGGCGATTTAGACAACATCGAAAAAGTAAAGAACATCAAAGCTGGTAAAGCCGATGCTCCTAATGCAGCAACCAAGCGTCCAAATTTCAAAGGTTCTGACGTAGCTAAAACAAACAAGCTCCCGGCCGGTTCTTCTAAAGCTAAAAAGGTATCAGAAGGCCCTAAAGAAGCGAATGCTTCCTCTGGCGCCAAAGGGGGTCCTAATAAGTACAAATCTGGCGGCAAAATCAAAAAGATGGCCACTGGCGGACCTAGCTTCGAAACAGATCCAGCCGCAGCACAAGCCGCATTAGATACACAAGACAATATTGCAACACGCAATATGGTAATGAATCCAGCTCGTAAAGCCAAAAAATTCATTATGGACAAGCTAAGCGGATTAAACCCAATGAATGCTGCTACTTCTAATGTTGGCGCAGCCCCAGCCCCAGCCATGCAAGCTCCTATGGCCCCTACAGCCCCTGGCGCAGCCCCAGTTGGCCCAACAAGCTCAATGGTACCTGCTCAAAAGCGCGGCGGTAAAGTAAAACGTAAATAATATGCCTTACAAAACCGAACCAATAAACATTCTTTTGAAAGAAAAAGAGCTTGCGTATTTAGCAGGCCTTTTTGATGGCGAAGGTTCGGTAGGAATTTATGAGTTTAAAAAACAAAGTAAATTTAGTAACTGGCAATTTAAAGTTGAAATTGCTAATACTGATTGGCGAATTATGCAATGGTTGGAAAGCAACGTTGGTGGCAAAGTGCACAAAAAATCAACGGGTAAAGCTAACTGGCGACAAGGGTATTCTTGGCATGTGCAAGGCGAAAACGCCAAAACATTTTGTGAATTAATTAGACCTTACACAATTATTAAATCAGACCAAATAGATGCTTGTTTATATTTCCGAAAATTTTGGGGTACATCAAATAAAAAACAAACACAAGATATGATGGAATCTAAAAGAGAAATGGTCGAAGCAATTAAAAAAATGAAAAGGACAGACCATGCCGTATGTCAGTGAAAAACAAAAAGGTGCTATGGGAGCTGCAGCTGCAGGTAAAAGCACTTTGGGGATTCCAAAGAAAGTCGGAAAAGAATTTATAAAGGCAGGTCCAGCCAAAAAGTCATTGCCTTTGCGCAAATCCGGCAGAGGACGCTAATATGGCCTACTCAGGTACAACGGGTAATACGACAGTCAATGTCGATCAATTAATTTCATACGCATTTCGTGATGCTGGTAAAACAGCAGAAGAGATGACGCCTGAATTAATTGGCGCTGCTAAACAAGCCTTATTTTACAACTTACAAAACTTGTCCAACCTAGGTGTAAATCTGTGGTTGTTGGAAAATCAATTGTACGGTGCTTTGACAGCTCAGCAACAATTAGTTCTCCCAAAGACAGTTATTGATGTTCGTGAAGCAAACTGGGTATATATCATCAACTCTTCTGCTGCGCAATATTTGCCAGCGGATAACCCAGAATCCCCAGCAGTATTTGCTCAAAATCTTGATTTAGTATCGACATCAACCGTTGGCGAAAACTGGTTTGGCTTAGAGTATTCTGGTTCTAATCCGGTGTTCTATGTTGGCTTTAATGCTTACGCCCCCGCAGGCGAAACAGTAACATACAACTTTGCCTATGAAGTTAGTAATGATGGAATTCACTGGACGACAGTACAGCAATTCCCATCCATTACTATGACAGACAAACAGTGGCAATATTACAACATTGGCACAACACCACCATATCTCTATTATCGCCTCAGAGAGACTGTTGCATCAACATTCTCAATTCGTCAAATTGTTTTCTCCACAAGCCAGCAAGTAATTCCGCTAGCCCGCTTAAACCGCGACGATTACTGGAATCTCCCAAACAAACAGTTTCCATCTGTCCGTTCATTGCAGTACTGGTTTGACCGTACTATTGAGCCATCAATGTATCTATGGCCAGTGCCAAACAACGACTTCCAAATGTTTCAGTTGATTGTTGAAGTCCAAATGCAAGACGTTGGCTCGTTGACTAATCAAATTTATGTTCCAGATCGTTGGTTAAATTGTGTACAAAGACAATTGTCACATAGTATGGCTTTGCAGATTCCGGGTGTTGATATGGCCCGAATTGGTTATCTAGATCAATTAGCTCAAAAAGCATTCTTACAAGCAAGCGAAGAAGATCGTGATAAGTCGCCAATTTATTTCCAACCCAACTATTCTTACTATACGAGGTAATTAAATGTCAGTTGTAATGACCTACGATAGTTTAGTCGCTAATATTGCCGACTACATGGAACGAGATGACGCTGACTTCTTAGCGCAAATTCCAAATCTAATCGCGCTTGCTGAATCATCTATTGCTGCTGAACTCAAAACATATTTGCAGTTAATTGTTGTTGAGACAAACCTAGCAGCCAATCAAACCGTACTCAATAAACCAGCCCGCTGGCGCAAAACCGTATCTATGAAAGTTAATGGCCAACCCATTTTGCTTCGTAGCCAAGATTATGTAGCGCAGTATCTTTCAGAATCATCCGGTGGTCAACCACAGTATTACGCAGATTATGATTTTAGTAACTGGAACTTTGCTCCAGCGCCTAATGCTTCATACCCTGTAGAGATTATCTATTATGCTGAAATCCAGCCACTAGACGCTTCTAACCAACAAAATTTATGGACAGCTATTGCCCCACAGGCAATGCTTTATGGTGCCCTATTACAGGCTCAGGGCTATTTGAAAGCACTGGATAAATTGCCTGTTTGGAAACAATACTACACCGACGCGCTTGCAGCACTCAAGAAAGAAGATAATTCTCGGCGTATTGATCGTAACACTACTATTCAAGAACCTTAAAATATGACTACACCAGTTTACGTATCGCCCTTTACCGGAACCGTTGTAACACAGACGGATGTATCCTATTACGCGCTTGGTTTTAGTGCTAATACACCCCTATTCTGGCCGTCTACTGTTAATCAAGAGCTAGGGCAAACTCCCGCGGCGCGAATCATTGACTGTGTTGCTTCTACCACTGGTTTAGTTATTTCGTTGCCTGAAGGCGATCAAGGTACATTGGGTGCGGATATTTTATTCCGAAACTTGGGCGCGAATGCATTCACTATCACAGATTTTGAAGGGGGCGCTAGTGTTACTGTTCCTGTTGGTATATCCAAGTATTTTTATCTGGTTAATAACTCCACTACAGCCGGCACGTGGAACAACGTCACATTTGCAGCAGGAACATCCTACGCAGACGCAGCAACATTAGCCGGCGCTGGTTTAACTACCGTTAACGGCAAATTAGCAACAACACAAAACTTAGTCGATGTAACTTCCAGTCCAACAATTAATGACAGCAGCCGAGCCTCTACGTTTGTTTGGAACGCTGGCGCTGGAACATTTACACTACCATCTTCAGAGTCTTTATCAAGTGGTTGGTTCATTGGTTTTCGTAACAATGGAACTGGCACTTTAGCAATCACACCAACATCTCCAGATACGCTCAATGGCCAACAATCTGTAAACATTAATCCGGGAGATTCCGGATTTTTAATGAAAGATGTTACAGCTGGTGGCTTTATTACCGTTGGTTTGATTTCCCCAACGAGTGCGGCTTTCACTGCAGCAACTTACGACGTAGATTCAATTACTGGCAACACATTGAATTTAACAGCATACGCGCCAATTATTCAAACATATATTGCGCAATCTAGCACTCGTACACAAACCTTAGCAGTTACATTACCAGCAATTACCCAGCTTTACATTTTGGTTAATGATACTAACCAAACTGGTTATAACATTACATTCCAAAACCAAGGTAGCTCACAGCCACCTATCGTTATTGCTACCGGTAGCATTGTTACCGTGCTAAGCGATGGTGAGAATTTGTATGTTTTGACAAGCTCTTCCACTGGTTTGTTTTATGCAGCTAACGGTACCGCGGGCGCGCCATCTTTCTCCTTTAACAATGATACTACCACTGGTATGTATCTTGTTGGTAGCGGCATTTTGGGTTTAACAGCAAATGGTCACGAAATTGCTCAGCTAGATAATTCAAATTTATTAGCACCTTTAGTAACAATTAACGCAACATTAAATGCAGAACTAATTAGCGGCGGAGCGTTTTAATGGCAGCTGATGATATTCAGCAAGATACCTCGCAGTTTACTAGAATTTATACCTTAGCTATTCCAGCGGGTATTAAGCGCGATGGTACTTCTTTTGAAACGAACGAATACACCGATGGTGTATGGTGTCGTTTCCAACGTGGCATCCCAAAGAAAATGGGCGGCTTTCGCTCGTTATTTACTAGCCAAGTGGGTATTTATCGCGGCATGATTGTTCAGCCGTATAATGGCGTGAACTACATCTTTGCAGGCAATTACCAAGAGCTTGATGTGTTTACCACTGGTACAACATTGGCCGCTGGTAGTGGTCCGTTTGCTGTAGATATTTTACCGGGCACGGTGCCATTTAAATTAGTAGGGAGCAACTCAACATCATTTACTATCGCTGGTAATGTAACATCTAGTTTCCCTAATAACACTGTTGTTATTTTCAATCAAACATCACCAGCAAATGCTGTTACATCAACAGCAACCTATGCATCATCAAACACAACAGTAACATTACATACAGGCACTGTGCCTGCCAATTCAACAACTGTTTGGTTAAACAACGTACCGACATTTACGGGCGATTTAGATTTTCAAACAGATCCTTCCGTTGGCAATTATCGTGTTACTTGGCAGTTTGATACCATCTTTAGTCCATTAGGTCAGCAGCTTGCTGTATTGGCCCATCCGGGTTTAAATCTAGAAAACATCGATAACGGCGTTAAGACACAGGTTTTATTTGGTAATATTACACCAGCTAATAATTACACGTGGTCTTTCCAAGGCCTATCTGATAGCGGCGGCCAGTATCCAACATACCAACCAATTACCGTGGACGGCGGTGTTTGCTGTTTGTATCCATTTATTTTTGTGTATGGCTCAAACGGCTATATTGCCAATAACAACGTTAACGGCGTATACAATGAACAGAGTTTCTTTGACTGGAATGGCCCGTTAGCCAACCAAGTAAACGTCTCTGCTTCTAAAATCGTTAAAGGTATGCCGATGCGCGGCGGTACCAATTCACCATCTGGTCTGTTCTGGGCAACAGATTCTCTTATTCGTGTTACCTTTAATTCAGCAGGTGCGACGGCAAATACCATACCGTCTACTTATTGGAATTACGATATTGTTTCCAGCCAAATTTCAATCATGTCCTCTAACGCTATTGTGGAGATGGATGGTGCGTATTGGTGGATGGGTGTTGACCGTTTCTATGTATATAACGGCCAAGTTTCAGTGCTTCCTAATGATAAGAACATTAACTGGCTCTTTGATAACATCAATTACGAATACCGCCAAAAAGTGTGGGCTACTAAGATTCCGCGCTTTAATGAGATTTGGTTTTTTTATCCTCGCGGTACCGCAACAGAATGCACCGACGCAATCATCTACAATACCAAAGATAAAATCTGGTACGACGCTGGTTCCGCAATTGGCGCACAACGCTCTTGCGGCTACACTGTTGAATTGTTCCCGCAACCTATTTGGGCTGATTGGAATTATGACACATTGTCTAGCCGACCATTTACAGTTATTCAACACCCATCTAGTTTATCGGCCCCAACGGCGTACCAGTTTTATTTAGCTGGCGATGAGACATTTAACTTTAATCCGGGCACATATGTATCATTTACAACAGGCCCAGCCACGTTCAATGCTACTTGGTTAATAACTGCATCTCAGCACATCTACAATACTACCATTGGCGCACCCGGTGTGACCTTGGTAACAGTTAGTACAGCTGACGGACCACTTACTCCAAATCCTATTCCGGGAACCCAAGTTTACTATACACTCTATGGATTTAATATTTGGCAGCATGAATATGGTCAAGATCAAATCAGCGGGCTTGGTGAAGCTGCAGTTTTATCCAGCATAACCACCAGCGATATTAGTTGGATTTCTGGATCTCCCGGCGGAGAGCAATTAATTGGTATGAATCGACGTATGCATTTACGCCGTATTGAGCCAAACTTCTTGCAGTCCGGCACTATGACAATGAACATTCTAGGCCGTAAATTTGCTAACGGCGGTGTTGCTGATGAGGAAGATTCTGGTCCATTTTATTTTGATCCTAACACTGGTAAAATTGACTTACGTGTTGAGCACCGTTTAATTCGTTTGCAATTTACTTCCAACACAATTGGTGGTAATTTTGAAATGGGTCGTTTGCTAATTACCGCGGAATACGGCGATGAGCGCCCCTAGTTCCAAGGGTGTTTCAATACAGCCGTTTTTCCCATGTGTTCCAGAGTTAATGAGTTGGGAAGACTGGAATGGCAATTTGGCAATTTACTTTAGCCAAGAGCACATTATGATGCTGCCAGAAGACGAATGGCGCACAGTAGCACAGCATATTTCTAGCTTGGCTGTCTTTGAGCCGTACCCAGTTCCAAGCCCAAATAACTTCGAAAACTGGCAAGATTGGGCACTTGAATTTACCTTGATTATCAACGGCCCAAGTTATTGATTTAGGGCGTAAATCGTAATTTACGCGTATTAGTGTATATAGAGACAAACAACAAAAGGAATCAAAATGCACGGACAGCAAACCATGAAATATCTTAATGATAAAGCCGTAGCTGATGCCATTATAGCTAAAAACAAAGATCATAAAGTTGATCCAGTTTTTCAAAAAGCTGTAGAGGAAGCACTGGCCGCTCGAGCAAAAAATATTGCCGAGTAAATGTCTTACCCAAAGACAGACGCCAATGGAAGGATGTCAACGCAAGAAATTGTCAGATTAAGTGATAATAGCTTGGCGTGGCAAGCTGGCGGTTGGAAAAAGCATTACAAGCACTTGCATAATGCTTTACATGGTACAAATAACTGGCGCACAATGCGCAGTGGCAATAGCCTTTTTATTCTACGGATTATTAGGCCGCACGAGGCCCAAATCTATACAATTAGTGCAGATAACCCAAATGAGTTCTTAAAGCATTTTAACATTGCAATTAAGTGTATTTTGCATGCGGGTTTTAACTGGTTTATGATTATCAGCCCTAGCATTATGATTTCTAAAACTTTAGAAGGCATGGGTCTACCAGTTAGTGTTGAGGCAGAAAAAGGCCAGTACAGAAATACCGTAGATTTAAGAAGCGGGGTAGCTTAATGGGCTTTTTAGGAATAAACCTAGGCGACCTTTGGAGTAGCATTGAAAGCGCCGGGCAAACCGTTATTAGCGGGATCACGCATGCTGCAACCGCAATTATTAATAACCCATTGCCAGTGGTTGAAACCCTTGGTATTGCGATTGCTTTGGATCAGCCAGAGTTATTAAGTCAGCTTGGTGTTGGGGCTGATACAGCAGCCTCTATTGGGTCTTTATCAATTCCGATAGCCAGCGCTGCAGTAACTGCATTAAATGGCGGAAACGTTGAAAACATCGCATTATCTTTGGCCTCTGCTTATGGTGGTGCTGTAGTAGGTGCTCAAGTGGGTTCTCTCACAACTGCAAGCGGACTTGGTGCCTCAATTGATTATGGTACGGATTTGTTTTCTCAGCAAAGCCAAATGCTTGCTACAGAAGACGCAAGTATTGCTGGAACAACATCTAGCATCTTGCAAACAATTGCAACAGGCTCTTCCGCATCTGCAGCGGCTGCAGCAATTTCTGGAAAGCCATTAGAAAGCGTTTTAATAGCTGGTGCAACAGGTGCGGTATCTGGTACCGTATCGGCAGAATTATCCAGCATGACTGGAAGTGATGGGCAGCCACTGTTTGGTAAAGGCCAAATCAGCACCCAGTTAATTACCAATGCTTCTGCAGCAGCTGCGGCAGCTATTTTAAATGGTAAAAGTATTGGTGATGCAATTGGAAGCTCAGCTATTTTAACCGCTGAAAAGTGGAGTATTACGCAAGCATCATCCCAAATTCAAAACTTGTATAACACTGCCGTTTCGCAAGGGCAGCAAATACAACAAAATATTGCACAGGGTCAGCAGATTCAGGCAGAAGCAGATAGTTTGTTTACCAACAATATCAGCCCATTGCAGTCTACTGTTTCAGATCAATTTGATCAACTGACTACTTTGGCTAGTAGTATTGCTGCAACAGAAGCCACATACGCTACGCAATACAGCACATATAGTTCTGCGTTAGCCACGTACAATGCTGCAGATGCTACATGGACTAATCGCCTAAATTGGCTTGCGCAGCAACCCGGCTATAATATGCAAAGCGCAACATATTGGATGAACTACACTGGCGGTGGTTATACATACGCTAATTATACTGCCCCGTTGATTGCTGCGGGCAATAATTTACAAACTGCATATAATACTGTGGCCCCAACAATTGCTACATTAAATTCCAGTGTATCGTCTTATAATAGCTTGCTGTCGACATATAACAATAACGTTACAACATTAACAAATTTACAGACAACTTTAAATGGCTATAATTCTCAGTTAAGCACCATCCAATCTACTGTAAATGATTTGTCAAACCAAGTACAAACAACAGTTCAAGATTTAAATAGCGCCGTAAATGATTTTCAAACAGCGCAAAACGTTGCGGTTACTGAAATGGTTAACCAAGCTGCTCAAATAGCTACTAACCAAGTATTAGATACAACATACACTAGAATGCTGCAAACTCCAGCGGGTGTAGATGCGTATAATGCAGCGGTTGCAAATGGAGAAGATAGAGCTGCAGCTTTTAGTGCGGCGCAAACAGTAGACATCCAAACACAAGTATCTGGAATGTCGGCGCAATCGCAACAGGCATACAATACTTTAACAGCATCGGGGCAAACACCACAAGAAGCGGTTTCAATTGCTAACCAAGTAAATACATTAAGTGCTGCAGCGCAGGAAACATTTAATACTGCTTTGAGTAACGGGTCTGCTTCTTCGGATGCGTTAACACAAGCACAAACAGTTAATGGCTTTACGCCAGCTCAAACACAGTTATACCAAACTGCATTAGGACAAAATAGCAATGTAGATGCCGCTATTAGCAATGTTCAAAGCTATGCTGCAATGGACCCAATGCAACAAGGTATATTTAATACCTCAATGAGCCAAGGCGGTACTGTTGCAGCAGCGTTGCAAAATGAGCAATCCTATAGTGCCATGAATGCTGCGCAACAGACTGTGTATGCTCAGGCTACTTCAGAAGGTTTGAGTGTAGATAGTGCGCTGGGTAATGCAACAAAATTTGGTGCGTTAGATTCAGACCAACAAAGTATGTACAACAAAGCAATTACATCTGGGGTAAATACAACAGATGCACTTGCTGCAGCTCCAACTTTAACTGCTGCCACAGGTATAGCTCAAAATGCATACTTTACGTCTTTGACGCAAGGTCAAAATAGTACACAGGCTTTGAGCACAGCTTCTTCTGTAAACAATATGACAGAAGATCAGCAAAGCATGTTTGCTAAAGTAACTGGCGCCGGTGTGACAACAACAGATGCGTTAACTGCCTCACCAACGCTATCTGCAGCAACAAGCACCTCACAAAACGCTTATTTTGCGTCTTTAGAACAGGGGCAAAACAGCACAGAGGCTCTTAATGCTGCAACTACAGTTAATGCCATGTCAACGCAAGAACAGGCACTGTTTGCTAAAGTTACTGCAGCTGGTACTACAACATCGGATGCTTTAGTAGCAACACCGACATTAAACGCAGCTTCTAATATTGCGCAAACTTCGTACTTTAATTCTTTAACCCAAGGTGAGAATAGTACAGAAGCGTTGAGTACTGCTTCAGCTGTAAACGCAATGAGCAACACACAACAAAGTATGTTTAGTCAAATCTCCGAAACTGGAGTGTCGACCAAAGATGCTTTATTGGCTGCACCAATTGTTTCAGGTTCATCAATGATTGCACAAAATGCATACTTTGACGACTTAAAATCCGGAACAAACAGCACTGATGCTGCTGCAGCTTTGCAAACGGAACAAGTAGTTAATGCTTATTCCCCCGCAGCGCAAGCAGCATTTAGTGCTTTGTATAGCCAAGGGCAAAGTGTAAACCAAGCACTGGTAATTTCTGGTTCTGTAAATGCTATGACAACAGAACAACAGGCAATGTTTACGCAAGTAAATAATGCTGGTGTTTCGATTCAGGATGCGATTGTTGCGGCGCCGGCGTTAACAGCAGCAACAACAACGTCCCAAACAGCGTATTTTGATTCTTTAAAAGAAGGCCAAAATTCGTCTGCTTCGTTAAATACTTCTGAAGGTGTCAATAGTCTGTCTTTAGAACAACAGACAATGTACACGCAAATTAGAGACGCTGGTGTAACAACTGCAAATGCTTTAAACGCAGCCCCAACGGTTTACAGTTCATCGAGCACAGCACAAACCGCGTATTTTGATTCTTTGCATCAAAATTTAGGTGACGGAACAGCATTAAGTAACGCTGTAGCTGTTAATAGTATGACACCAAACGAGCAAGCAACATTTACCAATGTTGTTGCCGCAGGTCAAACAATTGCCGATGCTATTGCTGCTGCTCCGATTGTAACTGCCGCTTCACCTATTGCGCAAAGTTCGTATTATACTTCTTTGCAAGAAGGACAAACAAGCGCACAAGCACTTGGTATTACAACATCTGTAAATGATATGTCTGCAACAGATCAACAGATGTTTAGTAAAATTAATGAAGCAGGTGTAAATACCACTGAGGCATTGGCGGCAGCACCGGTTGTTGGGTCTGCTTCTACTATTGCTCAAGGTGCGTATTTTACATCTTTGTCGCAAGGATTAACTAGCGCGGCTGCAACAAACATAACTACTTCGGTAAACAACATGACTGATTCTGGTCAAGAAATGTTTACCAAAGTAATTGGTGCTGGTGTCAATGTAACAGATGCCGTAAATGCTGCACCCGTTGTGGCAGCTACGTCAACGATTGCCCAAGGCTCTTATTTTAATTCCTTGACCCAAGGTTTAACTAGCGCCGCAGCCACAACAATGGCAACAAAAGTTAACGATTTAGCTGCACCAAATCAAGACTATTATCAAGCAGCTGCTGATTCCGGATTGAGTTCTAATACTGCTTTAACATTGGCTCCTCAATTATCTGCTTTTAGTGCCACAGCACAACAAACATTGTATTCAGATATTAAGAATGGTCAGTCAATAGATGCTTCTTTGGCCTCAGCTAATCAAGTTAATGCGTTAACCCAAACACAACAATCTGCATATGAAAATGCTGTTTCCCAAGGCCTTAATACAACTCAGGCCTTAAATGTAGCACAAAATGCTAGTATGTTAGATGTAAATGCGCAAAATGATTATATTAAATCTATCAGCGCTGGCACACAAAACAACGCCAATGTTTTACAGGAAACACTTACTCAGCTGTTTAATCCAGGGGCTGCGGCAACAAATATTAATGTACCCAGTACGATAACCGACCCGCAGGCTATTGCGTATTATAATACTGCAATGGCTCAACCGGGGGCAAATCAAACAACGGTAGAGCAAGAAGCAATAAATTACCAAGCTACTATACAAAAAGCAGCTGAAAATGTAATTAGTACTTTAACAGGAAGTACAAATGCCGAAGCGGCCCCTAATTCAACTAGCCCACAACCGAATAACCCAAATATTGTTCAAGCAACATACCAACCAAATGGGCAAGGTGGTTGGAATATGGTATTAAACGGTACTGTAATGGGTCCCGCAATATTTTCTGGATTTTCCCCCACACCGGGAGAGGGAACCGGAACTTGGTATGATACCAGTCCGTCTACTGTTGAGGCAAATGGCGGACCAATGCCTGTTACAAATGCATCGACCCCTACTTCAGGAACACAAAGTGGAGATTCTACTCAATCTGGAACCGGAGTTACATTATCTCAGTTAAATGATGCTTTAGCAGCTGGTGAAATGACAAAAGAAGAATACGACCAATATCTTCCAAATGTAGTTCCGGATCAATCATCAAACACAGGAACAGGAACGACTGGATCAGATTTAACTGATTTAATAAACCAATTATTTACCACTACAAGCAACACTTCGAATACAAAATCAGCAACACCCGGATCTGGATTGACTATAGTATCTTCCACTTTAGATCCAGTTACTGGTAATAAAACTACAGCGTATACAAATGGTACCACTATAGTAACAGATGCTAAAGGCAATATAGTATCTTCTGCGCCAACTTCAACAATTGGTGGTGGAAGCGGCTCAAATGCTACAGTAACAATAGGTGGAAGCGGTTCTAACGGAGCTGGAGCTGGTAACGGAACCAGTGGGTCGGGTAACGGAACAAGTGGTTCTGGAGCAGGAAGCGGAGGTGCCGGTAACGGTGCCGGAATTAACCTTGGCGGCGGAAGCGGAAGTGGAACTATTGGGTTCCAAAGTACTGGTACATACAATCCAAATGCTTTTGGTAGTGTTACTAACTTAGTTGGTTCTACAACTGGGGGCCACGAAATTACACTGGGTGGTTTGCCTTCTCCTGTAGAAAGCGTTAACCCTGCAGTAAGCCAAATTGCTTCTGCAGCAACCCCTGCATATGCAGCACCAGCGGCCGCACCGTTAGCATCACCAGAGATATTTAAAGAGGGCGGTAAAGTGAAGAAGCAACCATTAGATTATTTAAAAGGTAGAAAATAATGGCAGGTTCAGTAATAGCATCAGCAACAAGCCCAACGGGTTATGTAAACGACAGCGGAACAATTGTAAACGCAGATGGCAGCGCTTATAATGGCGCAGGAGCCGGTATTGCTTCTGGTTCGTATAATCCAATTACTACGGGTAGCAGCGGACTTACAGCCCTAACACCAAGCACCACTGGCGGAACTAAAATAGATTTATCTGGTATGCCAACCATTACTGAATCGGCTAACCAAATTGCGGCTACGCAGTACAACCCGCAACCTATGCAGTCTATTCAAGAGCAACCCCCTACTGTTAAATTAGCTAGTGGTGGATTAGGTGCTGCTTTATCGGATGACTATGCCCAAACTGGTTTTCCACGCTTACACCCTTCTTTTTCTAAAGGCTCCCCGGTTTCATTATACGGCACTCCTGGGCAACACCTCGGAGCTGATATGAGCGGCCATTTAATTGGAATAGCTGGGCATGCTGACGGAGGTGCTATTAGCAATATTCCTGATGGTCACGAACCACAATTTTTCTCTGAAGGCGGTTTACAACACGCTTATGTAAGGGGCGAAGGCGATGGCACTAGTGATTCTGTACCAGCGATGTTAGCAGCAGGTGAGTTTGTAGTGCCTGCAGATGTGGTATCATCTTTAGGTAACGGGGATAATGATGCCGGTGCTAAAACACTTGCAGAATTTTTGAAAACTATTAGGGAACATAAACGGGCCGCTGATGCAAAACACTTGCCACCAGATTCTAAAGGCCCATTGGCTTATTTAACAGATGCAAAACGTAAGGTAAAGGCTTAATATGTCAACAACATCTACAGGTCTAAGCGGCCTTATTTCAAATACTGGCGTTCAAACAACGGCGCTTCCATCATGGATGACTACTGCCCAGCAGAATGTTGTCAATCAAGCCACTGCAGCCAATGCTGCAGCACCCGCGCCACAGAATACAGTTGCGCAAGGTGCCGTTAATGCTTTATCCGGACCAACAAACGCATTCTCAAACGCTACTGGCACATTGCAAAGTATTGCCAGTGGCGCGGCTAATCCTTGGACCACCAACGCAAGCGGTCAAGTAACACCAGACACCAGCACAGCTTTGGGTGGTTTGTTCGCGGCACAAAACCAACAATTGCAAACATTGATGCCACAGTATACCGCACCTACTGAAGCCAGTAACATTGCTTCTGGTAACTTTGGTTCGCTACGTGGTCAAACAGCCGAAGATTCTGCAATGGCTGCAGCACAAGCTAATTTGGCATCACAGCAGGATACCGCAGCGTTGCAAAACCAAGCCACTGGTGTTCAAGCTGGAGCTCAAGCAGGCAACGTAGCTCAACAAGGTATCAACAACCAACTTACTGTCGGTCAATACCAGCAAGCCTCACCATACACTAACGCAGCCAACCTTGGCAACGTATTGTCGGGTATTAACGCTGGTAACACGGTATCTAATACAACCAATTTATCTCCTTTAAATCAAGTAGCTGGTTTGATTACTTCTTTAGGTGGCTCAACAGGAAACGCTGGAGTATTGGGCACGCTGTTTGGTTCTGGTGGAAATGGTGGTGGTTTATTTAGTAGCCTTTCTAACATTTTTAGTAGCAGCGGTGGTAGCGGTTCTGGTAGCGGCTTGACACAGTCTTTAGGCGCTGGAACATATCCACTGGCTGACGGAGGCACAATGACAATCAATGCAATGGGTGACTATCAAATAAGCGGCGGAAGCGGTGGTGGAACAACTTATTTTGATTCCAACAACCAACCAATCAGCGCAGATATATTCAATCAAGGATAACAGAATAAATTATGGCAAACGATAACCCAGTACAATCCGGATTGGATGCAATTTCTCCGAATGAGCCTGTTGCAGTTGGCACAGTAAAAGCCGCCGCGTCTAAAGGGCCGTATTCTTTAGGTACCCCAACAGGGGCGACAGGCTATGATCCAGAGCTTTTGCAAAA
>Ga0316227_1002531_pt1 | contig 16251 bp, 11 predicted proteins | sample TBH18019metaG_FD_206012 | JGI IMG/M metagenome (GOLD analysis project Ga0316227, IMG submission 206012) | Freshwater microbial communities from Trout Bog Lake, Wisconsin, USA - TBH18019 | ecosystem: Environmental > Aquatic > Freshwater > Lake > Hypolimnion/Profundal zone | place: USA: Wisconsin... | reverse complement strand
TCTGCGACGAACTCAACGATACCGAGACCATCTTCCCCGGCACCGATCTTCGCCTCATTTATCAGATCGCCGGCTCATCTTAATTCCATAGGATCAGGAGCTCTGATTCTGGTGTGTTAAACGGTTCTGGATCGCTCACCAAGTCTGGTAATGGCACGCTGATTCTTGCCGGATTGAACAGCTACAGCGGCGGAACGGTCATAAATGCCGGTACGTTGCAGTTGGGAGATGGAGTCAATCTCAACGGAACGGTGGCAGGCGGGATTCTAAACAATGCGACTTTGACTTTCGACAACCCGGGCGATCAGTCGTTTGGCGGCGTCATTAGCGGGAGTGGCGCTCTGGTCAAAATCGGCGGCGGAACACTGACGTTATCCAACAGCAATGCAGCGATGATTTGCACAATCGATCAAGGAACTTTACTGTTTAACAGTGCAACAGTTAGCGTCACAGATAGCAACGGTTATATTGGCAGCGCAGCCGGTTTTAATGGGACGGCGGTTGTAAGCAGCGGAACCTGGAATAACAAGAGCACGCTTTTTATTGGAAATTCCGGCGCTGGACAATTAACCATCAACGGAGGCTACGTGACCGGGATCAATGGGTACGTCGGATACAATGCTGGGTCTAACGGCGTGGTCACCATTACCAGTGGAAGTTGGAATAATGGCGGTGGTCTATATATTGGAAACTCCGGAACTGGAGCATTAAATATAAATGGAGGGATGGTATACGCAGACAGCGCCTTGCTGGGGTACAACGCAGGCTCCGCTGGCACGATCACGGTCACCAGCGGAGCCTCGATCGACCTAACCAACACTCTTTACGCAGGTTATTCCGGCAGTGGAACGTTGGCCATTAGCGGCGGTTCCGTTCAGGTGAACCAAAGCTTTTTGGGCTATAATGTTGGATCTAGTGGAATGGCGGTTGTCACCGGCGGGTCATGGGACGCAAACGATAACATCGTGGTGGGAAACAATGGAATCGGGGCATTGACTATAAATGGCGGCTCGGTTGCCTCATTGTATTTGTATCTAGGCGCAAATGCTGGTTCGAGCGGAACGGCCACGATTTCGAGTGGGACCTGCACGCTTTATTTTGAATCCTATATCGGAAACTCTGGGACCGGAACGCTGCTGATTAACGGGGGCGCGGTCATCGAGATCAATAATAGTAGTTGCTATCTCGGTTACAACGCGGGTTCCAACGGGACGGCCTTGGTCACCGGTGGCACGTGGAGTAATAGCGGCAGCCTATTTGTCGGCAATTCCGGAATCGGGACGCTGCTTGTGAATGGAGGGGCCGTCAGCGATAGCAGTGGCTATCTCGGCTACAACGCGGGTTCCAACGGATTGGCCTTAGTCACCGGTGGCACCTGGAACAATACCGGCGACCTTTATATCGGCAATTCCGGCACCGGGACGCTGAACCTCACCGGCAGCGGGAATGTCACGGTGGGCAGTGGAGCAGGCATCCTGATCCTGGCCCCGTCAGCCACTTCCGCAGGCACGCTCAACATCGGTGTCGGGGGTGCCGCTGGAGCGCTTAACGCCGCAATCGTCACAGGAGGCATCGGTAATGCAACAGTGAACTTCAACCATACTGGTTCTCTCACGTTCGCACCAAGCCTCACGGGCACGCTTACGGTAAATAAGCTCGGCGCGGGCACGACGATTCTCACAGCATCGAATACATACACAGGAACCACCACGATTGCGTCAGGGACATTGCAACTGGGCAATGGCGGCACTTCAGGTTCGCTGTCAGGATCTAGTGCTATCACTGGAAGCAGCGGAGCGATTTTGGCGTTCAACCGGAGCAACAGCATCACCGTTCCAAATAACATCAGCGGCGGAATTGGCCTTGTGCAGTTGGGTGCTGGAACGGTGATCCTGTCCGGCAGCAACACCTTTGCCGGGACAACCACTGTAATGTCATCGGGCGCGGTGCTCCTGTCAAATCAAAACGCGCTGGCCGGCAGCACGGTGGCCAGTGGCGGGACAGGAATCGTATTTGCCCCCTTGTCAGGGCACGCATTTAGTTTTGGCGGGCTTTCGGGCGCCGGCAACTTAAACTTGATGGACAATGGTGCGACCCCGAACGCCGTCGCTTTGACAGTAGGCGGCAACAATGGCAGCACCACCTATTCCGGCGTCTTGAGCGGCTCGGGCTCACTGAGCAAAACCGGCATCGGAACGCTGATTCTCACGGGTAGCAATGCCCATACCGGCGGAACGACGATAACCGCGGGAACGATGCAATTGGGAGACGCCAGCACGGTCAACGGTTCGGTGTCCGGCAACATCATCGATAACGCGGCCCTGGTCTTTGCCAACCCCACTGCGCAGTCCTACAGCGGCAGCATCAGCGGCAGCGGCACCCTAACAAAGACCGGTGCGGGAACGCTGACGTTGAGCGGCAACACCACGGTCAGCTCCTTTTCCGTTAATCAGGGAGCGGTTGTGCTAAGCAATGGAATCGGCGGTGTTACCGATAACAACGGGTCAATTGGCGGAGGCGCCGGTTCAAACGGGGCCGTTGCGGTTGCCAGCGGAACATGGAATAACCTCGGCAATCTGTACGTCGGGTCTTCCGGTTGCGGGTCGTTGAACCTAACCGGCAGTGGCAAAATTTCAGTAGGCAGCGGAACAGGTGCTCTGACCCTGGCTTTGACTGGAAGTTCTACTGGCACGCTGAACCTTGGCGGCGGCGGCGACGCCGGGATGCTCAATGCCAGTGTTGTCACTGGAGGCAGCGGCACGGCCACGGTGAACTTCAACCAAAGCGGCGCCTATGTCTTTGCCCCGGCGCTCAATGGCAACCTCACCGTGAACATGATCGGTTCTGGCACGACAATCCTAGCCGGTTCACTGCAAGTCTCCGCGTTGAACGTCAACGCCGGTTCCACTCAACTGACAGAGTCGGGATCAGTTGGCGCGCTGACCGTCGCCAACAACGGAACGCTGGTCTTGACGCCGCACACGCAAAGTGTATGCACGGTTCTGAGTATCTCGTCGCTTGCCATCGCACCCAGTGCCATTACGATCACAACCGGTACGTTTGTCATCGGCACGCGCCAGGATCTCGGTTTGGGTTCTGTCGTGGACGACGCAACTCTTCTGTTCCGTAGTGGAAACACGCTGACGGTGTCCAACTCTATCTCCGGTTCGGGTGTCCTGGTGCAAAGCGGCGTGGGTTTGCTGGTGCTCACCGGGAGTAACAGGTATACGGGGGGAACGATTATTACCAGTGGCACGCTGAGGGTTGGCAGTGCGAGCGCCCTGGGCGCTTTGGGAAATCCGCTGGCGGCATGGGGTGGCACGATGGATCTGGGGGGCTTCAACGCCACGGCGGGAGCCTTGAGCGGTTCGTCCGGCGCGTTGATTACCAATGCTTCCAGCGGTACCAACACCCTTACATCCGCCCTGACTGGCGGCACATCTGTCTATGCAGGCGCAATCAGAAATGGTGCGGGCTGCGTTGTTTTGACCAAGCAAGGGACGGGAACTCTGATTCTAAGCGGATCGCTGGGCTTCTCCGGGCTGAACGCCAACGGTGGAGATGTTGAAATAATGCAATCCGGATCGATTGGAGCGGTAAGTGTCGCTTCCGGCGCAACAGTCACTTTGGCAGCGCATTCGGGCAGCACTTACCGGGTGCTCGACGTTTCAGGGCTGACCCTCTCCGGAACCGTCGGAACGCTCGATCTCCGCGGAAACACGCTCGGCGACTTCAACGGCGACGGTTCGGTGAACACGACGGATTGCGCTTGGCTCGACGGTTCGGAGCTCGATCGGAGTTTCGTGGTCCTCGCGGGAGGGCAAAGCCGCGCATTGCCGCTGCAAGCGCCTGAGGGATCGGGACCCGCACCAGTTGACGCGACACCCTTTTCCAGCCCCGATGGGGTCCCTGAACCCCGCACGCTGGGGTTGCTGCTGGCAGGCGCTCTGTCCCTTCTCGGGTTCCGTCGCGGATGAAGCGCGTACTAACGCGGATCTCAGGGCCAAAGGCCCGACACGAATGGCACTAAGTTAAGGGGGCTTTCGATAGGCACGGCAGACACGAAGAAGCTGAGGAGCGTCGGATGCAAGTTCTGGGGAGCGCGCCCGTCCCGGGTGTTGGTTGAGGCGTCCCGCCTCGACGAACTTCTGGCGTGGATGCGCCCAAAGCCTTCGGAGTCTGAGGACCGCAAGGCGATTCGATGGCCGGAAGTTCGCAATGGCGGGACGCCAGCGCCAGCACGCGAGACACGTGCGCTGCCCGGAGTCCCCGTCTCGAGCGCTATCTGCAATACGAACCAGCATTGATCCAAGATCGCCCTTAAATCGCTTCACCATCTCATTGGCGAATCATTGGCGGCACTTTCAGATCCTCCCGCCTGCCGCCATGCGGCGGTAAAGTTCAAAATAACGCCCGACCATCCCATCCAGGGTAAACCGTGCACGCGCGCTTTGTCGGCACGCCTCCGGGTCGATTTCTCCGGCGGCCCGGATCGCCTCCGCCATTTCCTGCTCGGACTCGACGAGAAATCCCGTCTTCCCGTGCTCGATCAAATCCGGCAGTGCGCCGGAGGGAAACGCGATGACCGGCGTGCCGCAGGCGAGCGCTTCCATGGTAACCAGCGAACTGGTCTCCGCCGCCGTCGAGGGGAGCAACAGGCAACGTGCGGCTGCCAGCAAGCGGCGTTTGCGCGCCATCCCCACGGGGCCGATGAAGCGTCGAAGGCGGTCCAGGCGCGGGACGACTTCGTTTTCGAAGTAGCGCTGGTGTTGTTCGTACCGAAACACTTTTCCGGCCAGCAACAAAGGGCTTTCCGCGCGTTTGGCTGCGTCGATGGCGATATGAAATCCTTTTTCCGGACACACCCGGCCAAGCGCGAGGGCAAACCGCCGTTTGGCATGGCGCGCGCTAAAGAACTCCGGCGGCACCCCGTTCGCGATCTCCGGCAACAGCGGGATTTCGGGCGGGTACGTCCGCCTTTGGGACGCCGAGACGCAGTGCATGAACAGGGCGGGATGATCGAGCGTCGCCAGATCGATTCCGTACCACTCCCGCGGAACGTGCAGGGTGACCAGTACCGGCACGGTGGGCGGCGGCAGGTAGGCAAAGAAATCCAGGCTGTGCATATGCACCAGATCGACCGACCACCGCTCCAGCGCCATCCGGATTGCCTGTGCGTATTCCTGATGACGGCAATGGCGGGCAGTGTCGTCAATGTTATCGTGCGCGGGCGTCGTCGCCAGCAGCGTTCCGGCGGTCTGCGATCCGGCGGAAGCGATCACGACCGAAGTATGCCCGGCGCGTGCCAGCGCGAAATCGAGCCGCGTCAACACTTGTTCGGCGCCGCCCACCGCATCCGGTCCGACCGGAGCAAACGGGTAAGCGACGTTCAAGACCGTCAGCTTCATTCAAGGTCTCCTCTGTGGACTGAATCGAATCTTCAGAGGGGATGAGGGGCAGGGACGGGCCTAACGAAGCTATAGGGGAAGATATGAGGGACAACACAGCATTCGCGTGAACGACCAATATCGCGTATGCTTTCGCTGGACAGAAAAAGGCCCGACAGACGTTGAAATCGTCGATTACCACAGAAAATGAACACCGAAGAACTGATGCCGCTTGTTACGCCCGGTGAGATTCTCGCCGAAGAATTCCTGCGCCCGCTTGGCGTCTCCGAATATCGGCTCGCGAAAGACACCGGAATTCTGGCTGAACCTGCAGACGCAGTACGACTTGGATCGGCTGGAGCGCGAACAGGGACGCCCCCAAGTCCAACGGCGCCCATTGATTCCGGCAGCTTAATTTGAAACCATTTGCCTGCGCCTGCCTGTGCTTTCCACTCTGCTTCGATGCCACGACTATTCCTTCCTGATGCGACGCTGGCGCGCCGTCGCCCGGTCGTGCGGGCTTTCCGTGGTCCCGTTTGCGACGGCGTCGGGCCACGAACTGCTGGCGCTCACCTCTCGCTGTTCGCCAAACGGCGGGGTATATCTTTCCGCCGGCATTCACGGAGACGAACCCGCATCCACCGAGGGGCTGATCCACTGGGCCCAAACCCACAGGGCGGAGCTTCGAAAGCTCCCGTGCATCATCTTTCCATGCCTGAACCCCTGGGGGCTCATCAACAACTCGCGCACCGACGAGCATTGTGAGGACCTGAACCGGCATTTTCATCACAACCGCGTCCCGGTCATTCATGCGCTCAAGGCGCTGATCGAGCCGTTCAAGTTCAGCCTGTCGATCACCCTCCACGAGGACTACGACGGGCGCGGCCTGTACCTCTACGAACTGGAGCGGCTCACTCCCTTCTGGGGCGAAGACCTTCTGGAACTGGCGCGCCCTCTCATCCCAATCGAGGGACGCACGATCATCGATGGGCGGCGCACCACCAAGACCGGGCTGGTCCGCCGCAAGATCGACCCGAAGAAATTCCCGATGATTCCCGAGGCAATCTTCCTGCACCTGCACCATTCGGAACGCTCTTTCACCTTCGAAACCCCAAGCGAATTCGCCCTGGACCAGCGGGTGCGGGTGCAGTCTGCGCTGATTCAGGAATGCGTCAACCGCCTTTCACGGGGCTCTCAGTTTCCGTAGAGATCGGCGAACATCCGCACCCTCCGCGGTTTGACTTTCGCAGTTTTTGCTTTCCCCAAATCCCGCATTCCCTATCTTCTGCGGGGTGATCGACCGTTATACCCTACCGAAGATGCGCGCGCTCTGGGAAGAGCAACGCAAGTACGAAATCTGGCTGGAAATCGAAGTCCTTGCCTGCGAAGCGCAGGCGGAACTGGGCGTCATTCCGAGCGAAGACGCCGCAACCATCCGCGAGAAGGCACGCTTTGACCTAGCCGGGATTCAAGAGATCGAGAAGCGGACCAACCACGACGTGATCGCATTCCTGGAGAATGTCGCCGGGTACGTCGGGCCCGCCGCGCGCTGGATTCATCACGGGATGACCTCCTCGGATGTGCTCGACACGACCCTGGCCGTGCAGATGAACGAGGCAGTCGGGATGCTGCTCGAAGACTTGAGCGCGCTCCGCGAGGCTGTCGCCAACAAGGCCCGCGAGTTCAAGTTCACTCCGATGATCGGTCGGTCCCACGGCATCCACGCGGAGCCGGTCACCTTTGGGCTCAAGATGGCGCTCATGTTCGACGAATTCGGACGCGCCATCGAGCGGCTTGCGCAGACCCGCGAACGCATCCGCGTCGGCAAACTCTCCGGCGCCGTCGGCACGCACGCGCATCTCGACCCGCGGGTTGAAGAAAGCGTCTGCCGCAAGCTGGGATTGCTGCCGGCGGCCCTCAGCACCCAGGTGATCCAGCGCGACCGCCACGCCGAATTTCAGCAAACGCTGGCGCTGATCGGCTCCAGCATCGACCGCTGGGCCACCGAGTTCCGCCACCTCCAACGCACCGAAGTACTGGAAGTGGAGGAATATTTCGCACCCGGCCAGAAAGGCAGTTCGGCCATGCCGCACAAGCGCAATCCGATCACCGGCGAGAAGCTCAGCGGCCTTGCCCGGTTGCTGCGCGGCAACGCTCTGGCGGCGCTCGAAAATGTGGCGCTCTGGCATGAGCGGGACATCTCCCACTCCAGCGTCGAACGGGTGATCATGCCGGACTCGTGCATCCTGCTCGATTACATGCTCCAGACCACGACGAAACTCGTCGAACGCCTGATCGTCTACCCCGAGCACATGAAGCGGAACATGGAGATCACCAAGGGGCTTTATTATTCGCAGAGCATCCTTCTCAAGCTCACCGAACGCGGCAGCGAACGCAAAGCCGCCTACGAAGCCGTCCAGCGCGCCGCCATGAAAACGTGGCAGGGCGAACGCACGCTCAAGGAAAATCTGCTGGGGGAACCGGAAATCGTCAGCAAACTGACCCCGGAGGAAATCGAGCGATTCTGCTCGCTGGAAATCCACTTCGCGCACGTCGAGGAGACGTTTCGCAAGCTGGGGTTGTAGTGATAGGTTTTCATTGCGACCACAGCGTACCTTCGGGCTGCCATAGCGCTTTTCATGCCGCGCTGTAATCGCGTTCGGCTACTGGTCTTCCCCGTCACCTTCCCGCGCGCGCTGTTCCTTGCACGCTTCCAGCATCAGATCGTGTTCGGCTTCGTCAAGCCCTTCAGCAACCAGTTCCTCTCCCATCGAGACGCTGCCCTCGGCTGCAATCTGATTCACATGATGCCCCAAACCCGACGCCACCATGTCTCTTTCTGAGATTGCCGCAGCCATTTCGTCATCCTGCCCGTCGCTGTCGCCCACGGGGTGGCATCCGCCGTGCAATTCATGAAACGCGCGCTTCCAGTCTTCGTTGGTGAATTCCCGGCGCCCCTCAATCAGCGCGATCTCTTGCGCCCTCTGCCTCACGGTATCCGGGGACGGGACGCCCAATCCCTCGGCGTGCCGCAGAATCTTCCCGACTACCGGACGCGCAATTTTCATAGGAAACTATTACCCTAAAAACCTGCGGTTTCAAGCGGGGCTCTCCCTGACGAATGCAGCGGGGAAACGTGCAGACGCAGACATCATGACCTCTTCTGGTTCGGGAGCGGGAATCCGGGAAGCACACGCGTCTCGCGTCTCGCGTGTTGGCGTCGGCGTCCCGCCGACGCGGACTTCCAGTCTCCCCAGTGCATTGCGGCGACTCCACGCGCAAAGTTCGCCGAGGCGGGACGCCTCGGCCAGCACCCGAGACGGGTGCGCTCCCCGGAACTCGCATTCCGACGCGATCAGCCGCGAAGATGCCTTTGGCGAGGGCGCCAAAGGCCACACGCGAGGGCCGTGCGCTCCCTGGAAGCTGGCGCGACGCAGGTTCATGCCCAACAATCACCCTCGCGCTTTGGCGAGGTTAGCTCCTCAGGATGACAGCGTTCGGGGCTCCGGTCTCACTCCTGCGCCCATCGACTCATCGCTGTGGAGGCAAACAGGCCTCGCCGCAGCCCTATAACACGCTGGCGCGACCACAACGCGCCACGGCTTCGCCGCTCCGTATGGTCTCATGTCCATTCCGGGTAGAGATCAGGATGTCTGAGACTGCCGATCTCGAAGCGCTTCGGATTATAGTTAGGAAATAATCCGCGCACCGTTTCTCGCGAAGGATACAGCGACAAGCGCTGGAGCCGTTCATGGGTATGGAGCCTTCCTCTCGGAAGGGGCGGATTTCGCGTTTATCGGGCTGATTCAGGGACGACGAGGACCGGGTTTTCTATTCCACGGTCCTGAGAGAAGCGATCCAAGGGCGGTTGCTGAATTTTTTGGTTATTACGTGACAGTCCTTTGGACGGGCATCGGGAGTTTTACCCTGGGTGATGCTCAATCAATGCGTATTTACGATCATGTCGCCCTTCGAAAGGGTCGGCCCGGTGGTGACCTTGCCTTTCTTGAAGCCGTTCAACGCCCAGAGCCGGGTGGCTCCATTCTTCGGGTTCACGAGCAGCAACTGCGGTGAACCAGTTCCGAGGTAGTCGTTTCCGCCGCAGAGTTGCCATCCCGGCGGGATTGCGGGACCGGCAGCGATCGATCCAACCGTCCCCTTCAAGGTGACAAACTTTACAGCGCCCGTAGTCGCATTCCAGATCAATACATCCGGTTTCGCGTCGCCGTTGAAGTCGTCGATAGCGACAACGGAGAAGCCCAAGGGAAGCTTGGGTCCGCGAATCTTTTGGACAACGGATGCGCCGTTCAGCAACCAGATCGCCGTGGCTCCAGTCTTCGTATTTACGATCAACAGATCCTGAGAGCCATCGCCGTTGAAGTCCGCAACGCCGGCCACCTGCCAACCCGCCGTAACCGCCGGGCCGCGCACGATTGCCGTCCCGCTCAGAGTGCTCGGGTTCAATCCGAGGAACCACACAACATTCTTCTTGTCCACCGTCACTGCTTCCAAAGTTCCTTCAGAAGACTCCGGCATCCCGATCAGCGTCTTGCCGCCCAGGGAAACAGGAATGGGCAGTCGGAGGTGCTGTTTGCCCTTTGCGAGCAGAATTGCCACCAGCTTGCCGTTTTTAGCTTTAACCAGCAGATCGCTGGAACCGTTGGCGTCCACGTCGAAACGCGGCAGCGTCTTGAACTGGCCTTCCGCCGCCGACGCCTGGCCCCCCGCGTTATGAACAGCGACCGTGAAGAAGTAGGTGTGGTGCGGGGCCAACGCCGCGATCGGCACCTCGATGTTCTGGGTGGCTGTCCCGGCGACCAAGACTGTTTCCGAACGATACAGGTAACTGCCGCTCGCCAGGCCGTAATCGACGGTGACGTCCGTTGTGCTGCCATTCGGAGTCACCAGAGCCGAGATGCTCGCCGTCGTCTCTGTTGTGTCGCTCACAGTAACGGCACTCACAGTTGGACTGGGGATTGCGGTGAAGTTCGCCGTCAGAGTGCGGCTTGCGGCCACCGGAAATGCGTAGCTCGCCGATGTGCAGACTGTGGTTCCGCTCTCGGTCCACTTCGCAAAAGCGTAGCCCGCCGACGGCGTGGCAACCAGCGTAACGGTCGAACCGCTCAGATAAGCGCCCGCGCCACCAGCATATCCGCCTGCCGATGCGGTGACTTTAATCAGCGAGCCGAGCCGCACCAGAATCCTGTTGGGGTTGATCCATGAACCCAAATCGAGGTAGTTCGATTGGATGGTATCGTGAACGAGAAAGCTCGTTACCGGCGTTCCGTTGTGGCGCTCGACAAGAAAGTGCCTCGTGGTTCCGCTGTAGAATGCCGACGTTCCATTGACGACCCAGGCATCGGTATAGGTGGAGGTGTTGCTGACCGCCAGACCGATGCTGTTGCAGAAGTTGGCAATCGCCGCGACGCTGCCGCCGTACTGCGCTTTAATGTCGTTCCAATCCGCCACCTGGGCTCCGGAGCCAAACTCCGCCTGGCAATCGGTAGTGAGATTATCCGTCGCCGCGTAGGTTCCCGAGGTAAGCGCGTAGGGGAAAGCGGTGAAGTTCGCCGTCAGGTTGCGGCTTGCAGCCATCGTGAATGCGTAGGTCGCCGATGTGCAGACCGTGGTTCCGCTCTCGGTCCAGTTCAAAAAAGCGTAGCCCGCCGACGGCGTGGCAACCAGCGTAACGGTCGAACCGCTCAGATAAGCGCCCGCGCCGCTGGTTGTGCCGCCGACCGATGCGGTGGCTTTAATCAGCGAGCCGAGCCGCACAAGAATCTTGTTGGGGTTGATCCAGGAACCTAAATCGAGGTAGTTGGATTGGATGGTATCGTGAACGAGAAAGCTCGTTACCGGCGTTCCGTTGTGGCGCTCGACAAGAAAGTGCCTCGTGGTTCCGCTGAAGAATGCCGACGTTCCATTGACGACCCATGCGTCAGTAAAGCTGGAGGTGTTGCTGACCGCCAGTCCGATGCTGTTGCAGAAGTTGGCAATCGCCGCGACGCTGCCGCCGTACTGCGCTTTGATGTCGTTCCAATCCGCCACCTGGGCTCCGGAGCCAAACTCCGCCTGGCAGTCGGCAGTGAGATTATCCGTCGCCGCGTAGGTTCCCGAGGTAAGCGCGTAGGGGAAAGAGGTGAAGTTCGCCGTCAGGTTGCGGCTTGCGGCCGCCGTGAATGCGTAGCTCGCCGATGTGCAGACTGTGGTTCCGCTCTCGGTCCAGTTTAAAAAAGCGTAGCCCGCCGACGGCGTGGCAACCAGCGTAACGGTCGAACCGCTCAGATAAGCGCCCGCGCCGCTGGTTGTGCCGCCGACCGATGCGGTGGCTTTGATCAGCAACCCGATCCGCACAAGAATCCTGTTGGGGTTGATCCAGGAACCCAAATCGAGGTAGTTGGATTGGATGGTATCGTGAACGAGAAAGCTCGTTACCGGCGTTCCGTTGTGGCGCTCGACAAGAAAGTGCCTCGTGGTTCCGCTGAAGAATGCCGACGTTCCATTGACGACCCAGGCATCGGTAAAGGTGGAGCTGTTGCTGACCGCCAGTCCGATGCTGTCGCAAAAGTTGGCAATCGCCGCGACGCTGCCGCCGTACTGCGCTTTGATGTCGTTCCAATCCGCCACCTGGGCTCCGGAGCCAAACTCCGCCTGGCAGTCGGTAGTGAGATTATCCGTCGCCGCGTAGGTTCCCGAGGTAAGCGCGTAGGGGTACGTAGGCGAAGGTGTCGCATTGGCAATATTAGCGGCGAGCAGTGCGAAGCACAAGATCGCCAACAGCCTGAACGAATGAGGGAATTTTACGATTTCCATAGTTGGCGACGAAAAACCAAGAATCGGTCCGCAACGCAAGATTTTTTTGTTTTTTTTGAAAAATTAGCTGAGATTTGAACAGTTTTTCTTATAGGTCGAAGCCAAAGGGCAAAAATACAAACGAATTAGTCCCATCTTGAAAGCGACTTAGAAGCAGTCGGTCGGCATCTGAAAGCAGCGAAGGACTGCCGACTATTCGAACGGCATTACCCCTTACCCTGTATCCCCCACCCTGCCCCGCATTCTTTTCACCGCGCCGCGCTTCTTCTTTGAATCCAGAATCCGGCGCTTCAGTCCGCGGGGGCGCGGGCGGTTCCGGCGGCGGATTCTTTCCCGTTCGGCTTGGCGGCGGTCGGCTTCGGCCTGTCGCTTCTCTTCCAGCGCCGCAACCAGTCGTTCGCGGGCAATCTGCCGGTTCATCGCTTGCGAGCGGGAATCCTGCACGGTCACGGCCACCCCGCTCGGGGCATGCCGGAGGGTCACCGCAGTGGAAACCTTGTTGACGTGTTGTCCGCCCGGACCGGAGGAGCGGGCGAAACTCTCTTCGATTTCCTCCTCCCGGATCCCCAACCGGGCAAGTCGGGCGGAAAGATCGGACTTGGAGCTGGAGGCGGTCGAAGGCATGACAGCATTGAATCGCAATTACGCGTCCCCGGCAATTCTGGCTTTGACCGGCTGCATTCCGGTTCTAGACTCTGTGTCCGATGGCCACTCCCGAGCCCGATTCCCACGACGACCGAAACGATCTCCTGCTGGAGATCGTCACCCCGGAGGGCAGCGCGTACCGGGAACGCGCGGGATTGGTGGAATTACCGACTGTTTCCGGAGAACTGGGGATTTATCCGGGGCACGTTCCGCTTTTCGCCGAGCTGGGCACGGGGGAAATCCGCGTCTACCGCAACCGCAACGTGGATATATTCGTCGTCAGCGGAGGCTACGTGCAGATCAGTCCGGGAACCATCCGCATCCTTGCGCACTTTGTGTCGCTGGGTGAAGACGAGGCGCGGATCGACGAGGCATGCCGGCGCGCCCAGGAAGCGCTGGAAATGGCCGACAACCTGTCTCCGCAACAAATCGAGGAAGACCTCACCGCGCTCCGGGCCGAAATGCTGCGCACGCACAAACGCGGAAAACGTTGAAAACCGCAGACGAAGAAGAAGGGTCTGATTACGCAGATTCTTTCGGTGGGCCAGAGCGCTCTCTTTATTTACTGTCATCCTGAGGACGCCAACACGCGTTCGCCCGACTTTTCCAGAATAAAGCCCATGGAACCCGCGCCCGCTCCCGTCTTCTACCAATGCCAGCGGTCCGGCGCCTGCTGCCGCCGACCCGGCTTTGTGCGGATCGCCGAACACGAAATCCCCCGCATTGCCGCGTGTCTGGGCGTTTCGGAAACCGAATTCATCGAGCGCTACACCCGGCTCACGCCGCAGCGCACGGGCCTGGCGTTGATCGACAAGCCGGACGGCGAGTGCTTTTTTCTTCAGGGAATCGACTGCGTGCTGCAATCGGCCAAACCGGAGCAGTGCGTCGGATTTCCAAACACTTGGAACTTCCCCGGCTGGCGGGAGATGTGCAAAGCTGTGCCGGTTGAAACCAATCATGAATCTGCAAATCCCTGAAGGCGACTTCGACGGCTATATTTTCGACTGCGACGGCACCCTGGCGGACACCATGCCGCTGCACTACGAGGCCTGGTGCCTGGCGCTGGAAAACAAGGCCGAATTTCCCGAGGCCCTCTTCTACGAACTCGGCGGCGTGCCGGCGGCGGGCGTCATCGAGATCCTCAACGAACGCTACGGCCATCGGATGCCGGTGGCGGAAACCGCGCAATATAAGGAGAGCATTTTCCTGAAACTGATCCCGCGGATCTTGCCGATCGAACCCGTGGTAGCCTTCGTGCATGAGTTTTACGGAAAGAAGCCGCTGGCAGTGGCGTCGGGCGGATACCGCGCCATCGTCATCAAAACCCTGACGGCGCTCGGCATCGCAGACAAGTTCGAGGCCATCGTCGGCGCGGAGGATTACCGGAACGGCAAACCGGCGCCCGATCCGTTCCTGGAAGCCGCCCGGCGAATCGGCGTTCCCCCGGAGCGCTGTCTCGCCTTCGAGGACACCCAGATCGGCATCGCCGCCGCTCAACGCGCCGGGATGCAAACCGTTCTGGTTTCCTCGCGGCAGACATGAACCGCAACCGTTCCCGGCGCGCTGTCATTACCGGCCTTGGCCCCATCGCGTGCTGTGGCATCGGCAAAGCGGCGTTCTGGGGAGCGATTCGCGCCGGAAGGAGCGGAATCGGCGCGGTGACCTATTTCGACGCCAGTCCCTTTCATGCCCAATGCGCCGGGGAGGTGCGAGACTTCGATCCCACCGCCTTCTTCCCACCGCACCGGCTCAAGCGGCTCGACCGGTACTCGCAGCTTGGGGTGGCCTCCGCCCTTCTCGCGCTTGAGGACGCCCGGTTTCCGTGGTCGAAGGACTCTCCGCAGACCCGCGTGGGCGTCTCCTTTGGCACCGGCCTGGCCGGCATTGCCGGAGCGGAACGCGAACACACGGCGTTTCTGGCTCGGGGATCGCGCGGGGTGACCCAAACGCTTGCGCTCCAGGTGTTCGGCGGCGCGGCGCACTCGAACCTCGCCATCGAATGTGGCTTTCGCGGGATCGGCACGACCAACACTAACTCCTGCGCCAGCGGGGCGATCGCCGTGGGGGAAGCGTTGCGCTATATCCGCGACGGCTGGGTGGACGCGATGGTGGCCGGCGGTTCGGAAGCGCCGCTCAGTCCGCTCACCTTCGGCGCCTTCGATTTCATCAAGACCATGAGCCGCTGGCGGGGCGAGCCGCCATTGGCCTGCCGTCCCTTCGACCGGGACCGGGACGGCTTCGTCATGGGCGAAGGCGCGGCGAGCCTGGTGATTGAGGAATACGACCACGCCATCCGGCGCGGTGCGCACCTGTATGCGGAGGTTCTCGGCTACGCGCTCAACAACGACGCCCACCACATGACCACGCCGAATCCCTCCGGAGAGCCGGTGGTGCAATGCATGCGCGACGCGCTGGCCGACGCGGGGATCGAACCGGAGCAGGTCGATTACGTCAACTGCCACGCCAGTTCCACGCAGCTCAACGATGCCAACGAAGTTGCCTGTATCAAGACGGTGTTCGGTACGCACGCGCCACGGCTGGCCCTCAGCGGCACCAAACCGTTCACGGCGCATCCGCTCGGGGCGACCGCCGCGATGGAAACGGCGATCTGCGCGCTGGCCTTGGAAGAAGGGTTCATTCCCCCCACCCTCCACCACCGCACGCCGGACCCGGCCTGCGACCTCGATGTCGTCCCAAACGAAGGACGCCGACGGCAAATCCGCATAGCGATGAACAACGCCTTCGGTTTCGGCGGAATCAACGCCTGCCTGGTGCTGGGTCGGGTGTAAGTCTCCTGGAATTTGGGCAGAATGCCCGCGCGCTCCCCTCAGCGAACTCGGCAAGGCAAAGAAAGGCGAAGGACAAATTTCTTCTATTATTGGACCCGCCGATTCTTGCGGGAACGTCGGAGACCGGGATCTGGGGAGCGCACGCGCCCTCGCGTGCGGCCTTTGGCGCCCCGCCAAAGGCATCTTCTCTCAAGAAGCTCGTATTCAACCGATCAACCACGGAGTACACGAATGAACACGGATAGGTTTCATCCGTGCCAATCCGTGAAATCCGTGGTTTCGAAGAAGCAAAAGTTCGCGTCGGCGAGGGCGCCGACGCCAACACGCGAGGGCGCTTGTGCTGACTCGAAAATAGACGAAAAGATGAGGCGCGTTAGAGCGCGTTAGACAGAGTGACAAACAAGCGTCAACAGGCTTCATTTTCATCCCGCGTGGTGCCTCGCTTGGCGAGGCATGTTGTTCTCCCCAGTGCATTGCGGCGACTCCACGCGCAAAGTTCGCCGAGGCGGGACGCCTCGGCCAGAACCCGGGACGGGTGCGCTCCCCGAAAGCCGGCGCGACGCAGGTTCTTGCCCAACAATCAACGCCGCGATTATCGCTTTGCGGCGGCGGATTCC
>Ga0316227_1002520_pt1 | contig 16330 bp, 24 predicted proteins | sample TBH18019metaG_FD_206012 | JGI IMG/M metagenome (GOLD analysis project Ga0316227, IMG submission 206012) | Freshwater microbial communities from Trout Bog Lake, Wisconsin, USA - TBH18019 | ecosystem: Environmental > Aquatic > Freshwater > Lake > Hypolimnion/Profundal zone | place: USA: Wisconsin... | reverse complement strand
TCCAAACTTTATTGCCGGGTACACGATTCGTCTGTTTTTAACGGCAGGTGTTCAAAGCTTCATGTACATCCGAAGCGTAAGCGGCTCAAGCATCTACGGGTATTGGGTGAGTTCAGGTGGGACAACTCTGCTCCCTTGCCCAGTCACTACCCAGACAACAGTTACTTCACTTGCGGCCGGTCCTTTGTGTCCCCTCGCGTGTCCACCTGGAACAAACACATACTACAATAACGGACTATGCACACCTTGTCCTGCAGGTTCATACTCAAACAACGGATTGACGTGCACATCTTGTCCAAGTGGTCAGACGTCTGATGGCAACGGCGGGGCGTGTGCGTACCCCACCGTCGGTTTTACTTTGAACGGAACTACTATTGGTCCGTGCCCTATTGGTAAGACGTCCGATGGCGCGGGAAGTGCATGTACCCCGTGCCCGGCCGGTCAAACATCCGGGGGTCAGGGAGGGGCGTGTACGTCATGCTCCGCTGGGTTTTCATCATCTTCTGGAGGCACATGTAGTGCGTGTTCATTGTCGTCTTATTCCCCGGCCGGTGGCCTCTGTACAGCGTGTCCAGTGGGTCTCATGAAGAATGGGGCAGGGAATGGATGCACATCTTGCCCCACAGGTCAGGTGTTTGATACCCCTTCAAATTCTTGTATAAATTGCATGGCCAACTCCGTTGCAAGCCCGTATAATGGAGGTATGGGGTGCGTCCGGTGTTCTGCGGGGACGAGTACAAAGGGAGTGGCGGGCGCAACTTCATGCTCACCGTGCCCGGCGGGGTATAGCTCTACGAATGCCAGCGACTGTACAAAGTGTCCTGTAAACCAAACGAGTACAGCTGGAGGTGTTTGTACAGCGTGCGCAGTTGGTACGTATGTTAATAGCCAGAACGTTTGTTCACCTTGCCCGGCCGGTCAGGTTGCCGATGTTGTGACGGGTATTTGTACAATATTGTGTCCAGAGTCCACGTACAAATACAATGGCACCTGTATTTCCTGCCCTCCGGGATACACATCCGTGAACGGAGGACCTTGTGTGAAATACTGCAACAATCAACAGACTCCTTATAAAAAATCAGATGGAACCTACACATGTCTTCCGTGCGATTTGGCACAAGCTGGAAGGCCGGCCGTGTGTGGACAGTTCGGAACTTGTTCAGATCCAGCCGCGCAGACAGTAGCATCTGCGTTCGGGGGAACAAATCAGTCGTGTTTCTTCAATGTTCCTAATCTTCCAGGTTTCCCTCCTCTGTTTTCACCTACAACATTTTCTGGAACTTCATTTGGTACACCTCAAGTTATAAGCTATACGGGTTCGGCTGGTACTTTAACATTGAGCGCTGGTACCTATCAGTTTATAGTGAAGGGGGCGGCTGGTGGCGGCATGTGGTCGCCCCTGTACGGTGGAAAGGGAAGAACGGTTATAGCTTATTTTACGCTGACCTCTTCTACAAGCATACAATACGTCATAGGAGGCCAAGGAACAGACTTCAATCAAAACGCGGGCGGCGGGGGCGGGACATACGTATACGACACGACGAATTCTCGCTTCCTTTATGTTGCGGGCGGCGGCGGGGGTCAGAATCAGTATGGATATGCAACTACAGATGCCGGAAGCACAACTTCTCCTGGAAGTGGATCTGGAGGAACTTTCACCGGATATTCATCCGCCGGCGCTGGTGGCGGAATAAATGGAAACGGTGCATCTGGATATGGAAATTCAGGAGGTGGCAAATCTTTTACAAATGGCTCGGCCGGAGGAACTGGATACACCACGGGAGGATTTGGCGGTGGTGGCGGCGCTCAGCCAGGCGGTGGTGGCGGTGGTGGCGGGGGTTACACTGGAGGAAACTCGGGTCTCGGTGGAACCTCATACGCAATTTCAGGATCGGATATAAGTTATGATTCGGCAGACAATACGGGAAATGGGTCCCTTTCCATACTAGCTGTATAAAAAACGTGTCTTGACGGACCCATGGGTCCTTCCAAACTTCTCTTGACCAATCACAAGAGACCAAAGGACATGGAGTGCTCAGTGTGCTTCTCCGAATCTGGTCCCTTCCAGAAACTGTGCTGCGGGCACGTTTTCTGCAAAGGATGTATTAAGCAGTGGTATTCAAAGGGCGCGGCGGGGTGTACGTGTCCGATGTGTCGCCGGCCCATGTATTGGCGGGGCTTTCACAAGGTCAAGGAGGAGTGGGACGAGGAGGCCTATGAGCACAAGTGTGCCGAGGTGTTTGGGCAAGCACTCGATGAGGCGTTCGAGGATGCTCAGGACTTTGCGGACGAGTTCCCGCCTCAGTGGCGCTCGCGGATATTCAGGGACCTTATTGAGGACTTTATCGACCTCGAAAGGACGTACCGGTTTTTGAAATCGCGCGATGCGAGCCCGGACGAGATGGAGGATGTGTTCTACTACGGCGTCTACTACTCGGACAGACACATGGACAAGTGCATATGGCTCGACGAGCCGCCCAGGGAGTTTGCGACGCGGTACCCGCTGCGTAAGGACGGTACAAGGGGTGGCAAGAGGTGTCGAGCTCTTCAAGACGAGTGGTTCGAGATGACCGTGTACTTGTTCTAGTTATATGGAATAGCCCCCGCGGGCGCGTGTAACATGAATATTCCTGCTATAATCGCAATGAGTCCCACGTATTCTATAGGTCTGTTGAGTCTCTCGCCGAGTATAAAGTAGGCTGCAATCGTCTCAAGCACGGCAGACACTCCGTCCCACATTCCATTCACATAAAGAACGTTCCCGACCCTCAAAGACCGAATCAGAAAGTAAATAATACCTATGTATCCAATGCTTCCCTGAGCGAAGGCGGGGATGCCCCCACCTCGGGCGAACGCCTTGAACCCAAAGTCTCCGAAAATTTCAGCAATCGAAAGAGCTATGATGTCAAAGTTGCTCATCCTGACTTAAAAAGGGCAGACATATTTTTAGTACAAAGCAATGGAGGCGATTGAGGCTGTTCTCGAGTTGGCAAAGGAGCGCGATCAGATTGCGGATGAGCTGGAGACGTACGAGGACTGGTTCGAGTCCCTGGTGGGCCGCAAGGTGTCTCTGTCTCTGAAGAACAAGAAGAGCACCCGATTCGTGGAGTGCATCGTGACCGAGTTTGTAGAGGGTGAGGGCTGGGAGCTGACCAACTGTGAGGGCGAGGGTGACGAGGAGGTGTTCATGGTGACTCTTGAGGACATCTTCAAGGGAAAGGTGGTTATTCATCAGGACTAAAGGTCGGTCTTTGAACGACCGCCCCGCCCTCTTGGGACCTTCAGAACTGGAACTATTTTTCTAAACAACTAACAGTATGATAAACGCGGCAAGTCTCTTGACGACTTTGTTCGCCTTTGCGGTGGGGTTTTGGGTTCATAAAAACTACCTCAAAGGCCAACCAGTGTGGGCTGTCGTTGCAGGGACACTCGCGTTTGGCGAAGTCTTTAAATGGGCGACGGGTATTGAGACGTTTCCTCTCAAAATATTCACAAAGACGCAGGTCGGTTCAGAGGTGGACCAGGAGGCACAAGGTTTACTCACCTAGGCCCGTCGTGTCTGACCCCGTCAGACACTGATTGAGTTCCTCGCAAAACTCCTTGAGACCTGGCTGAATAACATTCGACCACATCTCCTCATCACGAGTAATCTCGTGACTCAGAACCTGTGTGTTGTACTGCTCTACGAGCTTTGCATGTACAAGACCCAGCATATGCAGGTACATCTGTACCTGAATCATCTCGTATTCGACCACCCGACGAAACAGACGATTTGTTCGGTTCTTAATTTCGACCAGAACCTTGGACCCGTCCGGGCGCTCTTCGATACGATCAATCTTACCCGTTACCACAAACTTCCTGTCTCCAAGTTCACACACATCATAATTGTAAAACGAATTATCCTTGACCCATGTGACATTCTCTTGGGTCGTGACCTTGTCGGCCGTCTTGTCCTCTGATCGGGTCCCGTGAGTCGTGTATACCCGAGACCGAAGGTGATCAATCACATCGGCCTTTTGGGATGCATTCAATTTTGTATCGGAATTGATCTTTTGAAGAGCCTCACTATAAATCTTTTGAACTTCAAGAGAGTCCTTTGCCTTGGTATTCACGGCGGTGGCCAAAACGGCCTGTGCCTCGGACGAGACGCTCAGAGCCTCCTCTGCAACGTCCTTCTTGGTCTTGCCCGTGAAGGTCTGGGGTGCGTACTTTTTCCACAGATCCTGGAGAACCTCCTGGCGGGGCTTGTACTGATTTCGCCCCAAAATTGCCGCCACGTCACTCGCCTTGAGGACGATACGCATGGGTGTCATTTTTAGTATATAAAAAAGTGTCGTCTCTAAGTAAAAGATGGTCCCTCTCGTCTTTGCGTGTTTGAGTCCAAAGGGGACTGTTCCCCCTCCCCGAAAGCTCACGTCCAAGGACGTGAAGCGGGCTATTCAGCAGGCCCATAACGTTTGTCACAACTCGGAAGATACGCCAGCGTGTCGAGTCATGTGGGATCGAGTTGACGAGCTGTCGCATGCACTGGCTCGTCAACAGGAACGGGAAAAGGAAGAAGAGCTTGAGACGCGTGAATACGATGTTTAGCCTCTTGGGACGTTTAAAAGGAGAAAAATGAGTCCTATAGCAAACACGGTCCCTACTGCCGGAAACACAACCATGACTCTTTGGACTCGTGTTGGTTGTTGAACAACTGGAACAGGAACAATGATCTGGTTTGGTTCAGTGCTTTTCGGGAGCGGAAGCGGTGAGCGACACAAGGGGCACTTGGGCAAGTAACACTGAATATGGACTTTGTTGTGACAACACCCCATCTGTACAACAGTTCCCGTGAGGGGTTCGAGGCACACGGGGCACTCCGGGAGCGGGTGGCTCTGCCACTGCTCCGAGACACAGTCTCCTCCGTCCATCTTAGAGTGTAAGCAGATAATGTTTTAAAATAAGCTCGTGACCTTCCGGAACTTTAATTTTCTTCTTAAATTCATTCTGAAGGTCTTCCCGGGCCCGAGCAACCACCCGACTCCTGAGTTCCATGTACTCGTCATGGACCTCTGGAGGGGCTAATTTTGTTGTAAATATGTGAAGGGACTTGAGACAGGGGACGTGTCGCGAAAGCACTTCTTCTATTTCGGCCTTTGTCAAACTGTGGAGATATTTGTGTGCCTTTGTTTGTTTTTTGAGGAAGACAAGCTCCATGGTTGTTACCATGGGCACTGAAAAAACGCGGGTAGGGGTGCAGAGCACCCCGCCCCGCGGACCCGAAATTCGGGTCCTGTCCGACCCAAGACGCCTTTCAAGGACCCCAGAAACCATATGGAAAAGGAGCCTACACGTCGTGAACAAAAGCGCGAGTCAGCACGCAAGGCCCGTGAGCGCGCCATCTACACGAAGAAGGCCGTCCGTATTAAGGAGGCTCGGCTCGAGAAGCAAAAGGCAAATGGAGCACTCCCCGTACGCCAATTACAGCTTTGACAAGGACTTCAAGGGCACCATCTGTGAAATGATGGACTTGATTACACCCGGCGTCCTCTTTGAGTTGGAGTTGGCGCCCCAGGAGCCCTCTTCGAAACTTGGGCGTACACCCTCGACCTACGAGTACGGCTCCAGCTTGGAGACGGGACCCGTGAAGGGTGAGGCGTACGTTATGTGCTCAGATGGGAGTATCCAGTCCAAGTGGTTCCCCGAAAAGCCTATCGGGTGGGAACTCGTCAAGATGCCTGGAACTCTGTTTGGAATTGGGTGGCGTGTCACACAAATGGGCTTCGAGCCCGAGGAGTGCTCTCCGCGTATCCTCGGGCGGGTCGAAGAGACGCCCAAGGGCCGGGGCAAGATTGGAACGCAGATTTTTCGGGCGTACGCCACCTAAAGACAAGTGACTTTGTATAGATATGCCAGAACCTCTTTGGGAGGCCCTTTTAATCACACTCACCGTGCCCTTCACATACACACTCACGTCCAACTTCCCCCTTTTGAGCGCCTTCATACTCGCGAGTGTTCTATATAAAAATTAAACCCGTGCCCATAGTAGGTATGAATAAGCCGTGCACACAGGTTCGCGTTGCTGTTCGCAGAGTCCAGCGTCACCCCTTGACGCAGAAGACTTTGCGAACAGGTATTCGTATACAAAAACACATTGTCAGAGGTGCGACCCTCGGCGTTCTTCCAAGCGGTCTGAACGATGTGGTGTTTCATCACGCCCAATTGAATATGTCCGAAGCGATTCATATTGTCATTGACCAAGCGAGTGTTAGTTCCATGTCTGCCATCTTGACCATTATTCTTTTGGCGGCTCGGTCCGCGTCAGAGTGAACTTGGTCTTGGCGTGAGGATAAATCACATTAAACTGGACCCGAAGTCTCCCTTGGTCCTTGAACCCCTTGAATGGTATGATATAGTCCTCGCGAGGATCCAAAATACCCCAATCCGCCGTGTCTACGTGTATAGGCCCGTCGAAGTGTGGGATCGTAATTTTCTTCCCGTTGACCGAGTCTTCAAAACTAATTTTGGTCTGAAATATGAGGTCCGGACCTTGACGCATAAACTCGGGGTGTTGATCCACCTTGATATGGAATATGATATCTCCAGGTTCCTCTCCGGGGTTCCGTGGCTGTTCCCCAAGACCGTGACCCGTAAGCACATTCCCCTCCTCTACACCCGGTGGTATTTTTAGTTCTAAATTGAGAATTTCCTTTTTGCGTCCACCTTGACACTGTGAACACGCCCCCTGTGATACCCCACCCTCTCCGCGACACATACCACACGGTTGATTTATAACCATAGGACCCATCTGGTGTTGGACCGCCCCACGACCATGGCACTGGGGACACTTTTTCTTACAATTGAAACAGGTCTTGTCGAGTGTAATACGCATGTTCCGTGTTGTTCCCCTATACGACTCTTCAAAAGAGATCCTCAATTCATGATCAAAATTGGATCGTCTCGGAGGTCCACGAGGGCCTTGGCCCGGGAACCCGAACCCTCCTCCTCCGCCCCCACCTCCAAACATTTGGGCGAACAAGTCGGGTGGGAACCCGCCTGGGAACCCACCCTGTTGTGGTCCTTCGGCTGACCCGAACCTATCAAAGTTATGACGCTTTTCAGCATCGGAAAGAATATCGTAAGCACCTTGAACCTTTTTGAACTCTTCTGGGTTCCCACCCTTATCAGGATGATGCTTGATGGCCAACTTACGATATGCTTTTTTAATCTCCTCGTCCGAAGCACCCTTCGAAACTCCAAGAGCCTCGTAGGGGTCCATTCCTAATTTTACATACAAATTAGTCCTTTACTTGGAAACGCGTTGGGAACCTGCGCGTCCCGTTTCGCGCTTCCGTTTTTTGCTGATGTGTTTGCGAACAGCCTTCTGAATCTTTTTGGCTGCTGAAGCGGGACTCGACCTATATTTGACCTGGACTCTCTTTACATTCTTGGCTCGAACGTTCGACCGTGTCACTGGGTTGGATAGCACGACATTCTTGCGTTTCGTCAAAAGGTTAAAGTTGTTCTTGACGGTCTTTGACTTGCGACGTACCAGATTCCAGAATGTCGCCTTGTCGTAATAATCCACGCGTCCGGTCCGTGGGTCTTTCACTTCGTAAACTGTGAGACCCGTGGGAACCTTTGAGAGAGTCACTGGGTTTATATAGTTGGCATTTACATAGACGGTGTTTATCCGTGGGAGTGCCTTGAGTTTGTTTATCTTGACGTACCTTAGCTTTTCTTCCCGAATCTTGTGCTTAAGATCAGCAATAACAGTCTTTTTCACGCTCTGGACGAGGCGTTTAAAACCCGAGTCCGACATTATTATTAGACTGAGAGTTTTGTTTACGGACCTCTGCAAGTTGAGCCTCTAACCGCTTCACTTCCGGGTCGTTTCGAACAACTGTACGTGCCTTTTTTGTGCGACTTTCCATTGCCGCTTTAACACTTCGCATAGTACTCTGAACTTCTCCGGGGTCAAGTCCAAATTTAGAAAGATTATACTGAATCCGTCTCACTCGTGTCGTGTTTGTTGTTCCTTCGTTATTGGAATTATTTTTCATAACGTTTCGTGCCCTCTTTCTTTGGTTTTCGCCGCCGGCACCGCCCCGTCCGGCCCCCTTAATAGGAAGAGTACGAATAGGCGCGTTTATCGCTTCACCATACTTGTTTTTTACAGACGCAATATATGCTTTACTTTCATTCACCGACTTTCTATATTCTTCGTAGTACTTTCCATATGGCTTTACAAATTGCTCAACGAGCCTGTTGTAAGCTATTATACGTTTCCTATCGAGTTCATGAACGATTGCTGTGACGAGTTTTGCATTTATTTTTGTAATTTTCGCCATTCCTTCAGAGTTGAGTTTGTGAACATGGTAATTATTAGACATATATGGACTCGCGTCAAACACGACCGCTTCATTCGTGGGCGCTGCCCACCCAACAAAGTAAAGTCTTATTTCAGGAAGATCTATACCTTCTTCGGCCGCCCAATTTTCAAAGAGGCGTTTGCATCGCATGAGCTGATGACACTCTTTTGGGTGCGTCCCCGATTCCTTTTTCCCCTGACCCATTTTGAGTTCAAAAATACGTATCAAATTTTTAGAACGCACTATAACATCTGGTTCTACATGGCGGGCCCCCTTTCCTTCGAGGTTTTTCCACATGGGTGAACCGGGACCGCTTACAGGATCGGAATCATTATTCACGTCAGAAAGGGAGAACCGACACTTGAGATACACGCGTTCAAGTCCAGCAGGCACTGGATCAGTGATGTGCCTAAACACCGCCTTTCCATCTTCTGTTGGATTTCTCTCAGCATCATAGACTCTGGCTGAGCTGTTTGCGAATCGCATACCCTGAAACTCGAGAAACGCACCGTTATACACTTGCTTTGACGCAAGATCTCTCCACCGCCTTTTAAATTCTGATTGAATTTTTCGAGGCAAAAAACTCAGAAGAGCGTTATCTTCCTCTTCATTTTCGTCAAACTGTTCCTCGGATGGATTTTCACCATCTTTAACAACAGACTTGAATATAGCTTTAGCTGCTTTCTTTGGGTCTGATATTAACGGAAGATTCGCCCTGTACCTGTTTACTTGTCTTTTCACTGCCGCTGCAAACCCAACATGTTTACGAGCCAGAGACGTACGTCCTATATTTTGAATACTCATTTTTCGACCTTCTATGGATATAGACACCTGCTTTTTGCCACGAGGTTCAAAGATGACGTGCCGTTTCACAAGTGAACTAATATTACTCATTCTACTCTAACATCAGATAAAAACTTGGGCGCCTTGTCAAGTAACAAATGGCACCCTCCAAGGCTCTCCAGAAGGCGATTGACCGTGTGTCCAGCCTCAAGGCTGACCTGAAGGACGCGACCGCCGAGCTCAAGGCGGAAATTGAGGACACCCCTCTGTACAAGGCGTTTTTCGATGCGATCAAGGAAACTATGCCAGACCAGGTCCCAGACAAGGCGGCTGCTGCAAACGCGTATAAGCTGACTCTTGGTATGCTGACCAAGAAGGAGGAGGAGGGCGCGGCGGACGCGTAAGCGTCCCCTCGGCTTTCGATCCCCCGGGCGCAGACCCTGCGGGTCTGTTTGAAAAACCGTGTCCTCCCCGGCCTAAAGGCCTTGCGCGCTCACAAAACCAAAGACGAAAAAATGGCTAAGGTCTCGTGGTCTCCCGAACGCCGACTTATGTGCGTCTCCATGGGTGACCAGGAGTTCCCTCTCACGTACTCACTCTTCGAAAAGGTCGAGCGCGGGCTCGTGACCCCTTCCATGTACCTGTGGATGGTCGGGTGGATCGAGCGCAATGCTTCCGCCGAACAACTCGCGTTGGCGTTGAATTGGCCCGACCAGATTGCCGAGGACGCTCACCGCGCGTACCATGACCTCCCCTGGCAAAAGCGACTGGCTAACCACCAAGACACGATGGACGACTTGGTGGAGGAGCGCGACAACTTTGAAAAGGCTGAGCGCGAAATCCGTCATACGGACAACCCCTTTGACCCGACGAGCTCCGTATATTCCGCGTATAACGCGTGGGCCAATACCAAGATTGCAGAGTACTCCCGGGTGGCTATGCATATTTCGGACGAGTTGGACGAGGAGGAGCTATGGGAGCATGGAGGGGAAGAGGGGGGGTCCCAGACGGACGGGCCGCGGTATGATGAGATGGAGGAGTGACGGGCCCATGGGCCCGGACCAAAAACCTCGTGTAATGATAGGAATGGACCCAACAATCAATGTCAAGCGTCTCTTCGGCGTCCCAAACCGTCCCTGGCCCGTCGTCAATAGAGGATCCGTCATAAACCGCGTCCAAAAGATCATCAAGCCAAACCACGTGTCGGGGATACCGAGTCACTGGCCCAAGATCTATTACGGGCAGACGCGTGCAAATCTGGCCCAGAACCGAACGTACCGGAACACCAGTGTCACGAGCCTCCCCGATGGGGCGTATCTGTACCTCATAGAGTACAATCCCGTCACAAACAGGTACCACAAATCCTTTGTGAGAGTACTCAATAAACTCGAATCGGGTTCAAGACACTTTCAACTCCCAATTTCGAACAAAAATAGGATCATAGTTGCCGCTGGTGAGTTGTCCAAGAAAGGGTCGGAGGTCCTTTTCAACCTGGAAAGTGGGACATACACACGGAACCTCGTGACCAAGACGAGCAAGTACATGAGTTCCAATAATTACATACGTCTCGTCAAGAATGCTTTGCGGAACTCAAAGCCCGAATATACGTTTGAAATTCTTGTTCCACAGATACCCGCCAACCTACAGAACCTCTTGGCCCGCGGTACGTGTAGCTTTTATCACGGCGAACCAACAAACAAGATGCGCCAAAAGATACAGGAAAACCTTAAAAAGGCGGGGCTCAATACAAATAGTGCTCAGAACCTCATTCGGAACCTGGCCAAGAAAACGTGTTCCGCCTCTCCCAAACGGAGCCCTAGTGTAAAGAGACCACGTAACAACAATGGACGCGCCACGCAAGCAGCCCCGCTACGTCGGAGTGCGCGCACAGCTGGACGAGCTGCTTGATGATCTCGGTATCAATTTGAGCCGCGCGTGCTTTCACGAAGTGAACCACGCGTCTTGGCAAGCTATGGGACGACAGTGCCCCGACACGACCTACGAGATCCGAACAGCCATAGAGGAGGCTTTTATGTTTCACATTCGTAGGTGGTATGGGATCGGGGACGTCATTCTTGTTCTGTGCGCAAGTCGGGACATACTCAAGGATACGATCATGATGGCCCTCGATGTTCCAAGACCCCCGGAGGCGGACAGGTTTCTCGAACGGATCCTCGAGAACTTTCTCGTCATGTTTGTTCGCTCATGGCTCCCGCGTATCGAGCAAGTCCTCGTGGAGAATCAGCACCGTATAGAGGTAATTCAGCGGTCCTGGCGGCGGTGTGCGTCCGATCCAAACCACCCGGCGTGTCGCCGCCGGCTCATCCGCGACTTTGAGAGTCTCTCCATGGACTTAGAGAATATGCGAGTGTAATACCCAATGTATTGGACTCTTTTCAAGATTGTGTTTGCGACCTTTGTCCCTTTGCCCATCAACCCCCGTCTTAACCGCCCAGATCCGACCAAGAACATGTGGACCTTTGAGTGTGATGGGTTCACAACCTGTTTTCAGGAGGCGAAGATCTTCTACACGGACACGCTCGCGGCCAAGCGCCTCACAAAGAAGGAGGCTTGAAAAATAAACCTGAAATACAATAGATGATCGCCACCGTGGTCGGGATACTCCTCATGTCCTTGTATCTCGTCTTGCGTTCCGATAAAGACCAAATACGTCTCGTAGACGTCCTTGGTCTTTTGGCTATACTGTGTGTGGCGTGGGGTGCCAGCCGGTACGCCGGGGCCACCCCCAAGCCCTTGTGGGACCCAAACTAGTCCCAAAAATGTGCGAGTTCAGGTATTCCTACGAGTTTTCGCGTGGGAATCGCAACAGGTTTGGACGGAGGAGGGGGCTCGACCTGACACGCCGCATCACGCTTTTTTGACTTTCGAATCCACGCTGATCCAAACCCAAAAACAAAGCCTACGATAAACTCGTACATGGAGAAAACGTGTGCTCTCCTCCCTAAGCCTTCCCAATTTTGTTCTAAAATTAGAACAGATGTGCAAGTGTACCCTGTGTCTTGAACGTATCAATAGACCAAGCAACCAGCTTTCGTACCTTGAATTCGTTCGCGACTTAGAGTCTGGTGTCGTTGAGCATATAGGACAAACAACCGACGGTCGCCCAATCTACGTGTGGACAGGATATGCCCGGGCCCGTTTTTGAAAGCGATAAGGACTTTGAGCTCGGTAAGATTCTCAAGAAGAGCCGTTTCAACCCCATAGGCGAAGACGTGTTCCTCCGGTCCGACGGGTCCTTCGAGCGTGACGAGGACAAGATCATAGCCGTTCAGCGTATCTGGAAACACGAGTATTACAAGCCCGACGGTCGGGGTTTCTTGAAGTCTTTGGAGGCTTTCAACTTGCGTGACCGATGATCACCTTCGTCCCCTTTGCTGATGTTGTGCTGTGCGCGAAAGCACTAGACTACCGTCGTTTAGGGAAGCAGCGATGTGAAGCGTACCAGATTTGGCTGGCTTTGACAGGGCGAGGGAAGTTCCTTCCCGACGGGACCGAAGGTCCCCCTTCCAAAGGCTGGGTCAACCACCCTGCGACCCAGATGTGGAAAGGTCACACCTGTTTCTTAGCCGTGTATTGTAACGCCATGATTGATGAGTGGGTCGCCCAAGGGTACCGCAATTTCATGGTGAAATTACCACACTGTTCAAACCCCCGACCACCACCTTGGTGGGGTTGGCCACCCGTTCACTTGTCCCACCAAGCCTCTTTGAACCGTAAAAAACCAGACTATTATCACTTTGAAGAGACTGCGTACGCCACCTGGGGCTATGTCTGGCCTACAAAGGTCCAATTTCAGTACAAAATTAAGGACCCAAGACCTGAACAGGTCTGTGAGCCGTTGAAATGAACTCCTCAAAAGACCTCGTATCATCGTGATATATCCTAACCTCTCCAGTCACATAGTTATAGTGATGCGTGTAACGAATATCGTCTATTGAATATGCGTCTTCGTCGCCTTGTCTCTGAACATGGAGCCCTTCACTTCGTCCTGCATTCTTTGAAACGATCCACCGCGTCCGGTCGTTTGGAAGAACATCACTTTTTCCAATTCTATATGGAAATTCAGAAATGGTCAACTCGACCTTTCCAGGGGGGAACTTGAGTTTGATACAAGTCATGAGATCAAACCCAAGGATCCTCCGTTCCCTTGGGTCGCAGAACCGTGCTATTCGTTCGATGATACGATTCATTCTTAAAGTTTAAATGATTTTATATATAAATGCTGAGTCCGCGCACGTTCACACAGAGGAAGTACCTCGACCTTCTGTACTCGTCCGTCCCGATTGTTATAGGCACGGGACCGGCGGGAACAGGGAAGACCCTTCTGGCGTGTCATGCAGGCTCCAAGGCGCTCGTCGCCGGTAAAGTCCAGCGTCTAATTATTACCCGACCGGCAGTATCGGTGGATGAGCAACACGGCTTTCTCCCTGGTAATCTTCAAAAGAAAATGGAACCTTGGACCCGTCCCATGTTTGATGCTTTGAACCGCAATTTCACACCCAGAAAGATCAAGGATATGATTGCTGACGAGCAAATTGAGATTTGTCCTTTGGCCTATATGCGTGGTCGGACCTTTGATAACGCGTGGGTCATTGCGGACGAGATGCAAAACTCAACCCCGTCCCAAATGAAGATGCTTTTGACCCGTATCGGGGAAGGGTCAAAGATGATTGTGGCTGGGGACATTCAGCAACACGAGCGTGGTTTTGAAAACAACGGGCTTGCAGACCTCCTGACCCGTTTGGACCCGGACTCTACAAACGTACGGTGCGTCGAATTCACAGATGAGGACGTTGTTCGGTCCCAAGTCATCAAAGAAATTCTAAGGATATACTAGATATGAGTAATAATCGGTTGAAAAACGCCATCACGCTCAACTACCTCAAGGGAAACAAGAATGTGTATCGGATATCCAGCCCCGATAGGAAACACCACGTTCTGGTCAATAAGAATTCCCTTTTTCAATTGGTCCAGAGCCATCAGATACCAACCATGAAAGTTCTAGATGAGCTCTTGACCAAGACCTTTGCCGGGCGCACAAACAAGGCGAACATGGTCTATCATGGGTTTCCTCACAATTACGTTTTTTATTCGAATGGGCAGTTTCGGCCGTCAAACAGGCTTATCCCAATCAAAAAATACGTATTCAAAACCCTTCAAGGAAACTACGGTATTCAGAACGTGCGTAACCCTGTAGGATACACACCTAAACTCATGTTGAATAACGTGAATAAAAACACCTTGACAAAAGCAAACCTTCGAGCTCTTCGGTCCTTGCGCCGTCAAAACACCAAGAATACGGCCGAAGCTCTCCGAAAGGCACAGAACAAGATCAAGGCGAACGCAAACAAGAGGAAAGCGAATATGCAACAGCGATCCTCTAGGACTGTGTATCATGTGAGTGCCATAAACACCAGTAATAACACGACGCATAGATTTTGGGTAAATTCTAACGGGCGTAGAATCCCTGCACCTCGGGATGTCGTTTTGAACACGAGAAATAACAATTCAGAGATGAATAATGTGTACAACAAACTGATGAACAACTATTACGTACACAACATGACAAGATACAGACGGCGTTAAAGAAATTTTGAGTATGTATTGTAAATGAATACACCGAGGTACTGGTACTATAGGGGTACGTTCCCACTTCACGTGATACTCACCTTTTTCCCCTCCATGAGGAGATCGCAGTCTTGTCCCGATTTAAAAATCTTCAAAAATAGTACATGAGTGCCAAGAAGGGTTTCGTGTATGACTTGACCGACCCCAATTTTGTTTCAAAATTGATGTCAGTTAATCCAAAGTGGTACTACACATGGGGTCTTCATGGGTCTTCCCAAGTTGATCTCCCATTCACCCCCATGGCATGGGGCAAAGGGTCCTTGCCCTCTGTTCACTCACCCGTTATGCTTGGGTTTAACGAGCCTGACGGGGCGGCTCAGTCTAACCTGACTGTTCAGCAGGCCCTCTCCATGTGGCCGAGCGTCACGAGCTGTGGCGACCGCATCGGAAGCCCTGCGTCTGCTGGCAACCCCTCCACGGCAGGGTCTTGGCTCGAGCAGTTTATGGACGCAGCACCCAAGGTTGACTTTATTTGCGTTCACTGGTACGCCCCACCAAACTCCGCCTCATTTTTGAAAGAAATTGATGCTATATGGGCCAAGTACCAGAAGCCTATATGGATCACTGAGTTTGCAGTTTCAGATTGGTCCGGAAAGTTTCCGGGCGGGTTCGCCCCCAATTTAGTTCAAGAATTCATGAAGGAGGCGTGCGCCGGTCTTGACGCACGGTCATATGTTGAGCGGTACTCGTGGAAGACGAGGACCCCTGAGGACGTACACATGGGAACGAGCGCCATATTCAATGATGACGGATCCCTGACCCCTCTGGGCCAACTGTACGCCTCTATATAAAAAACGTGTCCTGTCCCGCTCAAGGCTCTCTCGTTACACACTCACCAAACACAAACGACAATGGCCCCCAAGAGCCTCCTCAAGACTCTCAAGTACAAGCCGCAAGTGCAGCTCACTCTCGAGCCCCCTCCGGCGCCCGAGAAGGAGAGGTTGGCCGAGTGGGTCAGGCCCAAGGCTCAGGTCCCCGAGCCTACGCCACAGGAGCTTGTGACGTGGGCCAAGGCGCGCGCGGCTCAGATGACAGATGAGGCGGGTCAGCCAGTTGAGGGGTGGCCGGCGCGCATAGACGCTATGAAGGCGGATAGGCGCTTGTTTTACTGTGAAGATGATGGCAGGTGGCACCGCCGCGGCATAGAGTGATGAGTAAATAGTGTAATATGGAGTGTCCCATATGCGAATATGACGTCTCTTTCAATGAGAGTTTCACGACCCGTTGTCTTCACATATTTCATAAGAATTGTCTCGCCGAGTGGTGTAACGAGTCCAACTCGTGTCCGTGTTGTTGCGCACCCCTCGTCCGTCCCCGGCCCCCATGTGCCGCCACGTGTCGTAACGGATTCCCATGTGGAAATAAGGCTCAGGAGGGCTTCAGGTTTTGTTGGAGGCACGGTTAGGACTCTGGCGGAGCACCCCAGACAATAAAAGGCCATCTCCGCCAGCGAGGCCTCTTATAAAAACAAATTCGGTCCACTTTTACAAAATCGATTCCAGCCATAAAGAATACAATTCGCTCGCGACCCCCTTTTGACCCCA
>Ga0316227_1002518_pt1 | contig 16346 bp, 14 predicted proteins | sample TBH18019metaG_FD_206012 | JGI IMG/M metagenome (GOLD analysis project Ga0316227, IMG submission 206012) | Freshwater microbial communities from Trout Bog Lake, Wisconsin, USA - TBH18019 | ecosystem: Environmental > Aquatic > Freshwater > Lake > Hypolimnion/Profundal zone | place: USA: Wisconsin... | reverse complement strand
GCCCTCGCCCTGTCCCTCGCGCGCCGCGTACCTGACGTGGTCCTCGGCCTGCCCGCCCTGCTCGTCTGGCAGAACCTCGAGGCGCGCCGCGCCGGCGTGCGCCCGGCCACACCCAGCTGCGACCGTCCGTGACCTCACATACCCCCGACCCGACCCGTCCGAGGCGCACCGTCTCGAAGTCGCACCGGCGGCTGCTCATCCTGGCGGGACTGGCCGGCGGCCTGCTCACCGCCGGCCCCGCTTTGGCGCAGAGCGTCACCCTCGACCTCGGCGCCGGCGGCACCACCGAGCGGGCCCTGCAACTCGTGGCGCTGATCACCGTGCTGGCGGTGGCGCCCTCCGTGCTCGTGATGGCCACGGCCTTCACCCGCATCGTCGTGGTGCTGTCGATCCTGCGGTCGGCGCTGGGCACCCAGACGGCGCCCCCGACCGCGGTGCTCGTCAGCCTCGCGCTGTTCCTGACCGCCTTCGTGATGGCTCCGACGGGCCGCGCGGCTTACAGCGCCGGCATCGAGCCGCTGATCGCCGGCCGGATCACGCAGGCCCAGGCGTTCGAGCGCGCCTCGGCGCCGTTCAAGACCTTCATGCTGCGCAATGTGCGCGAGAAGGACCTGAAGCTGTTCCTCGACCTCGCCAAGGTGCAGACGCCGAAGGGCCCGGAGGATGTCGGCCTCGAGATCGTGACACCGGCCTTCATGATCTCGGAACTGCGCCGCGCCTTCGAGATCGGCTTCCTGCTGTTCATCCCGTTCCTGATCATCGACCTCGTGGTCGCCTCGGTTCTGATGGCCATCGGCATGATGATGGTCCCGCCGGCCACAGTCGCGCTGCCGTTCAAGCTGATCTTCTTCGTGCTGGTCGACGGCTGGACCCTCGTCGCCGGCTCCCTGGTCCAGAGCTACGGCGGATGATTGCGGCCTCGCCGGGCCGTCAGCCAGCGAGGGACGTCGCGTCGACGATCCGGACCGCCGCGAAGCCCTCCGCGTCCGACGGCGGCTCGAACAGACGGTCGACGGAGCGGATGCTCGACTCCGGGACCTGCCGGTCCGGGGCGCGCCGCCGGTTCCGCTCGAGGGCGACAGAGAGCGGCGCGCGGATCCAGACGGCCTCCGCGGCGACGCCGCAGGCTCGCGCGACGGCGAGGATCGGCGCGCGGTGCCGCCTGCCGGGCAGGGCGGCGTCGAGGTAGACGCGGCCGGCCTGGGGCTGCTGCCGGGCGATCCAGGTGGACTTTCCGGCCCCCTGCAGGCCGCACACGACCACGAGCCGCTCCACCGAGTCCGCGGCGAGCGCCGCGCGCAGTGCCGCGAGGGCCAGTCGCCACGCCTCGGCGTTCCGTTCGGGCGTCCAGATGCGGCCGTCCTCGGTGTCCAGGAAGGCGTCCGGGTCGACGACGACCGCCGCGCTCACCCGGGCGGCGCGCCAGGTGTTTCGGCGCTGCTCTGCTGCTGGCCGCCCTGCGGACCACCCGCGGGTGCCTCGGCGCCCGCACCCGGTGCCTCCGGCCGGCCGCGATCGGGCGTGGCGGCGTCCGGGTACCGCTTGCGATACTCGGCCAGGAAGGCCGACAGGGTCTGGGCCTTCGTGGCGCGCGCCGCGATGTCCCGGAAGCCCGGTGCCCGGGTCGGGTCCGTGCCGGTCAGGAGTGCGAAGGTGCGGGCATCCGGGCTCGCCGCCATCCCCTGCGAGAACTTCGCCTTCAGCCGCTCCAGGCCGATGGCCTCATGCGCGAGATCATAGGCGATGGCGGCACGCACGACGTCGGCGCGCGCCTGATCGTCCAGGGGCTGGCCGGACTGCCACGCTTCGCCGAGCAGCGCCTCGTGGGCTTCGCCGGCCTCGCGCCAGCGGCGTGCACCCCAATAGATGTCGGCGCGCAGACGCTCGATATCCGGGCCGCTCTCGCCCTCGATCGTCTCCAGCGCAAAGTCGGTCCGGGTCAGGTCCGACAGGGCACGGGCGCGGATCAGGGCGCGGGCGCGTTTGAGCTCGCCCGGCAGTTCGGGCAGCTCGGTGGCATCGAGGACCTTCAGCGCCTCCATGGGCTTGTCGTCCATCAGCCGCACCGTCGCGAGCCGCGCCGCCACCGAGGAACGCGCCGGGCCGGTGAGGCGGTTGTCGATCTGGTACTGCAGGAGGTCGGCGGCGGAATCGAGCAGGTCGAGGCTTACGAGGCGGTCGGCCAAGCGGCGCACCACCTCGTCACCGCGCCGTCCGATCGGGCTCAGCTCGCGGAAATCGAAGAAGAGCGCCACGGCCTCGATCCCGGGGAGTTTGTCGCCCTTGTCGGTGAGGTAGAGGCTCTCGAACGCCGCCTGCGCCTCCCGCGCCAGGGCCGCGGTGCCGGGGGCATTGGGCGCGAAGGCGTTGGCTCGGCGCACCGCCGTGAAAGCGTCGCGCCACCGGCCGGCCGCGAGATAGAGGCGGGCGAGGCCGGCAGTGATGCCGTCCTCCACCGGGCCTCCGTGCCAGGTCAGGGCGAACCGCTCCAGCCGCTCGACGGCGGCATCGGGGGCCAGCTTGCCGGCAGCCCGGGCCAGGAGCGTCCCCCGGAGCACGGCCTCGGCCGAGACCGGACGCACGGCCGACTCGTCCAGGCGCGCATAGGCGTCCAGAGCCGCCTCGGTCTGGCCGGTCGCCTCGGCCACGCGGGCGCGGACCAGGGCCAGCCGGTCCCGGATCCAGGGCGACAGATCGCGTTCCGCCTCCGCCCGGGCGGCGGCGGTCTCGGCATCGCCGTTCTCGATCGCCGATTCGGCCGCACTCGCCCGGATCAGCTGCGCGACATCCGCGGGATAGCCATTGGCCAGCGGCAAAACCTTGAGGAAACCGGACTCCGCCGTCTTCCAGTCGCCCGTCCCGGCGGCCGCCATCGCGCGCCATAGAGCGGCCTCGGGATCATCGATCAGGAGCGGCACGCTGAGGGCCTTCAGCGCCTCGGTGTTCCGGCCGATCCGCACCAGGGCCATGCCCCGCAGGAGGGCGGTGTCGCGCTGCGCGGCCAGGAGAGGATCGTCGGCGGCCGCGATCTCGAGCGCGGTGAGGCCCTCGTAATCGAGGCCGTTGGCGAAATCTGCGCGTGCCAGGGCGAGCCGTGCCGGCCCGCGCTCGGACGGCGTCGCCGCGACGGCCGCGTCGAAGAGGCGGCGCAGAGTTTCGCGGACGTTCCCGGATCTGGCGCGCTCCCAGGCCTCCATCGTGATGGTGAGCGCCCCTGCATCGGCGAGCACCACGTCCGGCTTGCGGGCCGCCATCGAGGCGGCAAGGCCGCCCTCGCGGCCGATCGAGACGCCCTCGAGTTCGGGCCGCACGGCCAGATCGTCAGCGCCGGCGAGCACCGCCAGGCCGTGCCGGCTCGGCAGGATCTCGAAATCGACGAAGCGACGGCTCTTCGGATTGCCGACCGGATGCGCCGCCGCCGAGGTGACCACCGCGATCCGCTCGCCGTCGAGGGTGAGCCATGTCGCCGAGCCGGGTCGCGGCAGCGCGAGGGCGACGGCGATACGGCCGGACGGATCGGGCTTGCGGACCGGATCGATCATGTCGCTCGGACTCAGCGTATCGCCCGCCGAGAGTTCCCACGCCACCCCGTTTCCGGTGATGACGGCGTTCAGATCAACGAGGCGGCCGGACGGGACCGGGAACCGCAGGACGGTCAGCGGGCCCGTCCGGGCCGGCGGTCCCATCGGCGCGAGGCCCTGGCTCGCCGGTGGCACGATCACCGGCTCCGCGGTCTCGAAGGCCAGCGTCGCGATGCCGCCGCGCTCGAACAGGACGGCCGGCGGCAGGGACTGGAACGGGAAGATCAGACCGCCGCCGGCACGGCGCGTCGGCGGCGCTTCGGGCGGGCGGGGTGCGGCGACCGGCGCCGCCGGACGTGGCGGGACAGGCACGGCCGGGAGCGGCGTCCCAGTGGCAGGGCCCGGCACATCGACGGCGACCGCGGCTGACTCCAGCGGCTTGCGCCGGACCACGTCCACGAAGATGGCGCCGTCCTCCCGCTCGGTGCCGATCGTGTACCCGTCCTCGGGTGTAACGAGGAGGCTCGCCGAGGTGGCGTCGATCTCCGTCGCCAGCTTGGCAATGCCCGGCCGCGGGCGGCCGCGGGTCGCGCTAGGATCGATCGTCCAGGCACCGATCACCCGCACCCGCGTCGCGGGCCCTTCGGCGGTGACCACGGAAACGGCTTCCGCCGGCAGGCGCAGCGACAGCCGCGTCAGGGTCGGAAGCCGCGCCGGTTCGAGCGACAGGGGCCGGCGCACCGGTTCCGGGATCCGCGCCTTGAGCGCCTCCTCGGCGGCCCGGGCCCGGCGGGCGAGTTCGGCCACCACTTCGGGCGGGAGCGGCGGCGGAAGGCCGGACCAGCCCTCCGGCAGCAGGTCCAGGAACACGCGCTCGCCGGCCGTCTGGACGTTGAACCGAAAGGGTCGCTGCAGGGCGAGCCGGAGGCCGGTGCCGTCGGGGTCGCGGCGGACGCTGGCGACGAAGGCCGGCATCTCGTCGGCGAGATGCTCGGGCCCTGGGGCGATCCGCTCGCCGTAGCCGACGAGCAGCACGCCGCCGGCGAGCTTGGCCTTGAGCGCGACCGGCTTGTCGAAGGTCAGGACGATCCGGCCGTATCCGCCGGCACCGCTGCCGATCTCGCTGCCCTTCGCGCCGATCAGCCGGGCGGCCAGGGCCGGGTCGACTGCCGCCAGCAGGGCGAGCAGCGCCAGCGACGCGGCCAGCAGCCGCGCGCCACGTCCTCGACCGACCCGGGGTCGCCCGCCCACCGATCCCATCGCCTCGCCGATCCGAACCCGGCGCGCGGCGCCGGACGGGCCGCGGCGCGCGGCGCCACATCTCGGCGGGATCCTGCGGCACCGCGGCTAACGCTGGCTTAACCGTAACGGGAAAAGGCGGCGGAGCGCGGCGCGCTTCAACCGCTGAGGGCGACGGCCCGGTCGAAGGCCTGCGAGAAGCCCGTCAGCGGCACCGTGATCGTGGCCGGATCGGCGCTGCCCGCCTTCTGAGCGGTGACGGTCAGCGCCTTGGCGGTGCGCATCCCGTCGAGGGCCAGCGTCGGGAAGCTGATCGCCACGATGCAGCCCTCTGCGCCGCAGGTCGTGTAGGGCGCACCCTTGCCGAGGGCCTGCTCGTCGAGCTTGAAGGTCACGCCGGGCTCGATCGACATCCCGAAGGGCATCAGCACGACGCCCTCGGAGCGGCCGTTCGCGGGCGTCTGCAGTTCGAAGCCGAACTTGCGCCGGCCGGTCTGCGAATCGCCCTGCGCCTGCGCCACGATGCAGGTGACCTTCTCGTTCGGGCGGGTGCAGGTCATCGTCCAGTCGCCGTAGCTCTCGCTGACGGTGCTGGCCCCGGCCGGCCACACGGCGTGCGCGGGCGCCGCATGGGTCGCGGCCTCCTCGGGCTTGGCGGCCTCCGGCGGCTTGGCGACCTCCGGCGGCTTGGACGCCTTGTGAGGGGCCGGCTTCGCCCGAGGCTTCGGACGCGCCTTGGCAGGCGCATCGGCAGGGGCTTCGGCGGATGGGGCGGCCTCGGGCTCGGCATCCTGCGCCCGCGCCGCCAGGTTCGGGACCGCTGTGAGCGAGGTCGCGATCAGGCTGAGACGCAGGAGCGCACGAAATGTCGGCATGGAATCACGATCCCCCGGAGCCACTGGACGGCAGAGCCGCCTAATGCCCAAGCCGGGGCGACGCAATCGCCGGACGCATCGGCCCCGGGTTGCGTGCCGGTCTCAGAGGGGATTCGGGCCGCCGACGGCGCGGGCGAGCGCGCAGCGGCGCGCGAAGGCGGTCTCGGAACCGCTGCGCAGGGCGCGGCCGACGGCGAAGACGAGAGTGAGGAAGCCGGGATCACGGTCGGCGGTCTCGACGACCGGGCCGGGGATCCGGGAGGTGATGAGCGCGAGCATGACGGACTCCTGATGCGAGGTCCCAGGCGTCTCCATGCTCCCCGATTTCAGTGGTCTTCTGCGCGACCCTGCTGCACTGCAATATGAGCCCCGCGCTCGGAGCCTGCCACCGGCGATAAGGCTGGGGACGCATGCACCGAGTTCATGGGCAAATCCGGGATCGGGCAAGTGGACGTTAAGGAAGGACTGGGCGGGCGCGGTTGACCGGCGACGGGCAAGCCGCCATTGAGCGCGTTTCCGGCGACTCGGACCCTGAAGCGCACCGGCACCACTCCGGCGGCGGGGCCTGTCGCCGCACTGTCACACGCGCGCCATAACCCGCCCGCGAGCCAGACGAGCGGACGCGCCCGGCATCCGCCAGACGAGGATATCCCGCATGACCGACCAGCCGACCCGTCACCCGATCCATGGCCGTATCACCGGCCCCATCGTGATGATCGGCTTCGGCTCGATCGGCCGCGGCACCCTGCCGCTCATCGAGCGTCATTTCGAATACGACCGCGCCCGCTTCACCGTGATCGACCCGGTCGACACCCATCGGCCTCTCGCCGAGAAGCACGGCCTGCGGTTCGAGACGGTGGCCCTCACGCCGGAGAACTACCGCGACGTGCTCACCCCGCTCCTCACGGAGGGCGGCGGCCAGGGCTTCTGCGTGAACCTGTCGGTCGACACCTCCTCGCGCGCCATCATGGAGCTCTGCCGCGAGCTCGGCGCCCTCTACATCGACACCGTGGCCGAGCCCTGGCCGGGCTTCTACTTCGACAAGAGCAAGAGCCAGGGCGACCGCACCAACTACGCGCTTCGCGAGAACATCCTCGACGCCCGCGCGCAGAAGCCCGGCGGCACCACGGCGGTCTCATGCTGCGGCGCCAATCCCGGCATGGTCTCGTGGTTCGTCAAGCAGGCGCTCCTGAACATCGCCCGGGATACCGGTCTGCAGCGGCCCGAGCCCAAGACCAAGGCCGAGTGGGCCGCCCTGATGAAGGATCTGGGCGTGAAGGGCGTCCACATCGCCGAGCGGGACACGCAGCGCGCCAAGACCCCGAAGCCGCGGGGCGTCTTCGTCAACACGTGGTCGGTCGAGGGCTTCGTCTCCGAGGGCAACCAGCCGGCCGAGCTGGGCTGGGGCACGCACGAGACCTGGAAGCCCGCCAATGCCCGCGAGCAGGAGAAGGGTTCGCGCTGCGCGATCTACCTGCTGCAGCCGGGCGCCGACACGCGGGTGCGCACCTGGGTGCCCACCGCCGGCTCGCAGTTCGGCTTCCTCGTGACCCACAACGAGGCGATCTCGATCGCCGACTATTACACGGTGCGCGAGGGCGATAAGCCGGTCTTCCGGCCCACCTGCCACTACGCCTACCACCCGGCCGACGACGCCGTGCTGTCGCTCCACGAGATGTTCGGCAAGGCCTCCAAGGTGCAGGAGCAGCACCACATCCTCGACGAGACTGAGATCGTCGACGGCATCGACGAGCTCGGCGTGCTCGTCTACGGCCACAAGAAGAACGCCTATTGGTACGGCTCGCAGCTCTCCATCGAGGAGACCCGCCGGGTCGCCCCCTACCAGAACGCCACCGGCCTGCAGGTGACCTCGGCGGTGCTCGCCGGCATGGTCTGGGCCCTGGAGAACCCGGAGGCCGGCATCGTCGAGGCCGACGAGATGGATTTCCGCCGCTGCCTGGAGGTCCAGACGCCGTATCTCGGCCCGGTCGTTGGCGTGTACACCGACTGGACGCCGCTCACCGACCGTCCGGGGCTGTTCCCGGAGGATATCGACACCAGCGATCCCTGGCAGTTCCGCAACGTGCTGGTGCACGGCTGAGGCTTCGCGCACCGCCTTCGCCGGGCCCGCTCCGCAGATCTCGCGCCTGCCCATCGGGCAAGTCCGATCTGAGCGGGGTGGGGCTGGCGGTCGGCTCATTCCCCCATGGGCCGTCGGCGGTTAGGGATCCCGGGCGCCGCTTTCCGGCCCCGGGATGACGGGCGAAGCGGCTGCGAGGCGCCCACACAAGGCGTAAGACATTCCCCGAGCGGGCGATGAAACCGGCTCCGCGTGCGCCCTCTGCCCGGACGGAGGAGGGGAAACGAGCCGGTGCCTGAAGGGGCCCCGGCTACTCAGCCTGCCGCCGCGTCACGAGGGTCCGGCCCGGCTCGACCTCGTTCTTGTCCTGATACAGCGGCACGATCGCGCGCAGCCAGCCGCGAACCTCGCGGCCGCCGTAATTGCGCTCGGCCACGTCGCGGGTGAGGTAGGCCTGCAGGTTCACCGGACCGAAATTGTATCCGACGAGGCCGCCGACCGCGATCTGCCCCTGCGGGCGGTGGCTGCCCACACCCGTTGGCAGATCGGTCGAGCCGAACGCCACCGCGCCGACCTGCCACTGGCCGAACTTCCTCGTCATGGTCAGGTCGAGATTCAGATAGTCCGGGTACAGGGTCCCGCTGGGCGAGCGCGTGTCGAGGAAGACGCCGTAGAGCATGTTCGCCGTCAGGTTCCAGCCCTGGCCGGTGTAGCTGAGCGCGAAGCGGTGGGTCAGCGAGGCCGACTGGGTCAGGAAGCGCGTCTGGATCGGCAGGTAGCCTCCGAACAGGTAGCTGAAGCCGACATCGCCACCGAGGTCCCAGGCGAGCTGGGCCGCCAGCAGCTGCTGACCGACGCCGCTCTGATAGGGCGCTCCCTGGCTGCTCGCCGCCGCGATCGGCTGGGTGAAGAAGAACTGCAGGCGTGCACCCGCGACGTCCCAGGGCGTCGCCCACGCGAAGGTCGGCAGGTTGACGCTGGTCGACGAGTCCCGCGGGCGCGTGCTGCGCACGCCGAAGCTCGACAGATTCACAAAATACAGACCGACCGGCAGTTGATCGCCTACCGGCAGACCGACCGTCTGCCCCGGCTGCGCCGCGGAGGCCGCCCGGGCGGCCGTCGCACACGACGTGACCGCGATGGGCACGGTGACGGCAAGAGCCGCCGCCGCGATCCCACGTGATGTCAGGCTAAATCCGACCATGAAAGCCCCGAACCTAAGCCCCGGAACACGGAGCTGATCAGGGTTGGACGGGTGTTCACTCCACCAACATCCCGCCGTTACGGCCAAGCTGTGCGCAACGGCACGGGGTCGACGATCCGATCTCTTGAGACCGGGACTAAATCATCGGACCTCGACTTCCACGAGGAAATCACTGCGGTAGGTCGTGCCCTCAACCGGGTTCGAGACCCACCGGCAGCGGCCGACCGCGAGGTCGTGGCCGGCATGGAAATGTCCGGAGATCCACAGCTCCGGCCGCTCGGCATCGGGGAGGTCGTCGAGGGCCGTGCTGGCGTAGAAGGCCGGCACCCACCAGGGGACACCGGGCGCGTCCCGGAACTGGTCCGCGGCCAGCGGGCTCGCCGGATGATGGGTCACCACGACGGTCGGCCCATCGTGGGGGATCCGGAGCGCCGCATGCAGGGCCGCCCGCTCGGTCCGGTGCTCCGCCATCGCGTCGGCGGGCTGCCAGGGGCTGCCGTCGGCCTTGCGGATCGAGCCCAGATACTCGCGCGAGCCCGTCACCGGATCGGTCATGCGGGCCGCGGCGTAGGCCACCGGATCGTCGGGCCGGTCCGGCCTGTCCGGACCGAGCCAGCGCCCGGCGAGCGCCCAGTCGCTCCACAGGGTGGTGCCGACGAAGCGGACACCGTCGATGACGCAGCTCTGCGAGCGCTGGAGCAGGTGGATCCGGGCGCCGAGCCCGTTGAGCCGCCCGATTTCGGCCTCCAGGGCGACGAGCAGCTCCGGTGCGGTGCGCCGATCCCCGGTCGGGGCATAGCGCTCGTGGTTGCCCGGCACCAGGACGATCGGCCGGCCCTGCGCGAGGTGCAGCAGGGCCGCGAGACCCCGCTCGGGATGCCCTTCATGGAGGTCGCCCGGGCAGGCGAGCAGGTCAAACGGCGCCGCGGGCGGCGCGATCAGGTCGAGGCGCCGCCGCTCCAGGTGCAGGTCCGAGATGGGGAAGATGCGCATGATGGTCGCTGCTGAGGGTCCGCTATCGCGCGGCTCTGCGCTCGGCCGCGGCCGCCTTGAGGATGTCGGCGGCCGAGTCGGCATTGAGGATCGCGATCCCGGCCGCCACGACGAGGTCGGGCCAGGGGGATGGGTGGAGAGCCGTCACCAGGCCGGCGGCGATGATCGCCAGATTGGCGTAGGCGTCGTTGCGGGCCGAGAGATAGGCCGCCCGCGTCAGGCTGCCCGAGCCGGAGCGGTGCCGGGCGAGCAGGAGCGCGCAGGTGAGGTTGACGGCGAGCGCCCCGAACCCCGCGAGGGTCAGGGGCAAAGCGGCAGGGGCGGTGAAGTCGGCGACCTTTCCGTAGGCCGCCCAGGCGCCCGCCAGGGCCGGCAGGAGCAGGATCCCCGCCATGGCGGTGCCGAGCCGGGCGCGATTGCGCGCGCTCCAGCCGAGGCCCGCGAAGATCAGCAGGTTGAGCGCCGCGTCCTCGAGGAAATCGAGGCTGTCGGCGATCAGCGCCACAGAGCCGATGGCGAGCGCCACCGCGATCTCGATGCCGAAATAGCCGAGGTTGAGCGCCGCCACGCGGGCGACGACCGGGCGGAGGGCGGGCGGAGCAGGCCGGGGCGCATCATCGGCGATCACGGGACGCCTCTTCGCTGACGCGCGCGGCCCTGTCGAGCAGCCGTTGAGAAAAGCCTGTCTGCGGCTCAAGAAAGTTCGAGGCCGTTACGCCGTTGTCCGGGTGGATTCGGCGCCGCGATCGTGCGACGCCGTTGCCGGAGCCGGCCGCACGAGACGAATGACCGGCCGGAACCGGAGGTCTGCCGCGTCATGCTGCCCGAACTGCGCGTGCTCTATTTCGAGGATCTCGAGGTCGGACTGTCCGAGACCCTGTCGAAGACCATCGCCTCCTCGGACGTGGTGGGCTTCGCCGAGATCACCGGCGACCGCAACCCGATCCACCTGTCCGAGCACTTCGCCGCGCGCACGCCCTTCGGCACCCGCATCGCCCACGGCCTGTACACGGCCGGGCTGATCTCGGCGGTGCTCGGCACGCGCCTGCCCGGCCCCGGCGCGGTCTACATCTCCCAGACCCTGAATTTCCGCGCGCCGGTCCGGATCGGCGACGTCGTCGACGTTACCGTGACGGTGGCCGAACTCATGCCCGAGCGGCGGCGCGCGCGCCTCGCCTGCCGGTGCTCGGTGGGGGGCGAGACCGTTCTCGACGGCGAGGCGCTGGTGAAGGTGCCGACGAAGGCCGAGGCCGACCCGCTCGCGAGCCGCACCGAGCGCTCCCAGGGCTGAGGTGATCCCGGACCCGGAAACTCTCAGCGACCCGGACGACCTCCGCCTCGAGCCCTACACCCGGATGCGCGAGCGCGACCTCGTCGGCCGCGCCGGGCGCTTCATCGTCGAGGGCGAGGTCACGCTGCGGCTGCTCCTCGGCCGCCGCAGCCGGTTTCGTGCGGAATCGATCCTGATCGCGCCGGAGCGCTGGTCCGGCCTCGCCGCCGACATCACCGCCTTACCGGTGCCGCCGCCGGTCTACTGCGCCACCAAGGCGGTCATGAGCGCGGTCACGGGCTTCCCGATCCATCGCGGGGTCCTGGCCGTCGGCCTGCGCGGCGGGGAACCCGAGGCGGCGGCCCTCGTACCGCCTTCGCCCGCACCCGCCCTGGTGGTCGGCCTGGCCGGCCTGACCAACCACGACAATGTCGGCGCTGCCTTCCGCAACGCGGCGGCGTTCGGAGCCGACGCAGTATTCCTCGACGGGGAGAGCTGCGACCCGCTCTACCGCAAGAGCATCCGGGTGTCGGCCGGGGCGGCCCTGATCCAGCCCTTCGCGCGGCTCCCGGCGGAGCAGGATTGGCTGCGGCTCGCCGAATCCCTCGACCTCCAGCCGCTGGCCTTCAGCCCGGGGGCGCCCGAGCCCCTGGACGGGCTCGCGGTGCCGGCGCGGGCGCTCCTGATCCTCGGCACCGAGGGGCCGGGCCTCGACGCGGCAACCCTCGCCCGAGCCCGCCCCATCCGCATCCCCATGGCCGCCGGCTTCGACTCGCTTAACGTCGCCACGGCGGCGGGCATCGCCCTGTACACGATCGCCCGCGGCCAGGGGCGCCTCGGTCAGACCTGAGGACGGCGCGACGGACAATCCCGCGGACGCCACGCACCGGCCGAAAGAAGGCCGGTGGCCCCATGAAGCCGGCATGTCCCCGCAATACCGTGAAACAGGGCCCGCGCATGGTACGAGGCGCCGGATCAGCACGAGCCGTACGCACCGCGGCGCGCCCTCGGACACCTTGCGAATGCCTGCCCACCGTATGATCGTATACGGTGATCTGCGCGCGACAAACGGCTGCAATTGCCGTGCGCGGATGCCAAGCTAGCTTGGCCGCTTGGGGAGCTGAGATTCTGTGAGGAGTCGGGGACGTTGCTTCAGTCTGGGGATGGGTTGCGGGCGCTGACCGGACGCCGGGTGGCCGTGGTTGGGGCCGGGCCAGGCGGACTCGCCGCCGCCCTGCTGCTCGCGCGGGCCGGGATTCACGTCACCATCTTCGAGAAGGATGCGCAGGTCGGCGGTCGCACCAAGACCGTCGAGGCCCCCGGCGGTTACCGGTTCGACATCGGCCCGACCTTCTTCCTCTATCCACAGATTCTTGCGGACATTTTCGCAAGTTGCGGGGAGCGGCTGGAGGACCACGTCAAGCTCGAGCGGCTGGACCCGCAGTACCATCTGGTATTCGAGGGCCCCGACGGAATCTCAGGAATGATCCGCGCCACGGGCGATGTCGAGCGCCTGGAACGCGAGGTCGCCGGCCTCGCGCCGGACGACGCCAAGAACGTCAGAGCCTTCTTCGCCGAGAACCGGACCAAGCTGAACTACTTCAAGCCGGTCCTCGAACAGGCCTTCCACACGCTGCGCAGCATGGCGAGCCCGGCGATGCTGGCCGCCCTGCCCTACCTGCATCCGGGGCGAAGCGTCGACCGCGACCTCAAGCGCCACTTTGCCGATCCGCGGGTGCGCCTCGCCTTCTCGTTCCAGACCAAATACCTCGGCATGTCGCCGTTCCGCTGCCCGAGCCTGTTCACCATCCTGTCGTTCCTCGAATACGAGCACGGGGTCTATCATCCGGTCGGCGGCTGCGGCGCCGTCTCGGACGCGATGGCGGGCCTGGCCGGCCGTATGGGCGTCGACCTCCGGCTCAACAGCACCGTCGAGCGCGTGTTGTTCGACGGCAAGCGCGCCAGCGGCGTCGTGGCGGACGGCGAGACCTTCAACGCCGACGCGGTGATGATCAACGGCGACTTCGCCAAGGTGGTCCGCGCCCTCGTCCCGGAGCGGCACCGGCCGCGCTGGCGTGATGCCAAGATCCAGAAGGCCCGGCTCTCCTGCTCGACCTTCATGCTGTATCTCGGCATCGAGGGTAAGATGCCCGCCAGCCTCGGGCACCACACGATCCTCCTGGCCGACGGCTACGAGAAGAACATCCGCGAGATCACCGAGGGCACGCTGCCGATGCAGCCCTCCCTGTACGTGCAGCACGCGGGCTACACGGATGGCGGCATGGCGCCCCCCGGACACACGGCCCTCTACGTGCTGGTGCCGGTGCCGAACCTGAAGGCGGGGATCGACTGGACGACGCTGCGCGCGACCTACCGGGCGCTGATCCTGGAGCGTCTGAAGCTCCTCGGCATCGACGATCTCGAATCCCGCATCCGCTACGAACGGATCATCGATCCGACCCAGTGGGAGGAGGATTTCGCCGTCCACGAGGGCGCCACCTTCAACCTCGCCCACGATCTGATGCAGATGCTGTATTTCCGGCCGCACAACCGCTTCGGGCCGGGGCTCTACATCGTCGGCGGCGGCACCCATCCGGGCTCCGGCCTGCCGGTGATCTACGAGGGCGCCCGGATCTCGGCCCGGCTGCTGATCGAGGAGATGGCCGGGGCCCGCGCCGCCGCCACGGCGGGGATTCCCGATACCGCTCCGCTGGCAACGTCCGGCGAGGCCTCGTGAGCGGGGTATCGGACCGGAAACACGGCCGCGCGACGACCGCCCTGGCGGCCTGGCTCTGCGCCGCCGCCCTGCCCGCCGCGGCCGCCGCCGTGCAGGTCGAGATCGACGGGATCGAGCCCGGCGGCGGGCCCGTGCGCGTCGCCCTCTGCCAAGGCGGACTTTCGGAAGCGTCGTGCCTGCGGGGCGACGACGCTCCCGCCACCGGTGACCGGGCGCTGTTCACCTTCCGGGACGTCCCGCCGGGGACCTACGCGGTGGCGGCCTACCAGGATGGCAACGGCAACGGACGCCTCGACCGCACGGGCCTCGGCCTTCCGCTGGAGCCCTACGGCTTCTCGGGCGCAGTCGGACGCCGGGCCCGGCCCGATTTCGCCGCGGCGGCTTTCGCCCTGCGCGAGCCGGGCGCCGCTTTGCGGGTCCGCCTCGGCCGTGCCCTCCCGCAACGGTGAGACGATGGAGGAACCCCTTGTCCGGCTCGCGGATGTCGGCCTCGACCTCCGCGGACGGCGGGTGCTGGACCGGGTCGATCTCGACCTCGAAGCCGGCGAGACCCTGGCGCTGCTCGGGCCGAACGGAGCCGGCAAGTCCTCGCTGATGCGCCTCGTGGCGGGGCGGCTGTGCCCGTCCGCGGGATCGGTGCGCGTCGCCGGGGCGGACCCGTACCGCGCGGGACGAGCCCGCCGTGCCATCGGGTGGGTGCCGCAGGAGATCGCCCTCTACCCGCGCCTGACCGTCTCGGAGAATCTCGGGGTCTTCGGGCAGCTCGCGGGAGTTGTCCGGCGTGACCGGAACGCGGCCGTGGAGGCTGCCCTGGCCATGGCCGACATCGCCGACGTGGCTCGACGCCCGGTCGGCGTCCTGTCGGGGGGTTACCGACGGCGGGTCAACATCGCGGCGAGCCTGATGAACCGGCCCCGGCTGGTGCTCCTCGACGAGCCGACCAGCGGCGTCGACCTCGCCGCCCGGGCGGCGATCCACGCGGTGCTCGACCGGCTGAAGGCCGCCGGTACCGCGATCCTGATCGCCACCCACGATTTCGCCGAGGCGGAGCGCCTCGCTTCCAGAGTTGCGTTCCTGGCCCAGGGCCGGGTCGTGCGCGCCGGGCAACTCGCCGATCTGCTCGCGCAGCTGCGCACCGGCGCACCCGAGCGGGAGCTGAGCCTCGCCGTCCCGGCGACGGGATCGGCCGAGGCCGTGCTGCGCAGGGCCGGCTTCGTGCCGGCCGAGGCGGGCGGCCTCATCTGGCGGTCCATCGAGCGATCCGGGCTCGACGGCGCAGCCCTGCTCGGCGCCCTGCGCGCCCAGGGCGTTCCGGTGGCCGAGATCCGGGTGCGGGCGCCGCGGCTGGAGACCCTCTATCTCGACGCCCTTCGCCCGCGGGAGCTGACGGATCCCGCGGGCGCCCCACTCCGGGCGGGAGCGGCCGGATGATCGCCGCCGCCTTCCGCGTCATGCTCCTCACCCTCCTGCGCGACCGCGCCGCGCTGGTGATGGCCTTCGTGCTGCCGACCGTGATCTTCTCGATCTTCGCGGCGATCTTCTCCGGGGCGATCGGCGACCGTATCCGCATTCATCTCGGCCTCGCCGATCTGGCCCACACCGCGGCCACCACGCGCCTCGCCGATGCGCTCGCGGCCGATCCCTCGCTGCGCGTCACGCGGCTGCCCGTGACCGACATCGCCGCCGTGGCCCAGGCGGTGCGTGCGGGCGAGGTCGACGTCGCGCTTGTCCTGCGCGGCGATCTGATCGCCGCGCCGTCAGACGCCGCACCCGACGCCGCCGCTCAGCCTGTGGTGCTGATCGAGAACCCCGCCAAGGCGCTGGCGACGCCGATCGCCCTCGGCCAGCTCCAGCGGGTCCTGAACGAGGCGCTCCCCGACGTGGTCCTGTCGCGGATCGTCGCGGACGTCGAGCGCACGGGCAAGATCGGACCCGACGAGCGCCGCTTCCTCGACGAGGCCTTCGCGGAGCAGCGGGCCAAGAAGGAGCCTTTCAGCTTCGCCGCCCTGGTGGAGCGGCGCAGCACTGCGGCCGGGACCGCCAATGCCCGGGTGAGCTACTATGCCGGCGCGATCACCGCCGTGTTCCTGCTCTTCGCCGCCATGCAGGGGGCGATGTCCCTGGTCGAGGAGCGCGAGACGGGCCTCGCAGAGCGGTTGATGGCGGGGCCCGGTGGCCTGCCGGTGGTGGTGCTCGGCAAGTTCGCCTTCCTGACGCTGCAGGGGCTCGTCCAGGCCGGGCTGATCTTCCTGGCCGCCGCTTTGCTCTACGGGGTCGAGATCGGGCCGCACTGGCCGGCCTTCCTGGCCGCCTGCCTGCTCGTCTCGGCGATGGCCGCGGGCCTCGCGCTCGCGGCCTGCGCGCTCGCAGCCTCCCGCCAGCAGGCCCACCTCGCCTCGACCTTCGGGGTGCTGCTGCTCTCGGCGG
>Ga0316227_1002514_pt1 | contig 16375 bp, 15 predicted proteins | sample TBH18019metaG_FD_206012 | JGI IMG/M metagenome (GOLD analysis project Ga0316227, IMG submission 206012) | Freshwater microbial communities from Trout Bog Lake, Wisconsin, USA - TBH18019 | ecosystem: Environmental > Aquatic > Freshwater > Lake > Hypolimnion/Profundal zone | place: USA: Wisconsin... | reverse complement strand
CACTTTGGGCAAATCGAGAGGTTCCGTTCCCTGCCAGTGCCCGGTCTGCTCCATTCGCTTTTGTAAGTGAGGAAGGTGGCACGGCACGTTTCGGGCGAGATACCAGATGAAGTCATAGAAATCCCGCCCTTTCACCCGAGCCTTCCAGTTGCGGCAGAGAATGGCATGGAGTTTGCCCGCAAATAGACAGGGCAGAGTGAAGAGCTTTACCTGAAATGGAATGGGCGCGAGAAGCGTGCGCACTTCGTATTCCCCACCGGCGGGAGGGTCAGTATCGATCTCCATCTTGACCCTTATCGTCTGCCCCCGGGGAAGTCGCTCGCGCAGTTCTTCCGGCGCGCCGATGCTCAAGAGGTTGACCTTCGTTTCACCCTTGATGAAAGCCGACTCGATGGCGGTCTCGATCCGCTTTGATCTCGGGGCGACTTCGAAGCTGAATCCGAACGAAGCGAGTTCAGTGCGAACAGCTTCCAGATACGGACCCGTATCGAATTTCTCCGTACCCGCGATGAGCGAGAAGTCCAGATCCTCCGAGAAACGAGGCAGGCCGTGGAAGATACGCAGGGCGGTGCCACCGTAAAAGGCCGCGTGCTCGTAGAATTTTGCGCGCCACAAGCCCAGCAGCGCAAGCTCCTGAACGATTTCCTTGAGCGCATTTTCCCAATCTCGAACCGTCTGCGGTCGGTATCGCTCAATGAGGCTCTGGAGTGCGCGATTCATGAGGTTGCCGCGGCCGGGCTGTGCTGCTTTTCGAGCCAATTGGCGAAAACGGTTACGTTCATTTTCCGGTAGCGTCGCGCGATTTCCCGGACCAGCGACAGGCGAAAGCCGCATACCGCTTCCGGCTCGACGCGAAGGTCGTCCCGCAGCAAAGTCGAAACATCTCGCATCGCCCGCAGTCCCGTCACCTGCGCGATCCGGTCGCACAGGGCCTTCTCGGGTTCGGCGAGAAGCCATGTGCCGCCACGCGCTTTTTCTAGCGTTACCCCCAGGGGAAAGACCTCCTCCGGAACCGGCGTGTAGCTGAACCGTCCCACCGGAGTGCGGAAAAGTTTCGAACGCTTGGAGGTGACACAGGTGATCTCATCGACCCGCTCCGGAATCAAACCGTGGTGCGCCAGCGCGGTTTCCCTGCTTACATAGGACGGTCCGTAGATGAGACCGGAAAGAACGAGGGGATCGACCCTCAGGGCTTCGCCGGGCGGAGAACCCGAAATGTAGAGCCCTTTCTTCACTGGAATGATCTCACCGCTCCGGCACAGGCTCTGGATCTTGTTTCGCGGGAACCGATACCGTCCCTTCAGCCGATCCAGCAGTAACTGGTAGTCGTATGGGATGTCGGAGGGAAGAAGATAGGAACGCATGAATTTCTCCAGCAAGTTGACTCTCCCTCAACATGCTGGAAAAATAAAGCGTTTTCTTTGATGTCTATCTCCGCTCCGGGTAGGGCACGCGTCCCGCTCCTGGCCCGGTCCGCAGCGCCAAGCTTGTGAGTTACGCCCTTTTCGTAGGTCTTAATTCCTTCAGTTCTTCCTCCGTGATCTCCGTGCCTCCGTGAGAAAACCGATAGTCCGCCGCCGCGAAAGCCAATCGCCGCTTTGGGATGCTTGACTTTCCGGCAATTTGCCGTAACCTTGCTTCATGCCAGCCACAGCCAAAACCGAACGCCTGGAGGCTCGCGTCCCGGTCTTCCTGAAGCGGATGATCCAACGCGCCGCCGATCTGCAGGGGCGTTCCATTACGGATTTCGTCATTGCGGTTCTCGATAAATCAGCCCGCGAAACCGTGCGCGAGCATGAGGTGATGAGGCTCAACGCTGAGGATAGCATGATTTTTGCGAAAGCGTTGATTGAGCCGCCGGAACCGAACGCGGCTTTGAGGCGCGCTTTCGCCGCTCACTCCAAGAGAGTCACCATGAAGTGAACGACCTCTTCTCGGAGCCACTCGCAACGCACCACGACCGGGCATCGTTCCAGTGCGGGGTGCCGGAACTCGATTCCTATCTCCAGACGCAGGCCAGTCAGGACGTTCGCCGAAAGGTTGCCGCCGTTCACGTCTTGGTAGATCGCTCTGCCCCGGCAGTAATCGTCGGCTATTACACGCTGTCCTCGTTCGCTGTGGAAACCTCCGATATGCCGGAGGAAATCCAAAAGAAACTCCCGAGGTATCCGCTCACCCCCGCGACGCTGGTCGGACGCCTCGCACGGGATTTGCGGTTTCCCGGCATCGGCGGCCATCTCTTGGTGGATGCATTGAGGCGGGTGCTCCTGCACGCCGGACAGGTCGCCTCCGCGGCGGTGGTGGATGTGAAAAACGAGGCGGCCCGGAAGTTCTATCTCAAGCATGGCTTTCTGGCATTTCGCCAGAACTCGGAGCGTTTGTTCCTGCCGATGAAGGTAATTCAAACCCTCGAATACCTCCAGCTTCCTCCGCCGTGATCTCCGTGCCTCCGTGAGAAAACCGAGGCGCCCGCCGCAAGAACCAAAGAATTTCTCTCACAGAGGCACAAAGACACGGAGAAAAAGAAAATTCCAACAGTTTCTTCCTCCGTGCTCTCCGTGCCTCCGTGAGAAAACCGAGGCGCCCGCCGCAAAAACCAAAGAATTTCTCTCACAGACGCAAAGACACGGAGAAAAAGAGAATTCCTACAGTTTTTCTTCCTCCGTGATCTCCGTGCCTCCGTGAGAACGCTCAGGAGATCACCTGGGAAAAAATCCATTTGGGGGCAAAGCTCATGCAGGTGGCCCAAGACGAATTACGCCCCCCCGTTGACCTATCACCGCCAGCTATGGCTCTGCTGCTGCGGCTAAAAGGGGACCGGGTGAATCCGACGGGGCCTGTGCTCGCCCTCAACGGCTACGTGCAAAAGAAGGCGCGGGGGTTGCTAAAACGGTGCGTGAAGGCGCTGGAGCAGGAGTACCCCGACTTGAGGGACATGACGGATCTGAAATCGCTGCGGCACTACTATGCTTCCGTGTGCGTCATGGCGGGCATTGATTACAAGACTATTGCGCTCTGGCTTGGTCACAACGCGTCATCGAGGCCGGATGCAAGACGGTGGTTGGCTCCCGATGCAAACAATCGGGCATGGTTTGGTCAACTCCAGGCGCGGAGAAGATCCTGGTCTTCCGCTGCATCCACCACATTCTGAGTCCCCGGCGCCGGGAAAACGCGTTGCATCCATTGGTGGTGGCGGCTAATCTCGGCTTTTATGAAAACAGCCTCCGAAAGACCGGAGCGTGACGGGTTGGTTTATCCGCCATGAATACGTCCCTCGACTTAACACTCCCTCACCTTTCGTGCGCCGCCCGTTATCTGATTGGCGTTTCCGGCGGCCGAGACTCGGTTGCGCTGCTTCACGCGTTGCTCGATGCCGGGTTTCGCCGACTCACGGTGTGCCACCTCGACCACGCTCTTCGCGGACGGGTCTCGACGGCTGACGTACGGTTCGTCAGCAAACTTGCCGAGGCGCTGGGGCTGCCGTTCGAGTCTGAGAGAATCGACGTGCGCGTACTGGCGGCGGATAGCGGGCAATCGGTCGAAACGGCTGCGCGGACGGCACGGTTTGCGTTCTTCGCCCGAGTGGCGCGGCGGCTTCGTTGCCGGACGGTATTTCTGGCTCACCACGCTGGGGACCAGGCTGAGACGCTGCTCTTCAACCTGTTCCGCGGCGCGGGCCTGGCCGGTCTGGGCGCGATGAATCCGGACTGCACCCAACTTGCGGACCCGCGCTGGTATCCGTCCGAACCGGTCACGGCCCGCCCGGTGTCGTTGCGGCTGGTGCGCCCTTTGCTGGGTGTTTCGCGCGAGGAGATCGACGCGTTCATCGCCGGCCGCCGGTTGCGTTTTCGCGAGGACGCCAGCAATGCGTCCACCGCGCATACCCGGAACCGCATCCGGCACGAACTGCTGCCGCTGGTCCGGGAGATCTTTGGCCGGGACACAGTGCCCGCGCTGTGCCGGACGGCTGACATCGTTCGCGCCGAAGACGAATGGCTCGCGGAGCTGGTGGGCGCCGTGCAGCCGGGGCCGATTTCCGCCCCTGACCTGCGTGCGCAACCGCCGGCATTGCAGCGCCGCCGCATTCTGGGCTGGCTGCGGGCAAACGCTATTCCGAACGCCGGCTTCGACGAGGTGCAAGCGGTGCTCTCACTGCTGGCAGGCGACCGGGCGAAAATCAATTTGCCGGGGAACTGGCACGCGCGGCGCCGGGAGAAACGCCTTTTTCTGGAGCGTTCCAATGCACATCGCACGAAGCAGCCGCGGCAAACGCCTCATCGGCCAGCGACTCTGCACCGGTCCTCCGCAGCAGTTCCCCCAGCATCGCCCACGCTTCCGCACGGAACGGCTGCTCGGTGAGGACGCTCCGCAACTCGCGCATCCCCTCCCCTGCATCGCCGCGCTCGATGAGATGGCCGATGTAGCGTTTGCGCCACGGCCAGAAATGCGGGTTGACCTCAGCCGCTTGCTTCAGGAGGTCCACGCGGTCGCGTCCCGTTTCCTGGTATTCCAGCACGGCCCGGTCCACCAGGGCCTCGGCGCGCACGAGAGGGATGCGCTCGCAGCGGTCGAGCCATTGTCGCGCTTCAGCCCAGGAGTGCTGCCGGATCAACGCCCCGGCCAGCCCGAGCATTGCAAACCGCTGGTCGGGTTTGCGTTTCAGCGCTTCGCGGAAATCGGCAATGGCCCCGGGAACGTCTCCGCGGGTCAGTCTCAGCGTGGCGCGGTTGGTTAACATGCGGTCGCTGTCACCGCCGGAAGCGATCGTGGATTGCAGAAAGCTTTCCTGGGCGCGCCAGTCTCCGCAGCGGATGGCTGTGCGAATACCGAGGGCGAGGACCACGGCTGCGAGGAGCGCCCCGCCGAAGACGGCCCCCGCGTGCGAGCCAACGCCAACCGAGTTCGACTCGCCGCCGTGCGACGCCGCCGTCTTGGGTTTAACCTCGACCAACGATGCCCCTACAGCCAGGAATAGAAATGCGCTGGGCACGTAGATCCAGTGCTCGGCGACGGTCGCGTTCAATGAAAATAAATTGCTCATCGGCAAATACGCCACCGCGACCGCCAGCAGGCACTGCCGCCTGGTTTTCGCACCCGCTCCCGGTCGGCGATACCAAATTACCGCACCGGCGACCAGCAGCGCACCCGCAAGCGTTTGCCATTCCCGAACCCGCGCGGCGGCGAGCGTCGCCTCCATTTCGCCCCCGGTGCGGGTAGCCACGTCACGTTCCATTCTCAGGGTGACCGGAGCGACGAGAATCTGTGCGTATTCCGCCACCGCCCTCAACGCCAGAATCGGACGCACTGCTGCCGGAACCGGTTCGGGTTGCGGAGGCGGGATTCGCTCCGCGCTAAAACGCAGTCCGAGGTAGACCGCCAGCAGCACCAGCGCCGGGACGGCGGTTCTCGCAAAACGAACGATGCGCGCAGGAGCGAACCTTGCGCTGTCCGTCCGGGACAGACCCCACGCAAACCCCAACCCGACCAGCAACGCAAACACCCCGCTCTCTTTCGCGAAGACCGCCGCTCCCAAGAAAATCCCCGCGGCAATCAGCCGTTTCCTCAATAACAATGCCAATCCGGCAAAGCCCAGCAGCGCCGCCAGCGGGTCGGCCAGGCCCGACACGTAAATCACCGCCGAAGAATGCACCGGATGTACCGACCAGATGAGCGCTGCCGCGAGCGCAGCGATCGTCGCACGAGCGTCGCGCCGGTTCGCATCCACCGGGGCCGTTCCAGCCGTTCGTCTGTATCCAAACAGCCGCCGTCCGAACTCAAACAGTGCCAGCGCCACCCCGGCGTGGATCAAGATGCACGTCAAATGAAAAATCCACGGCGCCAGCCCCGCCAGCGCGTAGTCCAGCGTGAAAACCGCCCGCTGCAAAGGACGGTAGAAATCGGATGCCGTCGCGTCGATGAACAGAAAGTGGCGAAATCCTTCAACCAGCAGCCATGGACTTCGAATCAGAGGATCGCGCAGCACCAGCGCCGTGTCATCCCAGACAAAGCCGTTGCGCAGCGCCGGTCCGTACGCCAGCAATACGGCCGCCATGATAAGGACATGCGGAAGAATAACACGACGAAGCTGGGAGGTGGAACACAGCACCCTGTTCATCTAGACCAAATCGCCCTGATAGTCCACGCCATCTGTGACCGTTTGCGCCCAAGGCATCTTTTTGAAGGCACCATGGGGTCGCTCGTCCGAACGAACCCACCGGCTCACCTTGCTGTCGAAAGGACCTTTTTCGAGTTCCGATCGGGCGATGGTCGAGGCCAACGAACCGATCGAGGGCGCCGACACCCGGGCGCCCCGTTTTTCATGGAAACTCCAGACCTCCTGGAGATCGTTGATTTCGGCAAACCTTTTCCCTCTGCCTATAAGGCGGGATTGGATTTTGAAGCAGTGATGTAATATCGTTATGTCATCGTGCGCTGCTCGACATCGCGCGCGCGCTCGCCTACAGATGGAATCACCATCACCACATGCTCAAATGTCTCCCTCCGAAATCCAATCGAACGCAGACTGAGGCCGCAACGTCGATAAGCCTGTATTGCGACACGATTCGGGAAGCTGGCTGCCTGACGCCTCTCCCAAAACTGAAATCTCAACATTAACTGCGATATGAACCGACGTAATTTCCTTAAAACCACGCTGGCCGCAACCGCGGCAGGGGCGTTGCCTGCGAGCACCCGGGCGGTTGAACCGGTGAAAGCTCCCGCAGCGCCCAAGAACACCCTGCCAACCGGGAAAATCGGCAACCTCGATATCAGCCGCATGATTTTGGGCGGCAATCTGCTTACGCATTTTACGCATAGCCGGGAACTGAAATATGTGTACCACCTGACTGCGAAGTACAACACGGACGAGAAGATCCTGGAAACCTTGGCGCTCGCCGAGCAGCACGGGATTAACACGCTTTCGATGCACAATCCGCCACATCCGATGAGCCTGTTAAAGAAGTACAAGCAGAAGGGCGGCAAGATTCAGTGGATTATCTGCCCCACCGCCACGGTCGGGACCGAGGCGTATGAGGCACAGGTAAAGGAACTCGTGGATGATGGATGCGACGCCATCTATCTTTGGGGCGTGCATGCCGATCCCCTGGCGGCAAAAGGCCAGATCGACCTGATTGCGAAAGCCGTGCAGGTGGCCAAGGATCTGGGCGTTCCCTCGGGAGTGGGTTGCCATGACTTGAACGTGGTCATTGAGTGCGAGAAGAACAAGGTGCCCTGCGACTTCTATATCAAAACTTTTCACCATCACGACTATCCAAGCGCGCCGAGACCAGACCAGTTGAAGGGGGCATGTTCCGAGCTTCCCGGCTACTGGTGCCGTGATCCGCTGAAGACGATCGAGGTCATGAAGGACGTCCACAAACCATGGATCGCGTTCAAAATCATGGCGGCAGGCGCGATTCCCCCGGAGGATGCCTTCCGCTGTGCTTTCAGCAATGGGGCTGATCACGCATTAGTCGGGATGTTCGATTTCGAGATCGAGGCGAACGTCGCCTTGATGAACTCCATCCTGCCCACCATCGCTCGCTCCCGTCCCTGGAGAAGTTAAGGAGGTTTATTCATGAAACGACTCGTTCTATCCATTCTTCTTGCTTCCGTCATGGTATCCCGGGGTGCGGAATTGTTCCCGTTCTGTATCGACTGGCATGACGCGAAGAAGCGCGACTTTCAACAGCAAGCTGTGATGCTCAAGGAACTCGGGTACGATGGGGTCGGCCATATCTGGCTCGACAAGGTTCGCGAGCGGTTGGCGTCGCTCGATGCGGTGGGCTTGAAACTGTTCCAGATCTCGATGCAGGTGAATCTGGCGCCGGGCAAGCCTCCGTATGACGTGGCAAAGTTCAAGGACGTGCTGGAGCAGGTGAAGGGCCGGAATGTTCAGTTTTGTCTGCTCGTCAACGGAGGGAAGCCTTCCGACGAGGCTCTCGATTCCCTGGCCGTGGAAGTCGTTCGTGAGATGTCGGATCTAGTCAGGGAGTCGGGCTCACAATTAGTCCTTTATCCCCACACCGGCTGCTGGCTGGAGCGGATCGAGGATGCCGTAAGGGTGGCCAACAAGGTGGACCGCCCCAATGTGGGGGTGATGTTTAATCTTTGCCATTGGCTGCGGGTGAGCAAAAGCCGGGACTATGTGCCATTGATCCAACAGTCGATGCCGCGTTTGCGGGCGGTTTCCGTGAATGGCGCTGACGAATACGACCCCAAGCCGGGTTTCGCCCGATATATCCAACCGCTGGATGCGGGGACCTTTGATGTGGCGACATTTTTGGGGAAATTGAGCGAGCTAGGGTACCATGGGGCCATCGGTCTGCATTGCTATGGAATCGGCGGTGATACCCGTGAACATCTGGCTCGATCGATGTCGGCATGGCGAAAGATATGCGGTAAGGCAACACCGCCCCCTGCGACCAAAGAATAAAGCAGCTCTCCAAGAGAAACAACCCGGAGGCGCGACGCTGTGAATTGGACCTTTTCCTTCTCTGCTCACGACCGTGGCTTTTTTCTTGTTCCATAAGGAGGGGCGCCTGTGATTTCCTAAGATGAGTGTGAAACATCCTTTACAAAGTCCTTTTTCTTTGGCAGCGTAATGCCAATGACCGAACCGAACTGTGTCTGCCATGTCCAATCGATCCGGGAGCGAATCGGGTTTTCCCAAGCGGAACTCGCGCGACGGGCGGGATTGAGTCGACAGGTGGTCAATATGGTCGAACGGGGGCGCATCGTTCCATCTGTCATGACCGCGCTGGCGCTTGCAGAGGCTCTGGAATGTGCGGTGGCCGATCTTTTTCAGCGGCCCAAGACGGACAAGCCTTTGGAAGTCACCTTGTCGGCGACAGTGCATTCCCAGCGGGGGCCGGTGCGCCTGGCGGTGGTGGGGGATCGCTGGGTCGCCATCCCTGTTGCCGCGTCGGAAACCGCCGGTTTTGGAGAAGCGGATGGACAGCTTGTTTCCCGGCTGGGCAACGCTGGTTTCGTCAAGGCTTTGGTGCCGGAGGCGCAGTTGCGACACAATCTTCTGGTGGCGGGATGCGACCCGGCGCTGGGCATCGTGCGAGACCTCTGGAAGCGCAGCAATCTGGAGGGCAACGTGCGCTGGCAGAACCTTTCGAGCACCGCCGCGGTGAAAGCGCTCGCGCAGGGCGAGGCGCACATTGCCGGCGTGCATTTTCCCGATGAAGCTTCGGAGCGGCGCGCACTTGCCACGCTGGGAATGGAGGTGGCCGTGGTGCGTTTTGCCCGCTGGGAACAAGGCTGGATGCTGCGGCGCGGCAACCCGTTGGGCTTTCGGTCGGTGGAAGATCTCGCCTCCAACCGCGTGCGTTTTCTTAACCGGGTGGACGGCTCGGGCAGCCGCTTGCTGCTCGATAACCTGTTGGCGGGAGCGGGAGTGGCGCCCGCTCTCGTTCCGTTGTATTCCAGCGTCGCTGCCAGCCATTTCGATTGCGCCGCCGCGATTCGCGAAGGCAGGGCCGATGTCGCGATGGGTTTGCGGGCCGTCGCGGAATCGTGCGACCTCGATTTCCTCCCCGTGCAGGAGGTCGCGTTCAATCTCATCATCCCAAAAGCTGTAATTGAATCCGCGCCGGTAATCAAACTGCTGGACCTCCTTCAACAGCGGGGATTCCGCAATCAACTCGATGGTCTCCCCGGTTACGCCACCGCCGAAACCGGAAAACTGCTCTCAACCCAACCCATTTAGTCACTATGAAATTCTCGTTCCAAAAGGTCCTCGGCGTCGCCGTGGCCCTGCTGCTGAGCCCGAGTCTTCGCGCGGCTGAGATTCACGTATTTGCAGCCGCAAGCCTCACCGACGCGCTCAAAGAAATCGCCGTCGATTACGAAAAGAAAACGGGCGACAAACTCCTTTTCAATTGGGCTTCGTCCAGCCTTCTGGCTCGGCAGATCGAGGAGGGCGCTCCGGCGGACCTGTTCTTCTCCGCCGATGAAGCGAAAATGGATTCGCTCGATAAGAAGGGGTTGCTCGTCGAGGGCACCCGCAAGAGCCTGCTTTCCAACTCCCTGGTCATCGTAGTGCCGGCGGACAGCGCGCTGGTTCTGAAATCGGCCAAAGCGCTGACCGGTCCGGAAATCAAGCGGATCGCACTCGGCGAACCCAAGGCCGTGCCGGTGGGTGTGTATGCCAAGGCGTATCTGGAAAAACTGGGAGTATGGAAGCAGGTTAGTGCGAAGATTGTGCCGACGGAAAATGTGCGAGCCTCACTGGCAGCGGTCGAGTCCGGCAATGTCGAGGCCGGGATTGTTTACAAGACCGACGCTCTGATTTCCAAAAAGGTAAAGGTGGCGTTTGAGGTGCCTGTGGCGGAAGGTCCAGCGATTTCCTATCCGGCGGCGCTGGTAAAAGAGTCCAAGGTTCAGGCGGAGAGCAAAGCGTTTTTAGAATTTTTGGAATCCAAACCCGCTGCGACCGTTTTCGAAAAATTCGGCTTTATCGTAAAACCATAGGGAGGGCGCACCGTTGTGATGAACCAGGAGGATTGGCAAGTGATGCGCTTCACGCTGGGCGTGGCCACTCTAAGCACGGCGATGATCCTTCCCGGTGGCACGTTGCTGGCGTGGCTTTTGGCGCGGGGCCAGTGGCGCGGCAAAACGGCGGTGGAGACGCTCGTAGCGTTACCGCTGGTGATGCCACCGGTGGCGACGGGCTTGATCCTCCTTAAACTCTTTGGTCGCCGGGGTATTTTGGGTTCGTGGCTGGAAAGGGCTTTCGGCGTCGAAATTGTATTCACGTGGCGGGCGGTGGTACTCGCCATGGGTGTGATGGCGTTTCCGTTACTGGTGCGCGCTGCGCGTATGGCATTTGAAGACGTCAACCCCCGACTGGAGCAGATTGCCCGCACGCTGGGAGCGGGGGAACTGCGCGTCTTTTTCACGGTCACACTGCCCCTGGCGGCCCGCGGCATCGTGGCTGGAACCCTCCTCGCCTTTGCCCGCGCGTTGGGGGAATTTGGGGCGACAATCCTTGTTGCAGGGAACATCCCCGGCAAGACGTCCACGCTTTCGCTTTCGATTTACAGCCTGGTCCAACTCGGCCAGGACACCGCAGCTTTCCGGCTCCTGGCCGTCTCAGTGGCTGTGTCCTTCGTGGCTGTCTGGATGAGTGAACAAGCTCTACGGAGGCGCACGGCGTGAAATTGCATTTGCGAGATATTCATTTGCCACTGGCCAATTTTCCGCTGGTGCTCAATACCGAAGTGGAAGGAGAAGTCATCGCGCTGTTTGGCCCCAGTGGATCGGGGAAAACGTCTCTGCTCGACCTGATCGCCGGCCTTCGCAAAGCACCATCGGCATTTATTCGATTCAACTCCACGGTTTGGACCGACACCTCGAACGGTCACGTACTGCCTGCCAGTCGGCGCGGCATCGGCTATGTGCCGCAGGACGGAGCGCTGTTTCCTCATCTCTCTGTTCGCGCGAACCTGTTGTACGGTTCCAAACGCCTTTCCGAGCCTGCCCTCTTTTCGCTGGAACATGTGACGGAGGTTCTGGAAATTGCGCACACCCTGAACGGCGGCGTTCGGAACCTTTCCGGCGGGGAAAAGCAGCGTGTGGCGCTCGCCCGGGCGCTCTTGTCCCAACCCCGTCTGCTTCTGCTGGACGAACCGCTGGCCTCGCTTGACCAGACATTAAGAGCGAAGAGCCTCGCATTGCTCCAACGAATCCGCGCGGAATTCCGCATTCCCATGCTCTACGTCTCGCATTCGGCCGAGGAAGTGGCCGCGTTATGCGACACCGTACTGGTTCTCGCGTGCGGACAAATGACCCGATGCGGACCTCCCCGGGAGTTGTTTGCCGAGCGCAGGATGTCCGTGCTGGAGCTACGCTGATCCGTCCCAAATTGGCTCCCTACAATTTGGTAGGATTATTGGTAATCCGCTACTTGTTCGTAGGCGGGCGGAGGGCCTGCCGGGCCGCTTCGCATCGCTTTGGCAGAAAACTCGCGATAACGACGGATTCTTCCTAACGCCCTGCCCATCAGGTTGTTACGACGTTCGTAATGGGATGTTAAAGACTCCTTTTAAAGCGTGGTTTCGGACCATTTTCACGACTTGGCACGGCACTTGCAAATGGGGGCGTTGTCACTGATTGCCAGCCCTGAAAGGTCGGTAAGAAGACAACCAACAAAGTCAACAGATCACACCAAAACACATGCGCAAAATTGCTATTTACGGAAAGGGCGGAATCGGAAAATCCACCACCACTCAAAACACAGTCGCAGGCCTCGTCGAAATGGGCAGGAAGGTCATGGTCGTCGGATGCGATCCCAAGGCTGATTCCACGCGTCTGCTGCTCGGCGGCCTGGCCCAGAAGAGCGTTCTCCAAACCCTGCGTGAGGAGGGCGAGGACGTCGAACTCGAAGACATCCGCAAGGCCGGCTTCTGCGGCTCGGTCTGCGTGGAATCGGGCGGCCCGGAACCCGGGGTCGGCTGCGCGGGCAGGGGCATCATCACCAGCATCAACCTGCTCGAACAACTCGGCGCCTATGCGGAGAGCGAGGCACTCGATTACGTGTTCTATGACGTTCTTGGCGATGTCGTGTGCGGTGGATTCGCCATGCCGATCCGCGAGGGAAAGGCCGAGGAAATCTACATCGTTTGCTCCGGCGAGATGATGGCAATGTATGCGGCCAACAACATCAGCAAGGGCATCCTGAAGTTCGCGGAGAACGGCAAGGTGCGCCTGGGCGGCCTGATCTGCAACAGCCGCAAAGTGGACAACGAGCGCGAGATGGTGGAGGCGTTCGCCAAGCAACTCGGCACCCAAATGATCCACTTCGTGCCGCGCGACAACATGGTCCAACGCGCCGAAATCAACCGCAAGACGGTCATCGAGCACGACCCCAAATGCGGGCAAGCGGACGAATACCGGACGCTGGCGAAAACGATCGAAGCCAACGACATGCTGGTCATTCCGAAACCTCTGAGCACTGAGGAATTGGAAAAGTGCCTGATGGATTACGGCCTCCTGAATTAACGCCGGACGCAGGGCGCGATGTAAACGCGCCGAACAAATCTACGAAACTCCAAACGAGGAAAATTCTAACACGTATGTCCACAGAAAACACATCCGCACCCGAGATGGCCTGCGACGACGAGACAGAGGCGAAGGCGACCATAGCAGAAATGCTGAAAGCCTACCCGACGAAGACGGCCCGCAAGCGCGCCAAACAGCTCCTGGCCAACGACCCCGAGGCGCCCGCGGAAATCGGGGCCAACACCCGCACCATTCCGGGCATCCTGACGCAGCGGGGCTGCACCTACGCCGGCTGCCGCGGCGTGGTGATCGGGCCGATTTATGACATCCTCCATATCACCCACGGCCCCATCGGCTGCGGCTTTTATGCGTGGGCCACCCGGCGCAATCTGGTTCGCCCGCCCGCGGGGGAAACTAACTATCTCCAATACGCGATGTCCACGGACATGCTGGAAGAACAGATCATCTTCGGCGGGGAAAAGAAGCTGCGCCAAGCGGTTCAGGAAGCGTTTGACATCTTCCACCCGAAGGCGATCTCGATTTATTCGACGTGCCCGGTGGGGCTGATCGGCGACGATGTCCACTCCGTCGCCCGGGAGATGAAGGAGAAGCTGGGCATCAACGTGTTCGCGTTCAGTTGCGAAGGCTACAAGGGCGTCAGCCAGTCCGCCGGTCACCACATCGCCAACAACGGCGTGTTCAAGCACATGGTGGGCCTCAACGACACTGCGGACGTGGCCGAGTTCAATATCAATCTCCTGGGAGAATACAACATCGGCGGCGATGCCTGGGAAATCGACGCGCTGCTTCGCAAGTGCGGCATTCACGTCACCGCCACGCTCAGTGGCGATGTCAGCTACGACCAGGTCTGCAAGGTGCATACCGTCCATCTCAACACGGTCATGTGCCACCGCTCCATCAACTACATGGCGGAGATGATGGAAAAGAAATACGGCATCCCGTGGATCAAGGTGAACTTCGTCGGAGCCGAGGCGACCGCGAAGTCGCTCCGCAAGATCGCGGCGTTCTTCGAAAGCAAGAAGCTCACGGACCGCGTGGAAGAAGTCATCGCCCAGGAGGCGGCCACGCTCAAGCCGATCAAGGACGCCGTGACCGCGCGTTGCAAAGGCAAGAAGGCGGCGCTCTTCGTGGGCGGCTCGCGCGCTCACTCCTATCAATGCCTGTTCGCTGACATTGGCATGGAGGTCATCGCAGCCGGCTACGAATTCGCCCACCGCGACGATTACGAAGGACGGGCAGTGCTGCCGACCATCAAAGTCGACGCCGACAGCCGCAACATCGAGGAACTCACGGTCGAACCCGATCCGCTCCGCTTCAGTCCGCGCAAGACCCCTGAACAAATGGAGGCGCTGAAAGCAGGCGGTCTCTCGTTCAAGGAATACACCGGAATGATGTCCGACATGAAGAAGAACACCCTGGTCATCGACGACATCAGCCACCACGAAATCGAAAAGCTGATAGAACTGCGCAAGCCCGACATCATCTGCTCGGGCATCAAGGACAAGTTCATCATCGAGAAGATGGGCATCCCTTGCAAACAGCTCCACAGCTACGACTACGGCGGCCCTTACACGGGCTTTACCGGAGCGGCGAATTTCTACCAGGAGATGGATCGCATGCTGCACACCAAGATTTGGAAATACGTCGTGCCGGCCTGGATGAACGACGCGCCGGTCGCGCCAACTCACACCATTTCGGCCAAAGCAGCACCCGCCGTTGCCCGTCCCGTTAGGGATGACGACCTTCCCGAATAACCAAGCAGCGTCAGCCAGAAAATATCTATTATGTTAAACGGAACAACCGCAGAAATCAAAGAGCGCAGCGCGCTCAAGATCAATCCGGCAAAAACCTGTCAGCCGATCGGCGCAATGTATGCGTCCCTCGGAATCCACGGATGCATGCCGCACAGCCACGGCTCGCAAGGGTGCTGCTCCTATCACCGCAGCCACCTTACGCGCCACTTCAAGGATCCGGTGATCGCCACCACCAGTTCCTTTACCGAAGGCTCTTCGGTATTCGGGGGAATGGCCAACCTGATCCAGGCGTTGGAGAACATCTTCACCATTTACAAGCCGGAGATCGTGGCGGTTCACACCACCTGCCTTTCCGAAGTCATCGGGGACGATATTCCGACAATGATCAAGAAGGCCGTCGAGGAAGGCAAAGTCCCCAAGGACAAGGTAAGGGTCATCCACGCCAACACCCCGAGTTTCGTGGGCTCCCATGTCACCGGATTCTCGAACATGGTCACCGCGATGATTAAATACCTCTCGGTAAAGACCGGCGAAACCAGGGATCAGATCAACGTGATTCCGGGCTATATTGATGCCTCGGACATGCGCGAACTCAAGCGGCTCGCCGCCGCGCTCGGCGTCAAGATCGTGATGTTCCCGGACACCTCCGACGTGCTCGATTCGCCTCAGACGGGCGTGTACGAGATGTATCCGAAGGGCGGGGCGACCGTGGAACAGATTGCCAGCGCGGGCGACAGCGTGGCGACCGTCGCCCTGGGCCACTTCGGCTCCCACCCGTCGGCGATTGCGCTCGATGAGAAGTGCAACGTGCCCAGCGTCCTGCTGGAGTTGCCCATCGGAATCACCAACACCGACAAATACATCGACGCTCTGCGCAGTTGCGCCAACGCCGAAGTGCCCGCCTCGATCGTGCAGGAACGCGGACGGCTGCTCGATGTCGTTGGCGATATGAGCCAGTACTTCTTCGGAAAACGCGTGGCGGTCTTCGGCGATCCCGACCAGGTCATCGCGCTGACCCAGTTTTTGGTGGAGCTGGACATGCAACCCGTCTACGTCATCACCGGTTCGCAAGGCAACCACTTCGAATCGCGCGTGCATGAGATCCTCAAGGATCACACGCCCAACGCGAAGATCAAGCAAGCCAGCGATCTCTTCGAGCTTCACCAATGGATCAAGCAAGAGGGCGTCGATCTGCTCATCGGCAACACGTATGGCAAATACATCGCCCGCGCCGAGAACATCCCGTTCGTGCGGTTCGGCTTCCCGATCCTGGACCGGATCAGCCATCGAGTGTTCCCGAGCGTCGGCTACCAAGGCGCCCTGCGGCTCATCGACAAGATGATCGACGCCATGTTCGACAAGAAGGACCGCGAGTGTTCGGAGGAATACTTCGAACTCGTGCAATAAGCGAAAGTTTGGAGAGGTTGGTTTGAGGTTAAACCAAGGGAGAGCCCGCCGACTCGATAGAGTCGGCGGGTTATTTCTTTTTCGCGTCTTCCGGGTAGAGCCGCCGGTTTCCCGACGGCTCCCCCACAGACCCGTACGAGCCCAATTAAGGCATACGGTTCTTCAGAGGACGGGTTTGCTCTTCA
>Ga0316227_1002507_pt1 | contig 16404 bp, 17 predicted proteins | sample TBH18019metaG_FD_206012 | JGI IMG/M metagenome (GOLD analysis project Ga0316227, IMG submission 206012) | Freshwater microbial communities from Trout Bog Lake, Wisconsin, USA - TBH18019 | ecosystem: Environmental > Aquatic > Freshwater > Lake > Hypolimnion/Profundal zone | place: USA: Wisconsin... | reverse complement strand
ATTCGCCCAGGGCGGCAGATGGTTGCCCCAGCTCATGCGCTCGGCCTCCATCGCCATGAGCGCGCCCGGCATCCTGCTGCGCCGCCTCACCTGGATTCCAGACCGCAGCCCCATGCATGGACCGCCTCTGTCCGGGACCAAGCGGGTGGCCTGGACCCACCCCCTTGATCTGGACGTGGTCAAGCGGGCCACCCAGCAGATCGGCGCCACTGTCAACGATGTCCTCATGGCCTCCGTCTCCGGAGCTTTCTCCCATTACCTGTTGGACCATGGCGGTGCCGCCCCTTCCCGGTTCCTGGTCTCCATGCCGATGAGTGTGCGAGCGCTCGCCAAGTCAGCGCGGTGCGGCAACTATTTTGCCCCTGTCCCCCTTGAACTGCCTGCGGGTGCCGGTGTCCATGGCAACCGCATCCTGGCAGTGAAGGAGCGGATGGACCAGCTGAAAGGCTCGCCCGCACCCCTGGTCATCTACCATCTGCAACGGGCGCTCGTCACCTACCTGCCCAATCCGGTGAGCCGTTTCCTCATCGACTTCTTCGCCAACAAGTGCAGCGCAGTGGTCACCAACGTCAAAGGCCCTTCCAAGGAACTCACCCTCAAGGGACGCAAGGTGCGCTCCATGATGTTCTGGGTGCCCCAACGGGCCAGGATCGGGATCGGAATTTCCATCCTGAGCTGCTCCGGCAGGGTGCAGGTGGGGGTAATCGCCGATGAGGCCCTGGTCCCGAATCCAGCAGAGCTGATTCAGGCCTTCGAAGACGAATTCGAAACCTTGAAGCTGCTCGCAGCCCTTGCGCCCAGTCAACCTGGGGTCCCGCCTGTCGGCCTCAAGCCGCCTGAGGGTGCCATCAAGCAGACCGGCCACCAACGGCCTCGCCGCAGCATGAGGCCCAAGGCCGTCCCGGACCCTGTGAACGGGGTCGGCCATGAGCTCCAGCCGGAGCACCAAGCCATGCGCTTCCAGGATGAGCCTAAGGGTGCGCCTGTTTTTCCAAAGGTTCTCCTGGATCCGCCGCCAACCGCTCTTGCAGACTTCATGCCGGATACGGAAGCGGAACTGGATGTTGAAGAAGCGGTGCAGGCTTGACTCAGGTCCACCTATCCTTTGGGTGACTTGAGCGCCGCTGCGAGGCCCTCAGACTGTGGTTTCGGCGGTGACCTCGACCTTCTTGCCTTTGGTCCGGACCGCAATCTTGGGCTTGGCCTTGGCTTTTGGATTGGCCTTGGCCTTGGGCTTGACCTCCTCCTCGGTCTCGTCCTCGGTCTCGACCTTGACGCGCGCCTTGGCCTGCTGCACGCTCCGGGTCAGTTCCTCCACCCGGTGGGTGAGCTTGGCGATCTCCTCTCGAGAGGGCATGCCGAGCCGCTGCATGGTGGCCGAAAGACCATCTTCAATCGGCGCGGTGACCATGCTCAGGGCGTTCTTGGCGTCCTCCTTCAACTCGGTGGCGCGTTCGGTGATACCGGAGAGCCAGCCGTCCTCGTGCTCCTCCTCGACCCCCCGGCCCTTCTCTACCAGCTCCTGGAAGAGCCTGGTACCTTCCGCGCCCACGAAGTTGAAGGCGCCGAGACCCGCCAGCCAGATCTCGTTGGCGGATTCCTTGAATCCGAATGTGAGGGTGGTCTTTGGCTTGATTGCCATGTTGCGGTTCCTTTCTGCCAACCCTGAGGCCGATCCGGCTCAAGGCAGCGAGTGGTCCAGCGGGATGCGCGTGGACGGCTGATGCCGTTCCGGGCTTTGAGGATGGCACTGGCGCCATTGATCGCAATCAATATACCGCAGTGCGGAAACCGCGCCAGTTTTATTCCGCACTGCGGAATCAAACCGATTTTCCGGGGCTCACGGGTCCACCTGCTGGAACGCCTCGCCCAGGGTGGCGATGGACAGCTAGGGGTTAGCCCCGGCATTGCCGGACATGGCCGAACCGTCGGAGAGGTAGAGGCCTTCGTAGCCGAACGAGCGGTGCCGGTGGTCGATGGCGCCGGTCTCAGGGGAAACGCGCATGGGCGCGACGCCCAGGGTGCAGGCGGGAGCGTCCGCGCCTTGGAAGAGTGGGCCGAGGTCTGCCGGGTCCGAACAACTTTGACCACCTATATGGAAGCCATCCTCCAATGACTCGAATGCCCGATCCCCAAAGCCCCGAGAGCGTCCTGGCCAAGGTTGGACTGCCCATCCAATGGGGCCGTTAACTCCATTGATAAAAAACTTGACAATACCTACTATTGACTGATATTTCCAATCGCAGTACTCACCATCATTGGCGAAGTTGCCAAGGGGTAAGGCGGCAGGTCGCAACCCTGCTATCGTTCGGTTCAACCCCGAATCTTCGCCTCCAATTTAATTGCAGTATAAGCACCGTTCAACACCTGGCGGGCCTGGGCATTATTTTCCGTCGCCTTGGCTTAACGTTACCTCACCACCTCGAATGGGCCGCCCATGAACTCCCCGCGGTATATCCAGGGTCTGCTGGTGGCCCTGGCGCTATCTGAACTTGCATTCTCGCTGGCCTGCATGAAACCGGCGGGCGCCGGCGCGCTCGTGAAATGCGGTCCCAAGCCCACCCGCGAACAGGCTGAAAGCGTTGCCCGTTCATTCTGCCCCAGGGCGCTCGGGCTTCCGGTCAATGCGCTGATAGAGGACATCCAAATCGTGGGTCCGGAAAAGATCTACACCGGGCTGGTGGTGGGAATAACTTGCTCATACGGCTGGGCCATCACGTTTCAGGTCGAGGCCAAAAATGCCGTCGGTGCCTACCACAATGCCCGGAAAGTGACGGTCGTCTCCTCCCCCGACGGGAAGATCCATTGGAAGCCGGAATACGGACCGGGATCCGACTGACTTTGCCGTGCCTTTCCGTCATCTTGCCTATTCAACTACTCGATTTCGAGTTCGGCTCTATCCCAGTGAGCGCATGTGGCAGCAGCTTCGTATGTGCTTTGCAGAAAATCAAGCAGGGCAGCGTCGCAGTCCGGCGACTGGCGCATGGCTTCGTACGGAAGGATGAATTCGCCGAAGTTCTTGTCGTAGCCGGCTGAGGCTGGCGTGATGGGATAGTCCGAGTAGCCGGGCGGTTCAGGGTAGGCGTAGCTGTAGAAGAACGGTTCGATGCCGGGCGCACCAGGCCAGAAGCCGCAGCTACTGACCTCATGCGAGTAGGCATCGCGGGTGACGCGGTCAGGCAGGTTGGCCATGTTGGGATGCTCGGGCGCCGTACGGCCAGAGAAGCGCGTGCAAGCCAGATCGAGGGCACCCCAAAAAACATGGACAGGGCTTACTTTGCCGCGGAAGCGGGCGCGGAACTGGGTGAAGACGCGGGTCGCCTGAAGCAGAACCCGCCAGAATCGCTGGGCAAACTCGGGGTCATAGGAACGGTGCAGCTGATCCTGGTCAAAACGAATCGCCTGCTCGATTTCGACGGGCATGGGCCAGATGCGGACAGGCATGGCAAGGCTATCAAGGGCGGAGAGGACCTCATGATAGAAATCCGCGACCGGCATTGGCTGGAGCGGAAGCGTTCGGCTGGCACCGTCACTGGTATCGATGAGGAGTTGGTGGTGGACGAAGTCGAAATCTATTTGCAGCATCCGTGCACCGTGGGCCATGGGCAGCGTGGTGAGGCCGCGGGTGGTGGGAAAGAGGGTGACATTCCAGCAGTGATTTATAGGCGGCACAAGGGCGAGGCGAACCTTGCCGACGATCTGGAGCCAAAGCTGGAGCGTGGCGCAGGTATCGCTCCATTCGGCCTGGGGCAGTGCAGGCCAAATGTCTGAGGAGGGCGTGGGACCTGCGGGCGCGTCGGGGATCGTCGGGTGCATAGGCATCTCGCGGGGCTATTCTACCCTCGCTTGCAAGGGGACTTCCGGGGCCGTTCGGGGTCCTCGCTTCATCGGTCCTCCCGCACAAACCAAGGCCCGCCGATTCCGTGATGACGGTCCACTTCACCGTGTCCGGGCAGACCTTCTTGGCCCTCAACGGCGGCCCTGGCTTTCCCTTCACCCATACGGGCGTCCCGAGCGGTTCCGAGTATCATGCAAGCGCCGGCCTTCGCCCGCGCCCCAGGAAGGAGCCATCCCGTGCCAGACCATGAGACCGCCGCAGCCATCATCGAGCACTACGGCACCGGGGATCTCACCGCCCGGGTCAGTGCGGCGTTGCGCAGGGCCGGCCTGGACCGCGGCCCGGTGACCTGTTCGGACCTGGCGCCGCTGGATCAGTTCCACGTCCGCGGCCTGGCCGCTACCGGGGAGTTGGCCCAGGGCCTGGATCTGGCGCCAGGGGCGACGGTGCTGGACGTGGGCTGCGGACTGGGCGGGCCGGCGCGCCACTTGGCGGCCGCGTGCGCGGCGCAGGTGACCGGGATCGACCTGAGTCAACCCTATGTTGATGTGGCCCGGATGCTGACGGAACGGTGCGGGCTGGCGGACCAGGTCCGGTTCCGGCAGGCGGACGCCCTGGACCTGCCCTTCGCCGACGCCAGCTTCGACCATGCCTGGACCCAGCACGTGGCCATGAACATCGCCGACCGGGACCGCTTCTACCGAAGCATCCGCCGGGTGCTGAAACCCGGCGGCCGGCTGGCCATCTACGACATCGTGGCCGGTGCGGCCTCCCCCGTGCTGTTCCCGGTGCCCTGGGCGCGCGGGCCGGAACTCAACCACCTGCTCACCGCCGAGGCCATGGCCGAGGTGCTGCGGCAGACCGGTTTCCGGCAGTTGGCCTGGGCCGATCGGAGCGCCGCCGGGCTGGCCTGGTTCCAGGAGCAGGCGGCCCGGCCCCCGGCGGCGGCGCCGGCGCTGGGCCTTCAGGTGGTCATGGGGCCGGAATTCCCGGTCATGTTCGCCAACCTCGGCCGCAACCTGGCGGAAGGGCGGCTCCGCCTGATCCAGGCGATCCTGGGCGCGGCCTGACCGGCCCTGGACCTCGCCCATGCGCTCCCTGCCCCACCTGTTCGCCAACAACCAGGCCTGGGCCGCCCGGCAAGTGGCCAGGGACCCGGGCTTTTTCGACCGGCTTTGCGCCATCCAGAAGCCTGACTACCTCTGGATCGGCTGCGCCGACAGCCGGGTTCCGGCCAACGAGATCGTGGGACTGCCGCCCGGGCAGCTGTTCGTGCACCGCAACGTCGCCAACCTGGTGCGGCCGGAGGATGCCAACGGCATGGCCGTGGTGCAGTACGCGGTGGACTACCTCCAGGTTGCCCACCTGATCGTGACCGGACACCACCACTGCGGCGGCGTCCAGGCCGCGCTCGGGCCGGCGGCCGCCGATCCCCTGGAGGGCTGGATCGCGCCGATACGCGAGCTGCGCCGGCGCCACGCGGGGGAACTGGATGCGCTCCCGGATGACGAAGCCCGCCTGGACCGGCTGTGCGAACTGAATGTCCAGGCCCAGGTGCGCGAATTGAGCAGGCTGCCCACGGTCATCAACGCCTGGGACCGGGGACAGCCGCTGGCCATCCATGGCTGGGTCTATGATCTGCGCGACGGGCTGCTGCGCGACCTCGAGGTGACCACCGAGGGCCCCTGAAAGGGCGCATGCGAGAAACCGGGTTCAGGAAGGTTTGGGAGGCCAGGGAAACCACACCTCGGCATCGGCATCGCAGCAGCGTTCCCAGGACTTGCCGTCGGTGAAGAGTTCCTCCCGGTCCCGGCCGCACGCCTTGAATCCGACCAGGCGGTCCTGGGGCTTCGGCGGGGCGGGCATTTGCATCCAGTGGGTGGGGAAGCAGGCCGTGACGAACCCGGCCCCGGCGTTCTCGCGCCACCACTGCTGGCCCTGGTAGCGCATCGCGACCGCGAGCATGTTGTCCGAGTCGTCCCAACCGTAGGATCCGCGGCCGATGAGAATGCTCCCGTCCTTCGGCGCGGTTTCGATGTGCTGCCACTCGCTCATGATCACCTCAAGCTACCTGATGTTCTAATTATGCCTGGATCTCCCCCCGGCAAGCGCGCCACGGCCATGCCCGAAATCACGAATCCCCCGGATCCTCGCCGACCTTGCCAAACCGCCGGAAATGTACGATAAATAATGGCTCCCCTCCATCCAAGAGGAATGGTCCATGCCCATGCACGAAACGCAGGACAACCGGACGGAACCCGATTTTCGGGAAATCTTCGAGTCGGTGCCAGGTCTCTACCTCATCCTGGATCCGGATCTGGGCATCGTCGCGGTCAGCGAGGCCTACCTCCGGGCGACCAAGACCTGCAGGGCGGAGATTCTCGGCCGGAAGATCTTCGAGGTCTTTCCCGACAACCCGGATGATGCGGCCGCCACCGGCGTGGCCAACCTGAAGGCCTCCCTGGGCCGGGTGCTGGCCCTGCGCCGGCTCGACGCCATGGCCGTCCAGAAGTACGACATCCGCCGGCCCGAGGCGGAAGGCGGCGGGTTCGAAGAGCGCTTCTGGAGCCCCACCAATTCGCCGATCCTGGGGCCCGATGGCGGGGTGCGCTACATCCTGCACCGGGTGGAGGACGTCACCGACTACATGCGCCTGCTGCAGCAATCCAGGCAGCAGGATGAGGCCGCGGAAAAGCTGAAGACCCGGGCCGGACAGATGGAGGCTGAGATCTACCTGCGCGCCCAGGAGCTCCAGGAGGCCAACGGCAGGCTCAGGGCGCTGCAGGCGACCCTGGAGGCGCGCGTCGAGGAGCGCACGGCGGAGCTGCTCCAGGCCAATGACCGGTTGCTGCATAGCGAGGAGCAGCTGCGCCACGCGCAGAAGATGGAGGCCGTGGGCCGGCTGGCCGGGGGCATTGCCCATGATTTCAACAACCTGCTGACGGTCATCGTCCTGCTTGGAGAGGAACTCCAGGCGACGGCTGGCGCCGGTCCGGAGCTGACCGCCATGCTGTCCGCCGCGCAACGGGGGGCGCTCCTGGTCCGGCAACTGCTGGCCTTCAGCCGCCAGCAGGTCATGACGCTCAAGTCTTTGGATTTCCGGGAAGTGCTGGACGGCATGAGCGAGATGCTCAACCGGGCCCTGGGCGAGGACATCGACTTGAACATCAGCTTCGCGCCGGATCTGCGCCGGTTCTTCGGGGACCCGGGACAGATCGACCAGGTGCTGCTGAACCTCGCCATCAATTCCCGGGATGCCATGCCGGCGGGCGGAGCGCTCACCATCGAGGCGAGCAATGTGGACCTGGACGCGGAGTATGCCGGGGAGCACCCCGACGTGGCGCCGGGCCCCCACGTGATGCTGGCGGTGAGCGACACCGGGCTGGGGATGGACAAGGCCACCCAGGCCCGGGCCTTCGATCCCTTCTTCACCACCAAGGCGCCCGGAAAGGGCACCGGTCTGGGCCTGGCGACGGTGTTCGGCATCGTCAAGCAATGCGGCGGGCACATCTGGCTCTACAGCGAACCGGGGGTCGGCACCACCTTCAAGCTCTATTTCCACGCGGCCCCCAGTCTGGACGGCGCAGCGGTCGCGCCCCTGGTGGACGGTGCACCCCAGGCAACGGGCCACGAGACCATCCTCCTGGTGGAGGACGACGCCCCGGTCCGGGCGGCCACCCGGGAGATCCTGGCCGGTTCCGGCTACACGGTGCTGGAGGCCCGGAGCGGGAAGGAAGCGATGACCCTGCTTTCCCAGCAAGCGGGCGGCATCGACCTGCTGCTGACCGATGTCATCATGCCGGAAATGAACGGACGCCTGGTTTCGGAGCTGGCCAGGTCATTCCGGCCCGACCTGCCGGTGCTGTTCGTCTCCGGCTACACGGATGACGCCATCCTGCGTCACGGCATCCTGGACCAGGGGGTGCCGTTCCTGCAGAAACCGTTCACTCCGGCCCAGCTCCGGCAGAAGATCCGGGAGGTGCTGACCGCTCCGGCCTGATGGACCAGGGCGCCATCGTCGAGCAGGGGCCGCCGGGGGAGGTCTTCACGGCGCAGGAGGAGGCCAGGAGCCGCGATTTCCTGCAGGCGGTGCCGGGACGGAACCAGCCCTGGCGGAGCAGGCTCAGTCTGCGATCTCCGGGGCGGCTTCCGCCTGGATGCAGTTCCGTCCTGAACGCTTGGCGGCATAAAGGCGGCTGTCCGCCTCCAGGGTGAGGTCCATGGGCGACGAGGCCAGATCGGGGACCATGGTGTTGACCCCAAGGCTCAAGGTCACATAGGGGGCCACAGGCGAACCGGGATGACGGATCCGCGCGGCGGCCATCCCGGCGACGATCCGCTGGGCCACCGCCACGGCCCCCTTGATGTCGGTTTCGGTGAGGATGCAGGCGAACTCCTCGCCCCCGTAGCGCGCGACGAAGTCCAGGGAGCGCAGCATGGAGCGTTTCAGCACCTCCGCCACCCGCTGCAGGCAGGTGTCCCCGGCCGGGTGCCCGAGCAGGTCGTTGAACCGCTTGAAGTGGTCGATGTCCATGAGGATCAACGACATGGGCTTGCCGGTGCGGAGCCCCCGGGTCCACTCCTGGACGAGGTGGGCATCGAACCGGCGCCGGTTGGCAATGCCGGTGAGCGCGTCCCCGAAGGAAAGGGCCGTGGCCTGGTCCAGGCTGCGCTTGTAGGCCAGCTGGTTGTGCATCCGGGCCTTCAGGATGGCGGGGTCGTAGGGTTTGGTGATGAAGTCGATGGCGCCCAGTTCCAGGGCCCTGGCTTCGCTCACCCCCGGCCCGGGAAGGGTCAGGAAGATGACCGGGATGTGCCGGGTGGAGGGCTCCTCCTTGAGCCGCTTGAGCACTTCGTAGCCGTCCATCCCCGGCATGGCCACGTCCAGCACGATGAGGTCGGGGCTTTCCGAAGTGGCCAGGGCCAGGGCTTCCAGCCCGTTCTGGCCGAAGAGGGCATTGCAGTCATCCCGGAGCAGGCGGCAGAGTCCATCCAGCGCCACCCGCGAGTCGTCCACCACCAGTACGGTAGGGCGGTCGGGCGGGGCTTTGGGAACCGGAGGCATCATGTTGATCCTGGCAAGGAAGACGGACAGTCAACGTTTCGGACGGCCAAGAAGGTATCATGAGTTCATTCAGTCATAAGGAACCTCGAAATGCCTAAAGTGTTGATGAAACTTCCCATCGGCCAGCGGGTCGGGCTCGCTTTCTCCGGCGGCCTCGACACCTCGGTGGCGGTGGCGTGGATGCGCGAGAAGGGGGCCATTCCATGCACCTACACCGCGGACATCGGCCAGCCCGACGAGCAGGACATTGCCGGCATCCCGGACCGGGCCAAGGCCTATGGCGCGGAGATCTCGCGCCTGGTGGACTGCACGGCGGTCCTGGTGGAGGAGGGCCTGGGGGCCCTGGTCTGCGGCGCCTTCCACATCCGCAGCGCCGGACGCACCTACTTCAACACGACCCCCCTGGGGCGCGCGGTGGCGGGCACCATGCTGGTGCGGGCCATGAAGGAGGATGACGTCCAGATCTGGGGGGACGGTTCCACCTACAAAGGCAACGACATTGAACGGTTCTACCGCTATGGCCTGCTGGCCAACCCGCATCTGCGGATCTACAAGCCGTGGCTGGACGAGGATTTCGTCGGCGAGCTGGGCGGCCGGGCGGAAATGTCCCAGTGGCTGGCCGAGCGCAAGCTGCCCTACCGGGATTCCAAGGAGAAGGCCTACAGCACGGACGCCAACATCTGGGGCGCCACCCACGAGGCCAAGCAGCTGGAGCATCTGAACGTCGGCATCAGCATCGTCGAGCCCATCATGGGCGTAGCCCACTGGGACCCGTCCGTCGTCATCCCGGCCGAGGACGTGGCCGTGGCCTTCGAACAGGGGCGTCCGGTGACGATCAACGGGCGGGCCTTCGCTTCCGCAGTCGACCTGGTCCGGGAGGCCAACGCCATCGGCGGACGCCATGGACTCGGCATGTCCGACCAGATCGAGAACCGGATCATCGAGGCGAAGAGCCGCGGCATCTACGAGGCCCCGGGCATGGCGCTGCTGCACATCGCCTACGAGCGCCTGCTCAACGCGATCCACAACGAGGACACCGTGGCCAACTACCACAACGAGGGCCGCCGGCTCGGCCGGCTCCTTTATGAAGGGCGTTGGCTGGACCCGCAGTCCCTGATGCTGCGCGAATCGATCCAGCGCTGGGTCGGCTCGGCCATCACCGGCGAGGTGACCCTGCGGCTACGCCGCGGCGAAGACTATTCGATCCTCGACACCACCGGTCCCGCCCTGTCGTACCACCCCGAGAAGCTGTCCATGGAGCGGGTCGAGGACGCGGCGTTCGGGCCCACCGACCGGATCGGTCAGCTGACCATGCGCAATCTGGATATCGCCGATTCAAGGACCCGGCTGGAGCAGTACGCGGAGATCGGTCTGATCGGCAGTGCCGTATCCCGGCTGATCGGCGTGCTGGACTCCGGCAAGGCCAAGGCCATCACCGCGGGCGAGCTGGGCGCGCCCACCGGGGTGGATGCCGCCCAGCAGCGCTCGGGGATGGATACCGGCACGGATTGATCGCGCCCTACTTGAATTTGGCCTCGGCCGCGTGATAGGCGGCCGTTCCATCGGTCATGATCTTTTCCAGCCCGGCTTCCAGACGATCCCAGGCCGCGTCGCCCGCCGTCTTCAATTCCGACAGCTTGGCCGAGGCCTCGGCGTGCCTGTGCTGCAACGACTCAAGGGTGGTGCCGCATTCGCTGGTGAACTTGGCTTCGGCCGAGGCGCCCATGGCCTTGAACCGGTCAATATGCGCGTTCCACGCGGCCAACTGCGTTTCAAGCTTTTCATACATGGCTTGGTGCTTCTCGTTCATGACTGTCTCCTCAATGGACAGCAGAGGCGTGCAGCATTCGTGCCATACAATAAAGTATTTAATTCTAATACTTACCAAGGAGCTATCTTGATCATCCGATCAGGATGAAGGTACTGGAGCGGGCGCAACTATTAATATTTGAAGTTTCCAAGACCACTCCGGTCCCTGGCCATCCATCGCCATGGCGCTGGGCTATGAACCCAGATTGCTGATCGCTGACGAACCGACCACCGCCCTGGACGTGACCATCCAGGCACAGATCCTGGACCTGATCCGGCGCCGGAATGGGGCACGATGCTCAATTCCGCCCGCACCTACTTCATGACCAGCGCCTACCTGGCGATGTTCCCTGGTCTGGCGATCACCGTCTCGGTGATCGCCAGCAACCTGGTGGGCGACGCCCTGCGCGATCACCTTGATCCACGGTTGCGGGAACGGTAGTTATTTTTTCGTGACCTGTTCGGCGGTCGAGAGGGAGAACACGACGGGCTGGCCGGCCGGGATGCGGATGACCGTATCGGCGGTTCCGGCGGCGAGTCCGGTGCCGGCCGCGGCTCCGACCGCGGCGCCGCCCAGGGCGTGGTCCGCCTGGTGGCCCCGGCTGGTGAGGATGCCGACCAGGGCGCCCACCGCTGCGGTGCCGCCGATGATCTTGGCGTCCCGGGCCCCGCGGGCTGCGCCCGCCACCCGGTAGGTGCCGGTGGTCACGTCATTCCGGTCCACGGCGGTGACCCGGATGCCGAGGCCGCCGCTGCCCTTGAGCCGGCCCGCCGGCTCGCTCTGGGCGATGACGCCCCGGACCGCGGCGCCCCTGGGCCAGACCTCCCTGCCAGCCACCATCACGGCAGCCGTCAGCGTCCCGTCCCAGTGGTCCCCGGCCCAGTCCTTGTCGGTGGCCAGACTCCGGGACAAGGCGACCTTGAGGCGGGTGCCGGCGGGCACCTGGACCGGCATGGGCGGGGGCGGCTGGGCCGGGGCGGGCTGCTGGTCCGTGGCGGGCGACTGGGCCGGGGTGGCAACGGCATTGGCGCCACTAGAGAGGAGACTGGCGGGTTCCTTTGACTTCGTGCCGCAGGCGGGTCCGGCGGCCAGAAGCAGAAGGGCCAGCGTGCCAGTCAGGGGAATGGGAAGACGCAGGTTCAAGGTTGACTCCGAGTGGCGGGTTGAACAAGGAAGGGAAGGATGCCCGCCAGTCAGTCATGAAAGATCCTGGAAACTGCCTTTTCTGATGACGGCGGCAACCTGAATTTACCATATTTGCGCCCATCCCGGGCCTAGATGACCTTTTTGTCATCTTGCAGTCACACTTACAGATAGAAATAATGAAATTAAATCATGAAGTTCAGCCGATCAGGTTGCGCACCATATCCACCAGGCTCGACTGGGCGAAGGCGTTCTCATGGTGTGCAGTTCCCACGGCGAGGGGTTCCTGGTGGAACGGATGGGGTACGGCTGCATCCTCAAGGGCAAGGGGATGCAGTGCCTGCTGGAGCGGGTGGACCAGTTGGCAGGTTAGCGATCATCGGCCCCAGGAGGGCGGGATCGATCGGCTTGGTCAGATGGCTGTCGAAGCCGGCCTGGACCGCCCTCTCCTTGTCCTCCGGCGTGCCGAAGCCGCTCATGGCGATCAGGTGCAGGTCCCGGCCGCCGGGCTCGGCGCGGAGGGTCCGCGCCACGTCGTAGCCGCTCAGCTCGCCGGGCAGGCCGATGTCGCAAAGGATGATCTCGGGCTGGAAGCCGGCCGCCTTGTCCAGCCCGGCCCGGCCATCCAGCGCGATTTCCACCGAATGCCCATGCATTTGCAGCAATAGCTGGAGGACCACGGCGCTGTCGAGCAGGTCCTCCACGATCAAGACCCGGCGCGGGCGGGTGTTCTTGGCGGTCTCGGCCGCCGGCGCCGGAGGCGCGAAGTCCGCCCCGGCCTGGGGCACCGGCAGCAGGACGGAGAATTCCGCTCCCTGGCCGGGACCGTCGCTGCGGGCTGAGACCTCGCCGCCGTGCAGGGCGACCAGGGCCTTGACCAGGGCCAGCCCCAACCCGAGCCCGGATTCGGAGCGGCCGATGGTGTCCTTGCCCTGGGTGAACGGCTCGAACACCGAACCGAGCAGTTCGGGCGGGATGCCCAGGCCATTGTCCTTGATCCGCACGAAGGCCCGCCCGGACGGGTCCAGCCCCAGCGCGACGCCGATCCGGCCGCCGGGATCGGTGAACTTGCTGGCGTTGTGCAGCAGGTTGCTGACCACCTGGACCATGCGCGCCTGGTCCGCCTCGATCCGGAGCGGCACCGCCGGCAGATCTGCCTCCAGGATGAGCCCTTTCCCCTCGAGCACCGGCTGGTAGTCGGCGAGGACGCCGCGCACGGCCGCCACCAGATCGATCGCCTCCAACTGCAGATGGACCTTGCCGCGACTGATGCGGGAGATGTCCAGCAGGTCATCCACCAGGCGCGCCATCTGCGCGGCCTGGCGTTCGATGATCGCGTAGAGCGGCTCAGGGCTCCGGGGCGCCTTCCTGAGCAGGTGGACGGCATTGCGGATGGGCGCCAACGGGTTGCGCAGTTCATGCCCCAGCACGGCGAGGAAATCGTCCTTGCGCCGGGCCTCCTCTTTGAGCGTCTCCTCCAGCTGCCTGCGCTCGGTGATGTCCGTGAGGAAGGAATAGTAGTATTCGGGCCGCCCCTCGGCGTCCCGGGCGAGGTGGACCAGCAGCTCGATGGGCACCCGGACGCCATCCTTGCGCAGGTATTCTTTTTCATAGCGCACCGGCTGGCCGGTCCGGTGCAGTTCCTCGAGATTGCGTCGTTCCACGTCCTGCCATTCCGGCGGCGTGAGCTGGGCGGACCAGTCGAGGGCCCGCAGTTCCTCGCCGGAATAGCCCGTCAGCTGCTGGAACGCATGGTTGAACAGGCCCAGCCGCCCATCCGGGTAGCCGATGGCGAAGGGCTGGGAGGACAGTTCCAGAACCTGGGCCAGGAACAGCTGCTCGCGCCGGCTTTCGCCCAGGGCGACCTCGCGGTCGTAGGCCTCGGCCTTGGCCCGGGCGCGCCGGTAGAGCCCGGCCACCGCGCTCATGAACACGCCCATGATCAGGAACAGCATCAGGCCCAGGCGGTCACCGGGGGAGGCGATGGCGAATTGCCCGACCGGCTCGAGCACCCAGTACTCCACCAGCAGGCCCGACAGGAAGGTGGTCAGCAGGCCCGGCCCGAAGCCGGCCAGCAGCGCGACCGTCATGACCGCGGGATAGAAGGTGAGGTAGGGAGGCAGTCCCGGGCCGGTCCAGATCGATGCGCCCAGGCGCAGCAGGAGCGCGCCGGCGGCCGCCAGCGCCGCCGAACCGCAGCGCCATGCCAGATCACGCAGGCTTAGCCGCCCCAGCCCCTTGAACCCGGTTTCCTGCCAGGCCTCGGCCCCCCCGCCACGCCTCTGGACCAGCACCGCCACGCACAGGTAGACGGTCCCCAAGGCCCGGGCGGTGCGGGTGACCCACTGGAGGGGCGAGTCCCCTGCGGCGATGAACAGGGATCCGGCCAGGCCGGACGCGATCAGCACCAGGCCCAGGGCGTACCAGGCCAGGAAGGGCGACGGGGCGCGGCGATGGTTCTGCCAGAGCAGACCGGCGCTCAGCAGGAATAGACCCGCGGTCAGGCCCACCACGAGACCGTGCAGCAGGGTCCCGCCGCGGCCGGCGATGTGGAAGGCGGGAAGGCTGCCGGTGAAGGCGGCCCATGCGACCAGGGCAACGGCAACCAGGCCGCCCAGGTAGGCGGCCGCCAGCCAGGCGAAGGCCTGGTCCGGACGGATCCGGCCCCGGGAGGCGCCGGCCACCCCCGCAACATGGCACAGGGCCGACAGCAGGAAGGCCGAATTGTAGATGGTCCAGTTCAGGTTCAGGCTGCGCGAGGCCGCGCCCGCGCCGCCCAGCACGCCCAGCGAGAACACCCACACGCCGCATCCCAGCATGAGGACGCTGCGCTGGCCATTGGCCAGGAAGGCGCGGGCCGTCGGCAGGACGATGAAGCCGATCGCCAGGAGCACCGGACCGTAGGCGAGGAGCCAGAACAGCGGCGGATTATGCCAGGTGACGCGCGGACCCACCACCCAGATGCCGGCGATGAGGGCCACCAGGAGCGGAATGGGCAACCAGGCCGACCGCCTGGGTAGCCAGGACCCCGCCGCCTTCCGACCGGGAGATTGCATCGCCGCTCCAATGGATGGGATTGCCAAAATGGTAGCCGGAGCGGCCGGATCCCTGGCGGCTATTTCAAGGCTTCGGCATCGCCCGCCAGCAACCGCACCTCATGACTGGAAGGCGCTTCGCATTCCACGGCGCCCCGCGCCTTCAGGAAGTCCCCGACCAGGGGCAGGCACCCCGGCGAAAAATAGCAGACGTACTCGCCCGCCGGATCCCGGGGCCCGAACATCGCCACATCCTTGGCCCCGCGCATCCGTCCGGTGACCATCTGGAACTTCTCCTGAAGATGGGTGTGCAGCCCCTTGGCCACATCCTCCGCCGATATCGTGACCTTCAGCCATGTCATGACGACCTCCCTTGACCACCAGCATACCGTTTGCCGGCCTGCTAAGCTCTGCTTATGGATTCTTTGGAGGCTCCCGTGGCAAGCCAAGTCCAGCCGGTCCTGTTCGTATCCCATGGCGCCCCGACCCTGGCGCTGGATGGCGGCGCCTGGGCGGCCGCGCTCAAGGGCTGGGCCGGCTCCCTGACGGGGGTCCAGGCGATCCTGGTGTGCAGCGCCCACTGGGAGGGCGCCGGAGCGGTCCAGGTGATGGCGGCCGCGCACCCCGAGACCCTGCATGATTTTGGCGGCTTTCCCGAGCCCCTCTACCAGATGCAGTATCCCTCCCCGGGCGCCCCGGCCCTCGCCGCCCGGGTGGCCGCCCTGCTCCAGGCGGGGGGCGTGGAGGCCGCGCTGGACCCGCACCGCCCCCTGGACCATGGGGCCTGGGTGCCGTTGCGGGCCGCCTTCCCGGATGCCGCCACCCCGGTCATCCAGGTGTCCCTGCCGGTGCCCCGGACGCCCCGGCAGCTGTTCGAACTGGGACGGCTGCTGAGCCCGCTGCGCCAGGAAGGGGTGCTGTGCATCGGCAGCGGCGGCATCGTGCACAACCTGCGGCTGCTGCACTGGAACGCCAACCCGGCGCCTGACGACTGGGCGGTGCGCTTCGAACGCTGGATCGCCGACCACTTGACCGCCGGTGACACCCCGGCGCTGTTCGAGGCGGCCGGCCAGGCCCCGGACTACGCCAAGGCGGTACCCACCTCCGAGCACTTCGATCCGCTCTTCTTCTGCCTGGGCGCCGCCGGCGGCTCGGCGCTCCGCAGCGTGTTCGACGGCTGGCAACTCGGCAGCTTGTCCCTCAGAACCTGGATTTGGGAGTAAACGGAACCGGAGGGGCCAAGGGGCCCCTCCGGTCGGTTCAGCAGTGCTTTAAGGTTTAGTGCTTCTTGATGGTGTAGTACTTCTCGGGGACCTTCTGGGCAGTGGTGGTCAGGAAGTGCTTGTCCTTGACGCCGCCCACGCCGCCGAACACATAGCAGTCCATGTAGACGAGGGCCATGTTCTTGGTCTTCACGCCGGTGTTGGTGTCGGTGTAGAACGCGCCGTTCCACTTGGCGCCGGGGGTGAACTTGCCGTAGGCCGAGAACAGGTCGGGCAGGTTGTTCTTCTTG
>Ga0316227_1002503_pt1 | contig 16424 bp, 8 predicted proteins | sample TBH18019metaG_FD_206012 | JGI IMG/M metagenome (GOLD analysis project Ga0316227, IMG submission 206012) | Freshwater microbial communities from Trout Bog Lake, Wisconsin, USA - TBH18019 | ecosystem: Environmental > Aquatic > Freshwater > Lake > Hypolimnion/Profundal zone | place: USA: Wisconsin... | reverse complement strand
CATCCGTGCCAATCCGTGAAATCCGTGGTTTCGATGAAGCAAAAGTTCGCGTCGGCGAGGGCGCCGACGCCAACACGCGAGGGCGCGTGTGCTCCCCAGAGTTCCAGGCCGACACCGTTCCCTCCAGCCAAACGCCCTGCCCGGTGCGGTCACGAGACGCAATTTCGCTTGCGGCGCCGAAAAACGGAGACTACGATTCTAGGAGCCGGCTGTCCGGTTGCCGGTCGTATCGAACCATTTGCACTCTATGAAAATTCGCTCTGTTTTGCTTTTTTTCGCCTTGATCGCCCTCTTCGTGGCAAGGTTTCCCCAGTCAGCCAATGCCCAGGAGGTGGACTACTCTTATTTTTACGACAACCTGAGTCCTTACGGGGAATGGGTGGATGTCGAACGCTACGGCTACTGCTTTCGTCCGGTGGGCACTCCGCCGGGGTGGCGTCCCTATACCGACGGGAATTGGGCCTACACCGATGCGGGTTGGACGTGGGTATCCGACGAGCCTTTCGGGCCGATCACCTATCATTACGGACGCTGGTTTCATCTGCACGGCGTTGGCTGGCTGTGGCGGCCGGGCTCCACATGGGGACCGGCCTGGGTCTCCTGGCGCCAGAGTGACGAATACGTCGGCTGGGCGCCACTGCCGCCCGAAGCGGCTTTTCGCGCCGAAGCCGGCATCGGCGTCGGTGTCGATGTCGAGTTTGACATCGGCCCCAGCTTTTTTTCCTTCTGCGCGTTCCGCCAGTTCGGCGCGCCCGTGATGCGGGAGGTCATTCTTCCTCCGGAGCGGAACGTGGCGATAATTCAGAACAGCACCAACATCACCAATATTACGACGATCAACAATAACAACACCACGGTCGTGTATAACGGAGGGCCTTCTTACCAAAAGGTGGCGGCACAATCCCAGCAACCGATTCGAACCCTCCGGTTGCAGCGCGAACCGGTTGGCGCCGGAGGCAAGATCGCTCCGACGCATCAGGTCGGCAACATGCTGGTGATGAGCGCGCCCGTCGTGAAGAAATCGCCGGGTGCTGTGGCGCCCAGAACGGTCGCCAGGACGCTGACCGCGCCGCAGATTGACAAGGGTTGGGGCGCCGTCCAAGACCCCGCTGTTCGACAGAAGATTCAGCAGCACTACGCTCAACAGACCATGGGGCGGACACCGAAGCAATTGGCAGCCAAGCCGGTCAATATGCATGTGGCCCACGCGGTCCTGCCTCCCGCATCGCCCGTCAAGCCGGGACAACCCAGTGCGCCTGTTACGCCAGGTACGTCCGGTCCGAAGCCGTCAGGAATGACCCCGGAGCGAGCGCATGCCGCCCCGGAAGGGGCGCCGGTTCCGCATCGCTCGCCCAAGCCGCAAGGCGCTGTCCCGGAAAAAGCGCATGCCGCCCCGGAAGGGGCGCCGGTTCCGCATCGCTCGCCGAAACCGCAAGGCGCGGCCCCGGAGAAAGCGCATGCCGCCCCGGAGGGTGCGCCGGTTCCGCATCGTTCGCCGAAACCGCAAGGCGCGGCCCCGGAGAAAGCGCATGCCGCCCCGGAAGGGGCGCCGGTTCCGCATCGCTCGCCCAAGCCGCAAGGCGCGGCCCCGGAGAAAGCGCATGCCGCCCCGGAAGGGGCGCCGGTTCCGCATCGCTCGCCGAAACCTCAAGGCGCGGCCCCGGAAAGAGCGCATGCCGCCCCGGAGGGGGCGTCGGTTCCGCATCGCTCGCCCAAGCCGCAGGGCGCGGCCCCGGAAAGAGCGCGCGTCGCTTCTCCGCAGGCTGCCGCCCCTCATTCCGCACAGAGACCGCCGGGACCCGGCGCAGGCGCGCCAGCCTCGTCCTCTCACGGCAGTTCCTCATCTCAAGGGCAGGATGACCGGAAAAAGAAGAAGGAAAGTAATCCGTAGGTCAGACGGGGCGAAGGACAAATTTCTTCTATTATTTGGCCCGCCGATTCTTGCGAGAACGCCGGAGACCGGTCTCTGGGGAGCGCACGCGCCCTCGCGTGCGGCCTTTGGCGCCCCGTCAAAGGCATCTTCTTTCAAGAAGCTCGCATTCAACCGAGTAACCACGGAGTACACGAATGAACACGGATAGGTTTCATCCGTGCCAATCCGTGAAATCCGTGGTTCGATGAAGCAAAAGTTCTCGTCGGCGGGGGCGCCGACGCCAACACGCGAGGGCGCGTGTGCTCCCCAGAGTTGCAGGCCGGCGCCGTTTTCTTTCTCCGTGTATATACCCCGTTATATACGGACTTCCCGGTGATTGCGATCCGCCGGAAGAAATTGGTCCCGCCCCCGGTCAGGCGCCGCCGGACCATTTGGAACTGTCGGTTCCATCGCTTTCCGCCAGGAGCGGGACCGTTGTGCGCGTCCGTTTGGCGAAACGCAGGGTTTCGGCGTAGCCGGCCTCGACGGCAAGCGCGACGGCGGCATCGAACCCGGCGCCGAGTTCGGCGGGCGAATGCGCGTCGGAATTGATGAGCAGGCCGACTCCGGCAGCCCGCGCCAGCTTGAGAAACTCAAGGCTCGGATAACATTCGCCAACCGGTTTTCGAAGCCCCGCTGTGTTGATCTCGAATGCCACGCCGGTGTCCGCAAGCGCCGCAACGACCGGTTCGTAATAGGGCCGCAGGTCGCCGGGGGGGCGGTGTCCAAACTTCTTGGGTAGATCGGGGTGGGCGACAAAATCGAAGAGGCCGCTGCGGATGCACTTCTCGTAGGCGTCGAAATAGAGGCGCCAGATGCCGGCGACAGAACCGTGCTCGAAGCGGGCAAGGTGAGCGGGATTGTCCACGTCCCAGCCGGGCGCGATGTAGTGGACGCTGCCGATCAGGTAATCCCAGTCCGCCATGCCGGCGAGCCGGGCAATCCATTCCTCCTGGCCCGGGATGAAATCGACTTCCAGACCGAGCCGAATGGGAAGCGAGGGAAACGCGGCCCGCGCCTGCTCGACGCTCTCGAGATACCCGGGCAACTCTTCAAGCAGCATCCGCCAGTCGTCGAAATATTCCGGCATCGGGCTGTGATCGGAAAACCCGATTTCTGCCAGCCCGCGTTCGATCGCCACGCGCGCATAGTCCACCGGCCACCCCTGCGCGTGCCGGCAAAGCGGGGTGTGGACGTGATAATCGGCGAGGGCGGGTGTCATAGGACACTCATGCGAAACCTTACCGCGCGGGCAAATATGACGGCGGGAGCGTTTTTGGCGGCGGCGGCGCGGCGCCACGGACTTTCACGACCCACCAAACCGTGACCGCCAGGGCGGCAACAATCAACGCGGCAATCGCTTTGGCCGCGAATGATGGATTTCGCACCTCGTCGCTGGAGGAATCCGCCACGATTACTCCGCCAGCGTGTCGATCTTTTCAGCCAGATCGAAGTCGAGCTCGGTCAAACCGCCCTCGCTGTGCGTGGAAAGGATCAGCTTTACCTTGTTCCAGCGCACATCGATGTCCGGGTGGTGCTCTTCCTCCTCGGCGATCTCCGCCACGGCGTTCACGAAGTCGATGGCTTCGGTGAAATCGTCGAATTCGAAGGTTCGGTCGATGGATTTCTTGCCGGCTTCCCATTCGGGAATCCGTTTCATCATCACTTTTATATCGGATGCGTTGAGGAGTTCAGCCATATGCCTTGGAGTGAATGTCTTGGTTCAGGTGAGAGTTCGCTATCGCGGACCGGTTTTCAACGGAAAAAAGTCGATTCGACGAGATTCCTTGCTTGACGGGAACGCGATTTGAACGACCAATCCTTGTTTCGATTTTTTTCATTTAATGATTCGTTTTGCAGCAGGTCAGCGTTGGATCAGTGAACCGGAACCGGAACTCGGCTTAGGGATCGTCCTTGATGTTGAGGCTGGTCGGGTCAAAATGTTTTTTCCAGCCAGCAACGGGATGCGTCTCTACGCGGCCGCCAGCGCGCCTTTGCGCAGGGTGCGCTTCAAGGTGGGCGATTCCATTCGTTCCCACGAGGGCGAAAGCTTCGTGGTGCAGATCATCAACGAGCGTTCCGATGGGGTCCTTACCTACGGAGGCCCCAAGGGCGAGCGCCTGGCGGAGTCTGCCTTGTGCGACACCCTTTCCTACGACCAGCCGGGCGACCGCATCGCCAGCGCCCAAGTGGACGACAACGAGCTTTTTACCCTTCGCAGCCGCGCGCTCGATCACCGGCGCACCCTCGGGCAATCCCCGGCGTTTGGTTTTGCCGGCGCCCGCATCGACCTGATTCCGCATCAGCTTGCAATCGCCCACGAGGTGGCCAACCGGCATTCGCCGCGGGTATTGCTGGCCGACGAAGTGGGCCTGGGGAAAACGATCGAGGCGTGCCTGATCCTGCACCGCATGCATCTGACCGGCAAAGCCGCGCGCGTGCTCATCCTGGTGCCCGAACCGCTGGTGCATCAGTGGTTCGTCGAGCTGTACCGGCGGTTCAATCTGCGCTTTGCCATCTTCGACGAGGAACGTTGTGTTGCGATTGAGGCGAACGAGCCCTCCGTCAACCCGTTCAATGACGACCAGCTCGTTCTTGCGCCCATCGGCTGGATCGCCAACACCGACAAACGCCGCGCCCAGGCAGTTGACACCGAGTGGAACCTGCTCATCGTCGACGAAGCCCACCACCTCTCATGGTCTCCGGAAGCCGCCAGCCCCGAATATGCGCTGGTGGAAGCCCTCGGTCGCGGTTCTCCCAGCGTGCCCGTGCCCGCGATGCTGCTGCTCACCGCGACGCCCCAGCAACTCGGAGTCGAAGGGCATTTTGCCCGCCTGCGTTTGCTGGACCCGGACCGTTATCCCTCCCTGGAGGCGTTCTTGCAGGAAGTGGAGGACTATGCCCCAGTGGCCAAGATCGCCGAGAAACTGGCTGCAAAGAAGAAGCTGACGGCGAAGGACGTCTCCCGCCTCAAGGGGATGCCCGGGCGCATCGCGATCCACGTCGCATCGCTGCAAGCGGGCGACGAAACCGCGCGGGAACCGCTCCTGAACGAGTTGCTCGACCAGCACGGCACCGGACGCGTGATCTTCCGAAATACTCGCGCAATGCTTTGCGGATTCCCCAAGCGCGTGGTGAATCTCGTTCCGCTGGATGGGGACGGCGGCGCCGCGCTGGCTGAGTTCAACGGGAAGCCCGTGGACCTCGCCAACGACCCGCGCATCGAGTGGCTCGTCGATTTCGTCAAGCGCGCCAAGGGAGCCAAAGCGCTCCTGATCTGCCGCACCCGGGAAAAAGCCGTGGCGGTCGAGGCCGCCCTGCGCAACCGGATCAACGTTCCGGTCGCCGTGTTCCACGAGGGCCTGACTCTGTTGCAGCGGGATCGCAACGCCGCTTATTTTGCCGAGGAGGACGGCGCACAATTGCTGATTTGCTCGGAGATCGGCAGCGAAGGGCGCAACTTCCAGTTTGCCCATCACCTGATTCTGTTCGATTTGCCCGAGGACCCGGAGTTGCTGGAGCAACGCATCGGGCGTCTCGACCGCATCGGGCAGACCGCCGACATCCGCATCCACGTTCCGCACATCGTCGGCGGGCCGTATGCCGTGCTGGCGCGCTGGTTTCACGAGGGCCTCAACGCATTCGAGGAAAGCCTGCACGGAGCCTCCGAGCTCTACACGCGCTTCCGCGACCCTGTTCGCCGCATCGCCGTGGGTGAAACGTCCGGCAACGCCGTCCCTCCGCCCGCCAAGGGACGCAAGAAGAGCACGGTCGCCGCGACCGCGGCGCCCACCGCCGACCTTGAGGCGTTGATTTGCGAAACGCAGGCCGTTTACAAGGAAGTCAAGCTTCGGATGGCCGAAGGCGAAGACCGCCTGCTTCAGCTCGGCGCCCGCCACAGCGAGACCACCGCGCAGCTCATCGATGCCATCGCCTTCGCGCAGTGCGATATGTCGCTCGACGAGTTCATGCTCGACACGTTCGACTTCTTTGGCGTGCTGGTGGAGGAGATCGCCCCGCGCACCTGGGTTGTCACTCCCGGCACCGCGCCGGAACCGTTCCCCGGCATCCCGACCGAAGGAATCACCCTCACAGCGGACCGGGAACGGGCGCTCGGACGCGAAGACGCGGCATTCCTGACCTGGGACCACCCGGCGGTCAGCGGCGCCATCGAGATGCTTACCGGGACGATTCGCGGCAACGCCGCGCTGGCTGTCGCCGAAATGAGCGGCGCGGATTCGATTGTCGTTGAGGCGATCCATGTCATTGAAGCGGTGGCTCCCGCTCATCTCCATGTTGAGCGTTTCCTGCCGCCGACGCCGATCCGCGTCATGGTGGACAGCCATTTCAACGAGTGGACCACGCCGATGGACTCGACCCAGAACGGACCGCTCGCCAAGGTGCTGGGCAAGCCGGACCTCTGCTTCAAGCTCTTGCCCAAACTGCTGGAACATGCCGGAAATATGGCGGTGGGGCAGGCGTGTGAGGTGATCGCCATGAGCATTATCGCCGCCCAGCAACAGTTGGAGGGCGAAGCCGCGCGCCTGCGCGACCTCCAGGCAGTCAATCCGAGTGTCCGAGATCATGAAATCGAGGCCGCGCGAGCCCATGCCTACGACGTGCGCGATCACTTGGCCGGCGCGCGCGTCCGGTTGGATGCGGTGAGGATGATCTTCAGGGCAGCGTACTAGTACGCTGTAACTTCCAAAAGTTCGGAACGCCATCGGGTAAATTGCCTGAAATCGGGAGGGGTTTCGCAGTCGCTGGCGCGAACCTCTTCTGCCGTTCAGGAGCTCATATTGTCCGAGTCTTATTTCGCCTCGTCAACAAGCACCCGCACGGGGATTGCAGGGGCAACGCTCGCGCCGCGTTTCACGTCTTTGATCATTGCCGAGAGGATAACGTTCCTGACGACCCCAACAGGGGCCTGCTTGGCGGCGGCAATTACCACGGTTACCTCGTCCTTGTCCGCGGGGATATACTGCGTCTTCACGGTGAGTCCGAACGGCAGTTTTTGCGGCAGCACATTCACCCCGCCCTTAACGCCCGCCTTTCGCACGACCTTCACCGTAATCTCCGCTTCCGCCCCCTGTTTTAGTTCAAGCACTTTTCCGTTCGGGTGCGATGTGGAGAAGGAGATCGCCGTCGGCTCGGTTACAGCCATCAGGAATTCCTGCGTGAGGACGTTATGGATCGTCGCAAAAGCCTGCATGACCGGTTCCGCGGGAAGGGCCGCGCGGCTTGCCTGTTTTCCATCGATCGTCCCGGTTCCCACGATTGTCGGTGAAAAGACGCCCATCGGCGCATCGGGCGGGATGGTGACCGTTATCGCGGTCTCGTCCTGGCCGGGCGCGAGCGTTGTGCCGCTGACGATGCATCCTTGCGGCATGTCCGTCATGGCGAGGTCGATCTCCCCGCCGAATCCGTCCCGGCGCAACGCGGCGACGTTCAGGACCGCCGTATCGCCCCGCCCCGCCACGGCGTTGGCCGGCATGACGCGCAGCGCGAAATCCGGGCTCGGCGGCCCGATCAGGAGCCGGTAGGAGTATTCGTCCCCTCCGCGCTGTTCGGCGTCCCTGATTCTGAGCACGTAATTTCCCGGCGCAAGGGTCTGCTGGATGCGGGAGTCCGCATGATGCGTCATCAGCGGTTCGGCGAGGTCCATGGTGTCGTCGTTATCGGCGATCTCGGCGCCTTGCTCGTTGAAAAGAGTGAGCACGGAATCGAGCGGCGAACCGAGCCGCCGCGCCCGCACCTCCATCTTCACCGCCTGTTTCCCCTTAAGGGTAAAGGCGAAGTAGTCCGCGTCCCCGGCCTTGCCGATGCGCCCATTAATTGCCACGGGAAGCTCAACGCGGTTCGCCTGCGCGGGCGTGTCGTTCGGTTCGGTCTCGGTGAATTCGGGAAGATCGTCCGCGGCGACCCTCACGCGATTCGATTCCAGGCCGTGATTGAAAATGCTCACCATCGGACTGGATGCGGCGTCCGCAGGCACCGCGCTGGTGGCCGATTTCACTGGAAGATTCACACCGCGAATCTCCACCGGCAACGGCGTCCCCCGTCTTCCGCCCAACGGGAAAACATCGGTGATGACCGGCAATTCGCCAATGCTGAGCCGGTAGATGAAGTCGCTTCGCCCGCGGTACAACACGTCGCGGATCGACAACACGTAAACATCGTCGGCGGACGGCTGGAATACCAGCAGCGGCTCCGGGTTGAACCGGAAGCCGTTGACCGTCTGCATGACTTTCCCACTGGTGGTGCTGAGCGTTAGGACCGGATCGCACCAGCCCGGAACGGCATCGGCGATGTACGGAACGATGCTGCGCGCCTGGGCCATGCAGACGATCGTTTGCCCGGGCTTCGCCTTGAAAGTGAAGAAATCCTGATCGCTCTGATCGATGCACCCGTTGACCAGGATCGGCAGAGACGCAAGCGGCTGCGCATGGGCAAGATCGTTGTTCGGCTCCACCTCGTTGATTTCCGGAATTTGCCCCACGAAAAAGCGGTATCGGTTGGAGACGCCTTCCTTTGTGATCACGCGCACATCGCGTTCGCCCAGGTCTGCTTTCGGGTCAATCTGGACGGTAAACCGGAGCGATTTCGGGTCCGCCGTGCCGGTAATGCGGGCCTTGATGCCGGTGCCGGAAATGCGGAGCGTGCCCGGCTCCCAAGCTTCCCTGGACTCCGCGGGAGGAGATGCGGATGGCTTGGCGGTTACGGTGGGTTTGGCGATCGGTGGCGCTGTTCCCGTTTTCGCTGTCGTGCCAGAGGATTTCGCGCTGCCTGTGAGTACCGGCGCGGGGGATGGTATCGCGGTCTTCGGGGCGCCCGCTGCGGCGGGCGCCGGGATCGGCGTCGCAGTGGCGGCGGACTTTGCGGGAGCGGTTGCAGTTGGCGCGGGCGCATGGGTCGGAATGACAGCATGCGTTGCAGTCCCCGTTGCCGTGGGCGTATCCTCTCCGGGAGCTTCCGGGATTTCGGTCGCGAGGTTGGTCCCGGTGATCACGATTTCCACCGTCGTGCCGCGCTGGCCGCCGGCGGGGAATACGGTGGTAATAAAGGGTTTGCCCAGGAGCGTGTCCGGGGCGTTTTTGTCCCTTTTCTTCTTCGCTTTTTCAGGTGCGGCAATGACTGTTGCGGTCAGAAGGCAAAATACGAACAGCCAACGCACACTCGTTCGCAGGGCGCGAAGCGCTGTGTGCGGCAGGCATCTTTGAGCAGTACCCACAAGTTTGCAAACCGGGCGCACAAGTGAGAACGGCGCCCCGAATGCTGTCATCCTGAGCCTGCGAAGAGCCTGTCCTGAGTCTGTCTGAGGAATCTCACGAGGCGATCCCGACGTTCTGTTTAGTCGGCGCGAAATCGGAACTGACGGCTCTTTGCACGGCGCTGTCAGCTTCGAGGATGGTGAATGGTGGCATAACGCTGGCTGGCCTGCTGTGAGATCCTTCGCAAGCTCAGGATGACAAATAATAAGGTCCGCTCCGGCTTCCATGCCCGGATTCCGATTTGTGGGCAATGGAAAGAGTCCTCCTCCGCCGCTTTCGCGGTCTCGTTCCCAGGCTCCTGCCTGGGAACGCCTCTGTCTTAGAGGCTCCAGCCTCCCGTTCCTCTCCGGTGCGCTGTGCTTTTGGAGGTCCGGCAGGAGGCTGGAGCCTCCGGGAATACTGCATTCCCAGGCAGGAGCCTGGGAACGAGCGTGCGTTTCTAAAGGCCCCAAGCTTAACTTAATCGCAGTGGGGCAACGCACTAGGCTACATTGCAGTCGCGCCGTTGGCGCTGAAAGCCTGTTCGCAACCGGCAGGTTCATTGGCAGCCTGCGAAGAGCCTGTCCTGAGTCTGTCTGAGGAATCTCACGAGGCGATCCCGACGTTCTGTTTAGTCGGCGCGAAATCGGAACTGACGGCTCTTTGCGCGGCGCTGTCAGCTTCGAGAACGGTGAATGGTGGCATAACGCTGGCTGGCGTGCTGTGAGATCCTTCGCAAGCTCAGGATGACAGATAATAAGGTCCGCCCCGGCTTCCATGCCCGGATTCCGATTGGTGGGTAATGGAAAGAGTCCTCCGCCGCTTTGGGATGGCGCGTCGGTGAGTCCGGGGCTTCCTGCTGTTGGCCCTGAAAGATGGCGGTTCATGGTTTCGGCGAGGTTGCGGAACCGCTCTGCCGCGGAGCAGGCGGCGGCGGGCACGACGGGCAGGTTGGAGACGGCGTCACGGGATGCGGAGCGCAATTTGGAGCGGGTGTCGGAGAGTGCGCCGGAACTGCAGTCGGTGTTTGCGCCGGCTTCGGAGGCGCGCTTGGGGCCGGCTTCGGAGATACGACTGGCTTTGCTGCCGGCTTTGGCACCGGTTTTGGTTTCGGCGTCGGGGTGGGCGTCGCGCCGGAAAGCGCCTGCCTGGTTGCCTGCTGGTTGGCCAGGGCTTCAATCGCTGCCGGTTCCAGCGGTTTCGAATCGGCGGTCTTCCACTGGATTGCGTCCGGACAAGACGTCTGGAAATTGCCCTGCGGCGTGACAATCGCCCAGCGGTCGCTACGACAAGCTGTTTGCACGAGCGTCGCCAGCAACCTGCCGGTCACGGCGCTCCACAGCTTTACCATGCCATCCGCCCCTCCGGAGGCTAGCATGGTGGCGTCGGGACTGAGCGCCAGGCAGTCAACCCAATCGTCATGAGCGGCCCATTTGTTCTGGAGACCGCCAAAATTGCCATAAACGCGGATCGTTCCGTCAGTGCAAGCGACGTAAAGCCTCGGCGCCTTTCCTGTCGCGCTCCAAAGCACCGCCGTCGGAATGCCGGCGCCAGTGGCAAAGGCGCGTGGTGGTGGTTTTGCGGCTTTCTTGCGTTTGTCGGGGGTGGCGCCGGGCTTTGCAGGTGGAGTGGGCTTGGCAGATGCAGTGGCGCCTCCGCTGACGACACTGGATTTTGGAGGAACGGGCTCCGCCTCAGCTTCGGGATACTCAATTTTCTGGGCGCGCACTCCATGCTCGAAGGAGCCGCCGATGGCCATCGCCAGCCATTCGTCCGCCGGGTCGAACGCCAGACCGTTGACCGTGTCCGTCTGCTGCATGCGGCACACCGGATTCCATTTTCCGGTCTCCCAAACTTGCGCCAGCCGTCCGGCGCCCGCGGCAGCCAGGTAATTGCCGTTGCCGCTGAAAGCCACGCCGAGCACGCCGCCTTGCAGTTCAGACAGGCTGGCCGACGCCGTCTTCTGTTCGACGTTCCAGACGCGCACGACCGAATCCGCGCATCCGGCGGCCAGAAATTTGCCATCGGGGCTGAACGCAAGGCCCGAAACGACATCCTTCGGGCCGGAGAAATCGGCGACCGGTTCGCCGCTTCCGATATTGAACAGCCGCACGGCTCCGGATATCCCCGGAGCGCCGTCGCCCGCAGCCAGCCATTGGCCGCCCTTGCGAAATGCCAAAGCTCGCACCGCTTGATTGAACACCCCCGCGCCGATGCGTTTGCGCAACACCGCATCGCCCAAGTCCCAAAGCAGCACTTCGCCGTAGCCCCCCGCCGCGAGAGTCTTGCCATCGGCTCCAAACGCCACCGCGGTGACGGGGGTCAACGGTCCGGCGGATACCACGCAGGTTCCCGACAGCGAGCCGTGGGTCTTGAACACGGCGTTCGAGACCGCAATCGGAATCGAACGGACCGGCGCGGCGGGTTCGGCTGCGGGCAGCGCCTGAAGGAGACAGAAGAAGGAGACCAGGACGCTCAGGGCGTATCTGTTTAGCGAGGAAAGCACCCCGATTGCTGTCATCCTGAGCCTGCGAAGAGCCTGTCCTGAGTCTGTCGAAGGAATCTCACGAGGCGATTTCGACGCGTTTTTTTGTCGGCGCGAAATCGGAACTGATAGTTCATCGTGCGGCGCTGTCAGCTTCGAGTATGGTGAATCGTGGCATAACGCCGGCTGGCATGCTGTGAGATCCTTCGCAAGCTCAGGATGACAAATAATGAGAGCCGATCCGGCTTCCGTGTTCGGCTTCTGATTTGGGGGTAATGGAAAGAGTGAGCAGGAAAGCAACTTTAGGTACCGATGCGTCATCCCAAGGCGGCACAGGACTGCTCCGTTGCTCCAAGACGCTGGCGCGTTTCTCGAAACTCCCAACGCAATCCGTTGCGGGTTGAATTGTGACATATCGTCCCTCACATAATCTCCTTGAGCAATCCGCCGCTGGGCACCTTGCCTCCGGCCAGCGGCGTGACGTAGGCGACGCACCCCTGCGGATGCGGCAACCGCCCGTGCGGATCGATCCCGAGCAGGCGGTAGATGCTCGCCGAAAGATCCCACGGATAAACCGGACGCTCCCTGACTTCTTCACCGTGCAAATCGCTGACTCCGACCACGTGTCCCCCTTGAAATCCGCCTCCGGCCACCACCGCCGAAAAACATTTGCCGTAATGCCCGCGCCCGCCGAACCACGGGGGATCCATCTCCACCTTGGGGGTCCGCCCAAACTCCCCGAAACAGGTTACAATCGTGCTCTGCAAAAGCCCGCGCTGAGAAAGATCTTCGAGCAAGGCGGCAACGCCTTGATCGAGCACAGGCAGCTTCTTTTGCATCTGTTCGAAGTGCTCCTTGTGCGTGTCCCATCCGCCGCTAACGATGGTGATGAACGGAACGTTGTTCTCCACCAGGCGGCGCGCCATGAGGCACGACTGCCCGAACGGGTTGCGCCCGTATTTGTCCCGCATATCGTCTTTTTCCTGCGCGAGATCGAACGCCTTGCGCGCGTCGCCCATGATCAGTCCGTAGGCGGCCTCGTCGAAGCGGTTCATCTTCTCGATCTCGGCATCGGGCTGTTTGGCCAGCGAATCGACCGCCTCCAGCAGCGCGCGCCGTTCCTGAACGCGTTGTGCCGTCATTCCACCCGGCAAAACGATGCCGCCGACGCGAAACTCCTTTGCGTTTGGATCGCCTCCGGTGACGAACGACCTGTATTTCGCCCCGAGAAATCCTGTCTCGGAAAAACGCCCGATCGGCTGCGTGAGGGTGATGAATGGCGGGAGATTCCCCTTGTAACCGGCTTCGTAGCCTTTCTTGAGCGCCACGACCGACCCGATCGATGGGTAGGTCAGCTCCGTCTCCGGCATCGTGCCGGTCAGCATGATGTAGGCGGCGGTCTCGTGGCCGTTGTTGCCGTGGGTCATCGTGCGGATGATGGAATATTTGTCCGCCTGTTTGGCCATCATCGGCAGCAACTGGCCGATGACGATTCCCGGCACGTTGGTGGGAATCGGCTTGTTCAGCGGTCCGCAGTAAGCCTCGCCGGCGTTCGGTTTCGGATCGAACGTGTCGATATGCGACGGCCCGCCGGCCAGCCAGATTTGGATGACCGACTTTGCCGTTCCCTGCCGGGGTTCGGCGGCAAAACCGGGCAGGCGGCTGGCGAGGGTGACCCCCACCGCGCCCATCGTTCCGTTTCGCAGAAATTCGCGTCGTGTACCTGTTTTCATCGGATGAACATGAACTCTTTGGTGTTGATCAGCGCCCAGACCAAGTCCCTGACGGATTGGGTCCGGTTCGCTTTGTGTGAAGTAAGATAATCGGTGACCTTGCGCTTCTCTTCCGCCGTGGGCAGGCGCGAAAGCGCGGCGAGGTAGAACTCCTCGACGATTTGCTCGTCGGTGCGCTTTTCCTCGATCATGCGCTTGATGCGCGGACTGCCCGCGACCTTGCCCTCCAGTTGGTCGGAGTTGAGCAGGTAGAGCGCCTGCCAGAGGGAGGTGTCGTTGTTGCGTTCGCTCTGGAAAGGAGTGTCCCGCGGCGGACGCCCGAAGAGTTCCAGGAAAGGTCCGGCGATGTTGCCGTCGGCGATCTGCGTCGCCCGGTGGCCCGTCGGCAGGAACGTGAACGGCTCCGGGATAATGCTCTGGAATTTCTCAAAATTCTCGGTGATCTGACAGACGGCATCGGAAAGCGACTCGGCCCCCATGCGGACCACCGGGAAATGCGCGAAATGAGCGGCATCGCTGGCGTTTGCACTTGCCGAAACGGACGTGCGCTGCCAGGTACGCGAGTTGAGGATAAGCCGGTAAAGGTGCTTGAGGTCGTACTTGTTGGCAACCACCTCCCGCGCCAGGAAGTCGAGCAGTTCCGGGTTCTCCGCCGGGTTGGTCGGGCGCATGTCGTCCGGCTCGTTTACCAGGCCGCGGCTGAAGAGCCAGAACCAGATACGATTGGCGATCGCCTGGCTGAACCACGGGTTGTCCGGCGCCGTCAGCCAGGTTGCGAAACGGATACGCGGATCTTCGTCCGGAGCCAGATCGATGGACGGGCCACCCGGCAACTTCGGCTTGACTACCTCATTGGTGCGCGGGTCGCGTAGAACGCCTTTGGGATTGAAGTAAACCACCTCTTCCTTCCACTCCAGCGTGTTCTTGTAACCGACCCGCGCAAAGAACGCCCCCAGCCCCAGCGTGTCCTGTTCGCTCCAGTCTTCGAGCGGATGCACATGGCAATGGGCGCATCCGAACCGCGCGCCCATGAACACCAGGGCGGCGTTCTCGCCGATGCTGCGCGGATCTTTGAACGCGAGCGACCGGAAGAAATTGACCTCGCCGCGGTAAAAATTGCTGCCGCCCGAGAGCAGGATCTTCCGCACAAAGACGTCGTACGGCTGGTCGATGTTCTGCCGCAGCCAGCGGCGGTAAGTCTCCACGGCTTTGGGCCAGAGTTTTACGGGGTACTCGCTCTTGATTCGAAGAATGTCCCCCCACTGGAGTGTGCGGTATTCGGCGAAGTCGCCGCTGGAGAGCAAACGGTCGATGAGTTTGGCGCGCTTTTGCGGATCGGTGTCTTCCAGGAACTTGCGGGCCGGGAGAGGGCGCGGCGGCAGGCCGGTGGTTTGCAGGTAAACCCGGCGCAGGAACACCTCGTCCGAGCAGAGCGCGGCGGCCGGAATTCCAAGGACTTTGAGGTTGGCATTGACCAGCTCATCGATCTTGTTGGCGACGCCAGGGTCGGGCAGCGGCGTCGCGACCGGACGCGGCACGACGATCCGCACGACGGCGGGCTTGCGGAAATAACTGGCGATGATAACCGCCTCGCCCGGTTCGCCCGCTTTCACGAGGCCGTCCGCATCGACGCTGGCGATGCGCCGGTCCGTGGAGAGGAACGTGGCGTCTCGAACCGTGTCCTCGCGCGATCCGTCCGAGAACCTGGCGGCAAGGGCGATTCGCGCGGTTTCGCCAGGGCGCAGAATCTGGCAGCAAGTGGCGGCGTCGAGCGAAACGATGTGCGGCGCGCCGGCGTCGGGCGGCAGCGCACCACGCGCGATCCAGTCAAGCAGCGCGCGGTATTGCGGTGAGCCGGCGGGAACCGGCTTTGCCCCGGCATGCGGCAACGCGCCGGAGGGTTTCAGCAGCAGCAGGCTTTTCTCCGGTTCCACCCGGTTGACAAAGCGCCCGCCGAAGGACTTGGCCAGCGCGTCGAAATCGGCCGACGGATCGCCGCCGAAAAGCGAGAGCTTCAAGTTGCCTTTCCCAGCTTCCGATCCGTGGCAGGCGATACTGTTGCACCCGAATTTTCCGAGCACCGGCACGACTTCGGTGAGAAACGATGGGGAAATCGCGCCCCGTTTTGCTCCCGCGTTGCCGGATACGGCATCGCCGTTGTTTGCAAGCAACTCGCGGGTGGAAACGACGAGAGCGAATCCAATCGCGCTGTAGCACAGAACGGATCCCGCCCCGATTCGAGCCGCCCATGCCCCGCAACGGACACCGGCTGACAGATATTTCAGCATCAACTGGAGTCAACCCCGGCGAGTTTTGAAAGTTTTACGAATTCGAAAAACAACCTCCAATCGGTCAATCATTCCTAATTTTGATAACCCTGTTAAAATTCTTTGCCCGAAACGCTACCACTCTGAGAATAGAAATGACGAGCACGGCATCGGGCACGTCGCACGTGCGAGGTCTGACGTGTGTTCGAGGGCAGGGCGCGAAGCGCTTTGGAGTGCGTGCGGCCCCCCGCCGCTTTGGGAGAGCGCTTCTTTTGCGCGACCACGCTTTTTCAACGGAAAGCCCTTGAAAACAGCGTTCTGATGACTCAGAGGGCGGGCAGTGTTTCCGGGCGACATCTCAAAGCGGGGGAGGCTTTCCATTACCCACAAGTTCGCAAACCGGACGCACGCGCGAGGACGGAGCCCCGAATGCTGTCATCCTGAGCCTGCGAAGAGCCTGTCCTGAGTCTGTCGAAGGAATCTCACGAAGCAGTCCGAACGTTCGTTTCAGTCCGCGCGTAGTCGGAACTGACGGCCCATGCGATTGACGCCATCAGCTTCGAGAACGGTAAATGGTTGCATAACGCTGGTTGGCGTGGCGTGAGATTCCTTCGCAAGCTGCCAATGAACCTGCCGGTTGCGGGAGGGCGACATCCGACGTTTGCCGTGGGGCGTTCGTGAACGCGACAGCGTCGTGGAGTGCGGCAGTCCTGTGCCGCCTTCGCGAGCCAAACCGATTTTCGACCCGCCGGAAGACGTCTCCGCAAAGGAAGTCTT
>Ga0316227_1002500_pt1 | contig 16440 bp, 17 predicted proteins | sample TBH18019metaG_FD_206012 | JGI IMG/M metagenome (GOLD analysis project Ga0316227, IMG submission 206012) | Freshwater microbial communities from Trout Bog Lake, Wisconsin, USA - TBH18019 | ecosystem: Environmental > Aquatic > Freshwater > Lake > Hypolimnion/Profundal zone | place: USA: Wisconsin... | reverse complement strand
GCACCGGCTGGCTCGACACCACCGACTACCCGCCCGAACGGGGCCGGACGGTGCCGCCCATCGATCCCGCCACGGTGATGACGCCCAACCCGGCGCTGCTCGCCCGGGGCCAGGTCCTGTTCACCCAGAACTGCGTCTCCTGCCACGGCCCCAAGGGCGAAGGCAACGGCGCGGCCGGCGGCGCGCTCAAGCCGCCGCCGCGCAATTTCACCCAGCAGGCCGGCTGGAAGGTCGGCTACCGGGTCGACGCAATCTTCAAGACCCTGGAGGAAGGCATCAAGGGCAGTTCCATGGTGTCCTACGCCTACCTGTCCAAGAAGGACCGCATGGCCCTGGTGCACTACATCCGCTCCCTGGGCAGCTTCGACCACGGCCCCGAGGATCCCAAGGCCCTGGCTGAAGTGGCCGAGCGTTTCCGGAGCGCCGGGGAGGTCATCCCCAACCGGATCCCGGTGGCCCTGGCCATGGCCAAGCTGGAAGGCGAATTCACCGCTCCCGCCGGGTTCAATGCCGCCTCCGACCCCGTCCTGCGCGCGGCCGTGGCCGATCCGGCGCGCGCCGCCCAGACCCTCGCGGCGCTCCCGGGCTGGCGCGCCAGCGACCAGGTCCTGGCCCAGGGCGCCGCCTGGGGCGCTCCCGCAAACGGTTTCAACCCCGGCGTCGCGCTCTATGCCCCAGCCCAATGGCAGGAGCTGCGCAGCGCCCTGAACCGCGAACTCAAGGAGGCAAGATGAAATTCCCGATCCTGGCATGCGCCCTGGCCCTGCTGACCGGCCTCGCCGTTCCGGCCCAGGCTCCCGCGGCGCCGGCGGCCGATGTGGGCATCGACCAGAAACTGGGCGCCCAGGTGCCGCTGGACCTGGTCCTGAACGACGAGAACGGCAAGCCGGTGCCGCTGCGCTCGCTGATCGACAAGCCCACGGTGCTGACCCTCAACTATTTCAGCTGCGCCGGCATCTGCACCCCGCTGCTGAACGGGGTGGTGGACGTGGTGAACCAGGTCAAGGCCCAGCCTGGCCAGGATTTCCAGGTGATCACGGTGAGCTTCGACCCCAAGGACACCCCGGAGATCGCCCTGCAGAAGCAGACCAACTACCTCCAGCAGATCAAGCGCCCCATCGCCCCCTCCGCCTGGCGCTTCCTGACCGGGTCCTCCGCCGCCACCAAGGCCCTGTGCGACGCCGTGGGCTTCAAGTTCAAGGCCCAGGGCGACAGTTTCATCCATGCCGGGGCGATCATGCTCCTGTCGCCCAGCGGCAAGCTGACCCGCTACATCTACGGGGTGAGCTTCCAGCCGGCCGATCTGCAGATGGCCGTGGTCGAGGCCGCCCGCGGCGAAACCAGGCCGACCATCAACCAGTGGCTGCAGTTCTGCTTCAGCTATGACCCCGAAGGCCGGGGCTACGTGTTCAGCGTCACCCGGGTGGCCGCCACGGTCACCCTGCTGCTGGCCGCCGGGTTCGTGACCCTGCTGATATTCAAGCACAAGCGCGGGGTGCGCGCATGAGCGCGCCCCTTTCCATCCACCCGGAGCACGTCGCCAGCTACCTGGACGACGAAGGGCCGCGCAAGGGCATCCTGGGCTGGATCACCTCCACCGACCACAAGCGCATCGGCCTCCTGTACCTGTATTCCACCGTGACCTTCTTCGCGGTCGGGGCCCTCATCGGCGTCGTCATGCGCCTGGTGCAGCTGGCGCCGTTCCATCACCTGGTCAGCGCCCAGACCTACAACGCCCTGTTCACCTTCCACGGCGTCCTGATGATCTTCCTGTTCGTGATCCCGGGCCTGCCCCCGGTGTTCGGCAACTTCATGCTGCCCCTGATGATCGGGGCGCGCGACGTGGCCTTCCCGCGGCTGAACCTGTATTCCTGGTATTTCTTCATGGCCGGCGCCATCATCGCGCTGCTGTCGCTGGTCACCGGCGGCGGCCCGGCCGACACCGGCTGGACCTTCTACGTGCCCTTCAGCCTCAAGACCGGCACCAACGTCACCATGGCGGTGTTCGGCGCCTTCATCCTGGGCTTCTCCAGCATGCTCACCGGCATCAACTTCATCACCACCATCCACCGGATGCGGGCCCCCGGCATGACCTGGCTGCGCATGCCCCTGTTCCCCTGGGCGCTCTACGCCACCGGCTGGATCCAGGTCCTGGCCACCCCCATCCTGGCCATCACGCTGGTGCTGGTGATGCTCGAGCGGATCGTCGGCATCGGCATCTTCGACCCCGCCAAGGGCGGCGATCCGCTGCTCTACCAGCATCTGTTCTGGATCTACTCGCACCCCGCGGTGTACATCATGATCATTCCGGCCATGGGCGCCATCACCGAGATCCTGCCCACCTTCGCCCGGCGCACCATTTTCGGCTACAAGGCCATCGCCTTCTCCAGCATGGCCATCGCCGCGGTGGGCTCCCTGGTCTGGGCCCATCACATGTTCACCTCGGGCATGAGCCCGTTCGCCAACATGCTGTTCTCCCTGCTGACCATGGTGGTCGCCGTGCCCAGCGCGATCAAGGTGTTCAACTGGACGGCCACGCTGTACAAGGGCTCCATCAATTTCCAGCCGCCCCTGCTGTACGCCCTCACCTTCATCTTCCTGTTCTCCATCGGCGGGCTCACCGGGGTGATGCAGGGCGCCCTGGCGGTGAACGTGCATGTCCATGACACCTACTTCATCGTCGGCCACTTCCACTACGTCATGTTCGGCGGCACCGGCTTCGGCTTCTTCGCCGCGCTGCTCTACTGGTTCCCCAAGATGTTCGGCCGGATGTATTCCAAGCGGGCGGCCTACATAGCCTGGTTCCCCATGTTCATCGGCTTCAACATGCTCTACTTCTCCATGCTGGTCCTGGGGCTCCAGGGCATGCCGCGGCGCTACTACAACCATCTGCCCATGTTCGACACCGGGCATCTGGTGGCCACGGTCGGCTCCTGGATCCTGGTCCTGGGCCTGATCATCTTCTTCGCCAATCTCGTGGTGGCCTGGATCCGGGGCGCCAAGGCCGGACCCAACCCCTGGGGCGGCGTGACCCTGGAATGGACCACGGCGTCGCCGCCGCCGGTCGAGAATTTCGCGGTCATCCCCACCATCACCGAAGCGGCGTACACCTTCCACCCGGAGAACGGAGCATGAGCGAGGCCGGAACGATCCACGCCGAGGAGCACCACGACTATTTTGGCGCGAAGCTGGGCATGTGGCTCTTCCTGCTCACGGAAGTCCTGCTCTTTTCCGGCCTGTTCATCGCCTACTCCTACATGCGGGCGCGCTACCCGGTGGATTTCCACCACGCCGGCGGGGAACTGAACGCCGTCATCGGGGTGGCCAACACCTTCATCCTGCTCACCAGCAGCCTCACCATGGCCCTGGCCATCGTCGCCATTCAGCGCGGCGAGCGGGGCAGGTCGCTGCTCTGCCTGGGCATCACCATGTTCCTGGGGCTGGTGTTTCTGGTGGACAAGGCGATCGAATGGACCGCCGAGTTCCGGCACGGCAACTACCCCGGCGCCCATCACCTGGCAGGCCAGCCGCCGGGTGAGCAGGTCTTTTTCGGGCTCTACTTCACCATGACCGGGCTGCACGGCGTGCACGTGATCGGCGGTCTGCTGGTCCTGGCCATCATGACGGTGCTGGTGGCCCGGGGGCAGATCGACCGGGACCGGTTCATCCTGCTGGAGAACACCGGGCTCTACTGGCACCTGGTGGACGTGATCTGGATCTTCCTGCTGCCCTTGTTCTACCTGGCGGCCTGACAATGGGAGAAAGCGCAATGAGCGAACCCCACATGGAACTGGAAGCCCATGACCACCCCGGCTACGGCGTCTTCTTCATCGTCTGGGGGGTGCTGCTCGTCCTCACCACCCTGCTGGTGCTGCTCAGCCGGAGCGGACAGGACGCGGCGGTCTGGGGCCTGATGATCATCACCCCGCTGAAGGCCGCCCTGGTGTTCTACTTCTTCATGCACCTGCGCTACGAGGGACTGCTGCTCAAGGGTGTCGTGACGGTGGCGCTGGGCACGCTGCTGATCTTTTTCGCCCTCCTTTTCTCCGACGTCGCGTTTCGCTGAGGACCAACCATGGGATGGATGACACAGGCATCAACCGGAGCCCATCGGGCCGACGTGATATTCCTATATATCTTGGCCCTGTCGGTGTTCCTGCTGTTCGGCATCACCGCCTCGATGATCTACTTCGTGATCCGCTACAGCCGGAAGCGCAACCCCACGGCGTCCCAGATCCACGGCAGCACCTGGCTGGAAGTGACCTGGACCCTTGTGCCGCTGGCGGTCTTCATCGGCATCTTCTACTTCGGCTGGACCAACTACGAGTACATGAGCAACGCCCCGGCCGACTCCATGCTGGTGAAGGTCACCGGCCGGCAATGGACCTGGTCCTTCGAGTATCCCAACCAGAAGCAGACCCAGGTGCTCTACGCCTCGCTCGAGCGGCCCATGAAGCTCGAGGTGCGCAGCCTCGACGTCATCCACGGCTTCTTCATCCCCGCCTTCCGCCTGAAGATCGACGCCCTGCCGGGACGGGTCAACACCGCCTGGTTCAAGCCGACCCTGACCGGCGCCTACGACATCGAGTGCACCGTGATCTGCGGCGTTGATCACTCCTCCATGCTGAGCAAGGTGGTGGTGGTTCCCGAGGCGGAGTTCCGCCGCTGGTACTTCGGCGACGAGAACGCCCCGCCGCCGAAAGCGGACGCGCCCAGCGCCCGGGTGAATCCGGTGGAGCCGCCGGCGCTGGCGGCCCTGAAGCGCCACACCTGCCTGCAGTGCCATTCCACCGACGGCGCCGTCATGGTCGGCCCGACCTTCCGCGGCCTGTTCGGCCAGACGGTGGAAGTCATCGCGGACGGCAAGCCAAAACAGGTGCTGGCGGACGAGGCCCACCTGCGCCAGAGCATCCGCAATCCCCGCGCCCAGAGGCTGAAGGGCTATCCTGACGTCATGCCCGCCATCGACCTCGCACCCGCGGAACTGGACGAGATCGTCACCTACATCAAGTCGCTGAAATGACCACCGCGTCCCCATGCCCGGTCCGTTCTCCGGCCGTGCCCTCCTGGCATGACTTCAACCAGCTGACCAAGACCTCCATCTCCGCCGCCTCGACCTTCACCGCGGCCGCCGGCTACCTGGCGGCGCTGCGCGGCTTCCAGTGGGGCCTGCTGACCGCGCTGCTGGGCATCCTGCTGCTGGCCATGGGCTCCTGCGCCCTGAACGAGCTGCAGGAGCTCAAGCACGACGCCCGGATGGAGCGCACCCGCAACCGGCCCCTGCCCTCGGGCCGGGTCTCCCCCCTGGGCGGCCTGCTGCTCGGCGGCGGGCTCTCCGCCGCCGGCTTCGCCCTGCTGCTCTGGCGCCACGGCTGGCCTTCGGCCCTGCTGGGCCTGCTGGCCCTGGTCTGGTACAACGGCGTCTACACCCCGCTCAAGCGGGTGACGGCCTTCGCGATCATCCCCGGAGCCCTGATCGGCGCCATCCCCCCGGCCATCGGCTGGGCCGCGGCCGGCGGCGCCCTGCGCTCGCCGGCGATGCTCTCGCTGTGCCTGCTGTTCTTCCTCTGGCAGGTCCCGCATTTCTGGATGCTGATGCTCATCCATGACCAGGACTATGGCCGGGCGGAATTTCCCACCCTCTCCCGGCACTTCCGCGCCGACCAGAGCGGCCGCCTGAGCTTCACCTGGATGGCGGCGACCGCCTTTTCCTGCGCGTTCCTGCCGGTGTTCGGCGCGGTGTTCTCGTTCCCGGTCATGATCATCCTCGGCGTCGCCTCGCTCTGGCTGCTCTGGCAGGCCACCGCCCTGCTCCATGAGCAGCTGGACCGCGCCGTGTTCCGGCGCACCTTCTGGAGCATCAACCTGTTCGCCCTGGTCATGATCCTGGCCGTCATCGCCGATCCCTTCCTGCCCGCGCCGACCGCCAGGATCTCGGCCATCGCCCAGGGCCACAGGTGATTCGAGTGTCCCGGGATGCCCGCCCCGGCTCTGAGCGGACCGCCCCGGTCATGCTGGTCATTTATCTGGTCATCCTGGTTTGGGCGCTGCTGTCGTGGATCCGCTGACAGGTACCAGGGGGTGGTTGCGGAATGCTGACAAAATGCTTACATTCATCCCAGGAGGGTGGCATGCGAACGATGACCCTGAGGGATTTTCAGCAGCGCGGAGCCGCCAGCCTTCCGCCTGGGGATCCCGGGGACCCATTGTTGCTGTCGGGGCGTAACGGACAGTTTTTCTTGATTCCGGTCACGGGGTCCGATGTGGGGCTTCAGTACGAGGCACTGCGTCAGGCATTGGCCATCCTGAATATACGGGAAACCCAGCTCAGGGCCCGGGAAGTCGGACTGGACCAAATGACCATGGAGGATATCCAGGCTGAAATCCGTGCCGCCCGGGCGGAGCGGCGGGCGCGGAAAGCCGGGAAGTGAACCGCAGCCTGGTGCTGGACACCAACGTTCTGGTAAGTGCCGCGCTGCATCTGGACGGCCCTCCCGGGCATTTGGCCCAGGCCATCCTCAAGCGGGAACTGGCCTGCTTCACTTGCCCATCCATCATTGAAGAATACTGGGACGTTTTGACCCGCCCGAAGTTCGCCCGCCTTGGTTTTCCACCGGGTTGGTTCGAGCCTCTGCTCAAGGAAGCGCGCCACTTGGACACGGATCCACCGGCATGGCCGCTGGCCGGTCCAGATCCGGACGACCTGGTGTTCCTCGCTTTGGCTCACCAGGCGGGTGCCGTGCTGGTAACCGGCAACCTGGCTGATTTCCCCAAGGCCATTCGGAGAAACGTCAAGGTCCTGGCACCCAGGCAGTATCTCGACAGCCTCCCCTGAGTCAGGGCATCCCCAGCCACGCCCCCAGCAGCCCGAGCCGCCCCACCAGCTCCCCGAACCGCTCCACCGGGAACCCCATCACCGTGGCGAAGCTGCCTTCGATCCGCTCGATGAACAGGGCTGCGATGCCCTGGGCCGCGTAGCCGCCGGCCTTGTCCATGGGTTCGCCGGTGGCTGCGTACCAGCGCGCCTGGGCGGGCGTCACCGGGCGCAGGAAGACCTCGGCGGTGTCCACCAGGGTGTGCGCCTGGTCGTTCCGGAGCAGGCACAGGCCGGTGTGCACCTCGTGGGCGCGGCCCTGGATCATCATCAGCATGCGCGCGGCGTCCGCCGCGTCCACCGGCTTGCCCAGGACGTGGTGGTCCACGGCCACGGTGGTGTCGGCGGCGATCACCCAGCGGTCCGGGTTGGCCTGGGCGACGGCCTCGGCCTTGGCCCGGGCCAGCCGGGCCACCATGGCGCCGGGCTCCTCGCCTTCCAGCGGCGTTTCGTCCACCTCCGGGGCCCAGACCTCGAACGGGATCTGCAGCGCCTCCATCCACTGGCGGCGCCGGGGCGAAGCCGAGGCCAGGATCGGCGGCGGCAGGTGCATGGTGTGGTCTTCAGACTTGGGCATGGTCCCAGTGTAACTGGGACCATGCCCAGCGGCAGACAGGCTAGATCAGCGGGGACAGCAGGTCCCGGTAGACCGGGATCGGCCAGCGCCTGGCGGCGCAGTCCTTCTCCATCTGGTCAAGCACGTCGCGCAGCAGTTCCTGGGCCTCGCGCACGCCCGTGGCGTAGGCTTCGGTGCGCCTGGCGTGCTCTTCCTCGGGCACGTGCTCCGCGGCCGTCATGGCGGTCTTGAGGGTCGCCAGCCGTTCCTGGGCGATGCCGGCCAGGCGCGTCTGGGTGGCGAGGGCTTCCTTCAGGGTCTCGGGAACCGTGATGCCGGCGCTGGTCAGCTTGAGCAGGGTGTCGGCCCGGCAGCCCAGATCATCCATGACCGCCGGCAGAAGCATGGTCTCGGCCATCTCCCGCAGCACCTGCGCCTCGATGGAGATGGTCTTCTGGTACTGCTCGTGCCTGATGTGGATGCGCGCTTCGAGCTCTTCGGGCTTCAGGATCCCCTTGCGGGTGAACACCAGCTTGGCGGCCGCGTCGTCCCAGACGTGCAGGGCCGCCGCGGTGTTCCTGGCGTGGGGCAGCCCGCGCTTCTCCGCCTCCTCGCGCCATTCGGCGGAGTAGTTGTTGCCCTCGAAGCGGATGTCCCGGGTCTCGATGATCGTTTCGCGGATCACGGTCATGGCCGCGGCGCGGCTGGAACGGCCGCCGGCGGATTCGGCCTCCATCCGGGCGTTCATCTCGTCCAGGGCCTCGGCCACCGTGGCGTTGATGACGGTGAGCGGGAAGGCGATGGCCTGGGAGGAGCCCACCGCCCGGAACTCGAACTTGTTCCCGGTGAAGGCGAACGGGCTGGTGCGGTTGCGGTCGGTGGCGTCCTTCTCCAGCATGGGCAGGCTGGCCAGGCCCAGGTTGAGGATCTGCTTCTCGCTGGCGTCGGCCACATCGCCGCGCTCGATGGCCTGGAGGATGAGGTTGAGCTGGGAGCCCAGGAAGGCGGACATGATGGCCGGCGGCGCCGCGTTGGCGCCGAGCCGGTGGTCGTTGCCGGCGAAGGCGATGGCGGCGCGGAACAGGCCGCCGTGGCGGTGGATGGCCTTCAAGGTCGCAGCCAGGAAATACAGGAACTGCAGGTTCTCCTCCGGGGTCTTGCCCGGCTCCAGGAGGTTGTGGCCTTCGTCCGTGGCCATGCTCCAGTTCACGTGCTTGCCGGAACCGTTGATCCCGGAGAACGGCTTCTCATGCAGCAGCGCCGCCAGGCCGTGGCGCTCGCCCACCGACTTCAGCACTTCCATCATCAGCTGGTTGTGGTCGGAGGCGATGTTCGCCGGCTCGTAGATGGGCGCCAGTTCGAACTGGTTCGGGGCCACCTCGTTGTGCCGGGTCTTGGCCGGGATGCCGAGCTTGAAGCACTCCAGTTCCACTTCCTGCATGAACCCCAGGACGCGCTCCTTGATGCTGCCGAAGTAGTGGTCCTCCAGCTCCTGCCCCTTGGGCGGGCGGGCCCCCTGGAGGGTCCGGTTGGCGAACATCAGGTCGGGGCGCTTGCGGGCGAGTTCCAGGTCAACCAGGAAGTACTCCTGCTCCGGCCCGCACGAGGCCACCACCGAGGTGGCGCGGCTGTCGAAGTGGCTCAGGGCTTCCACCGCGGCCCGGCTCACCACCTCCATGGAGCGCAGCAGCGGCAGCTTGTTGTCCAGGGCCTCGCCGTGGTAGCCGACGAAGGCGGTGGGGATGCACAGGGTGATGCCCAGCGGACCTTCCATGAGGAAGGCCGGGCTGGTGGCGTCCCAGATGGTGTAGCCGCGGGCCTCGAAGGTGGCCCGCAGGCCGCCGGACGGGAACGAGCTGGCGTCGGGCTCGCCTTGGATGAGCTGGCCGCCGGAGAATTTCTCGATGACCACGCCGGGCTCGTCCCAGGTGATGAAGGCGTCGTGCTTTTCCGCGGTGGCGCCGGTCATGGGCAGGAACCAGTGGGTGAAATGGGTGGCGCCGTGTTCCAGCGCCCACTCCTTCATCGCCGAGGCCACCCCGTGGGCGATGTCGGGGGAGAGCGGCTCACCCCGCTTGAGGCATTGCCGGAAGGCCTTGAACACCTCCCGCGGCAGCCGCTCGCGCATGGTGCGCTCGTTGAAGGTGTTGCACCCGAAGAAGCGGCTGACCTTCATCTGGTCCAGCCTGTGGATTTCTGAACCTTTCACGGCCTGTACGTTGGACATGGACCCTCCGGGTGGCGTTGGAATTAGGTAGCCCGGCCCCAGGCCGGGGCTTTCAAATATAGAGATCGTTCAATCTGCCAACATATTACGATAACCCGCCCGGGATTCAACTTGTTTTTCCTAAAAGATATGGTCTGGACTAGGAAATTTGCCGGATGCGGCCTGATCAACCCCCACCCTCCCGGTCCGGTGGGAGGAGGTTAGAATGAGAGCATGAACGCGCCCGCCCTTTCTGCCCCGCCCCTGGAGACCGTCGATCCTTCCCTGGATCTGGTGGCGGAGATCAACCGGCTGCGCGCCGAGCGCAAGGCGGTCATCCTGGCGCACTACTACCAGGATCCGGAAATCCAGGACCTGGCCGATTTCGTCGGGGACAGCCTGCAGCTCAGCCAGGCCGCGGCCGGCACCGAGGCGGAGGTGATCGCCTTCTGCGGCGTGCACTTCATGGCGGAGACCGCCAAGATCCTCAACCCCGGCAAGCGGGTGGTCATCCCGGACCTGGACGCCGGCTGCAGCCTGGCCGACCGCTGCCCGGCCGACGCCTTCGGCGCCTGGCTCAAGGACTACCCGGACCACGTGGTGGTGAGCTACATCAACTGTTCGGCCGGGGTGAAGGCGCTGTCCGACATCATCTGCACCAGCTCCAACGCCGAGCGGGTGGTGCGCAGCATCCCGGCCGACCGCAAGATCGTGTTCGCCCCGGACCGCCACCTGGGCCGCTGGGTCATGGCGCAGACCGGGCGCGAGATGGTGCTCTGGCCCGGTTTCTGCATCGTCCACGAACAGTTCACCGCCCGGCGCGTGGCCCAGCTCAAGGCGGCCCACCCGGACGCCCAGCTGATCGTCCATCCCGAGTGCGACGCCAGCGTGAGCCAGATGGCCGATTTCGTCGGCTCCACCGCCGCCCTGCTGAAATTCGTCGGCACCAGCCCGGCCAAGGCTTTCATCATCGGCACCGAGGCCGGCATCCTGCACCAGATGCACAAGCTCCGGCCCGAGGCCGAACTGATCCCGATCCCGGTGGACAGCGGCTGCAACTGTTCCCTGTGCCCCTACATGAAGCTCAACACCCTGGAAAAGCTCTACCTCGCCCTGCGCGACCTGCGCCCGGAGATCGAGCTGGATGAGGCGGTCCGGCTCCGGGCCCTGGGCCCGGTGCAGCGGATGCTGGCCCTGGGCAAGTAGTTACTGCATCGTCGGATGGACCCCGGCGTCCGCCAGTTCCAGGTTGAGGGTCTCGAACGCCGAAAGATACTGGATGGGCATGCCCGCCTCCCCGTCGCCGAGCCTGAGCCGGGGCGGCGGCGCCAGCAGCACCTCCGCGGGCCGCAGCGCGGGCAGGGCCAGACCGCGCCAGGCATCCAGGGGCAGCCTGCGGTGCTGGCCGCCCAGGCGCCATTCCAGCACGCCGTCCCAATCCAGGTCCAGTTCCAGCCAGGCGCCCAGCACAACCCCGCGGGCGTGCTCCAGGGCCAGGCAGCAGCCGGCGGGGTGATCGCCGTGCAGGCCCACCAGCGCCAGGCTGGGAACCGGCCGGCCGAACAGGGTCCCGGACGGGCCCTGCAGCGCGAACCGGTCCAGGGTGCTGCCGTCCCAGCGGCGCAGCGCCGCGGGCCGGGGCAGGCAGGCCAGCATCCGGACCTGATCGGCCCGGGGCGCCAGGGATTCCGGAAGACCGCCGCGCCCATGCCACTTTTCCGCATAGGCCAGCACCTGGCGGGCCCGGTGGATGGCCCGGGGGCCGCCTTCCAGCAGCTGGCGCAGGCCGGCGGGCACCATGGCCCCGGCCATCCGCTCGGCCCAGCCTTCGCCCAGTTTGGCCAGCCGCAGATGTTCCAGACGGTTCAGATCCACCACCCGGCGGGGATCGGACGGCAGCTCAGCCACCATGGCCGTGCGTTCAGACGCCCCCTCGCTCCATACCGCCGTGCCCAGTTTCATTGCTGCAGTTTCAGCCAGGCCTCGGTCTGCGGGCGCAGGGCGCGGGGACGCATGGACGCGAAATCCACCATGACCTGCACGGTCTGGGCTTCGGCCAGGATCACCCCGTCCTTTTCCCGGACCACTTTGTAGGCCAGGGTGAAGGAGGTGTGGCCCAGATGGGCGCAGCGCAGTTCCACCCGCACCTGGTCGCCCAGGCCGATCGGCTTGCGGTAGTCGATCTCCACCCGGGCCATGACGAAACCCTCCTCCTGGAACGGCCGGTCGCCGATCAGGGTCTGCCACCAGCGGGTCCGGGCATGCTCCAGGTAGGTTATGAAGACAGCGTGGTTCACGTGCCCAAGGGCATCCAGATCGGCAAACCGCACATCGATGGGCTGAGAAAAGGCCATGGGCACTCCTTCTACCAATGTATCATCCTGGATCATGGCGCAGAACGAGTCCCAGCCCTGGAATCCCGACCGCAGCTGGGCCGATCCGTTCATCGCCGCCCTGCTGCTGGTGATCCTGCTGCTGGCCGGAAGCCCGGCCCGGTTCCGCCACACCGGCCCCCGCCCGCCCGAGGACCAGGCGACCCTCGAGGGCCGGCTCCAGGACGTGATCCTGGGCGCGGCCAAAACCAACACCCTGGCGCCCCTGAAAGGCTGGACCCTGCCCGGGACCACGCTCGGTGCCGCGGCCGCCGGCCGGCGCACCGGCTGGGACCAGGCGCTGCTGGCGGTGCACGCGGCCGAATCCGGGGACCTCGACACCGGAAACGGGCTCATCCAGGCCGCCCCCGGACCGGCCGGCGAGACCTTCCGCCAGGCCTGGGCCTGGTGCTACCGAGGCGCCGGCGCGGCGCCCCCGGCCGCAGCGTTCCAGGCGGTGCCGAAGGCCCTGGGCGGCGGCTACGCGGCCCGGATCCTCGAGGCCCGGCTGCTGGCCAAGGCCGGCGGCGACCCGCGCCCGCTGGAAGCCCAGGCCCAGGCCTGGGCCGTGGCGCGGCTGGCGACCCTGGGCGGGCTGAGCCTGGCCGGCATCCTGCTGGCCATCGCCGGCCTGGGCTTCGCCCTGTACCTGACCCTGAACCCGGTCCGCCCGGCCCCCCTGCCGCACTACGGGCTTTCCGGACGGGGCCTGCTCATCGTCATGCTGGGCTGGTTCCTCACGCTCATGGCCGCCGGCCCCCTGGTGGCGGCCCTGGCCGGCCCGCTGCCCTGGATCAGGTCCATCTACCTGCCCCTGGTCTACAGCTGCCATGCCATGGCGGGGACCGCCTACCTGCTGGCGGCCGAAGGCGTGGGCCCGGCCACCCTCTGGCGCCGGCTGGCGCCAGGCCGGTTCGGCGCCGCCCTGGCCGCCGGCCTGGGCTTTTTCGCCCTGGCCTTCGCCGCCGTGCTGGCGGTCTCCCTGGCCATGAGCCCCCTGCTGCCCGGCGGTGAACCGCCCCAGAAGGCCCTGCTGGAACTGCTGGCCCACCTGCACGGCGCCTGGGCCGTCATTCTGCTGTTCCTGACCGTGGCCGTCCTGGCACCGGTATTTGAAGAGCTCATGTTCCGCGGGTTCCTGCTGCCCTGGCTGGGCGAGCGCCTGCAGTCCAGGCTGGGCCCCGAACGCGGCCGGCTGCTGGCCATCGCCGTCACCGGCCTCAGCTTCGCCGCCATGCACATGCAGCCCCTGGGCTTGCCGACCCTCACCACCCTGGGCATCGTCCTGGGCTTCGCCTTCCTGCGCACCGGCAACCTGGCCAGCGCCATCCTGGTCCACAGCCTCTGGAACGGCGGCGTGTTCATCCTGATGCGGGCTTTTGCCTGACGTTGATCCGCCGGGCCGGTCCCGGTGTATTCCTCCACGAGGGGTTTGTGCCATGATGCAGCAACCTGGGGGGCAGGCATGAGGGTGGAAAGCCCGGAAACTGACGAGCGTCGGGATGCGCTGACGGACGAGGCGCTCATGGCCGAGCTGGCCGCCGGCCAGCAGGAAGCGTTGCAGGTGCTGCACCGGCGCCTGGCCCCCCTGGTCTTCCACATCGCCTGCCGGAGCCTCGACACCTCCGCGGCCGAGGAAATCACCCAGGATGTCTTCCTGCGGGTCTGGCAGAAGGCCGCCAGCTTCGATCCGGCCCGGGGCAGCTTCCGCTCCTGGGTCCTGCAGATCGCCCATCGGCGCGTGCTTAACGAACTGCGCGAGCGCGGCCGGCGGCCCAGGCTCGACGGCGAATCCGAAGCCTCCCTGGTGGACCTGTCGGCCCACGACACCGGCCCGGAAGCCCAGGTCTGGGCCGAGTACCGGCGGTCCGTCATCCGCCGGGCCCTTTCGGCGCTGCCCGAAGAACAGGGCCAGGCCCTGCGCCTGGCGTTCTTCCAGGAGCTCACCCACGAGGAGGTGGCCAGCTTCCTGGAGGTGCCCCTGGGCACCGTCAAGGGACGCATCCGGCTGGCCCTGGAGAAGCTGAACCCGTATCTGGCCGCCCTGGTGGCCGTCCTGCTCGCGGCTGTCGGCATCGGCAGCTTCAGCTGGCGCCAGCACCGGTCCGCCCTCCTGAAGGACGAGCGGGCCCTGGCCATGCTCACCGGCAGCCACATGGAGGCCCTGCGCCTGGTGCCCCCGGACCTTCAGGGCGCGGCGGAACAAGGGCCGCACGCCAACTACCGCGCGGAACGGGGCGGCACCATGATCGTCTTCACCCTGACCAACCTTCCCGCGCCTCCGGCCGGCACCACCTACCGGCTCTGGCGCCTCAGCGAGGGCGTCTGGCGGCTCCTGGCCGAACCGGTGCCGGACGCCCAGGGCCGCGGCCGGGTCCTGATCGAACTGGCCGAACCGCGCTGGCCGGAGGCCCTGCGCCTCACCCGGGAGGGCGGCGCGGCCGGTACCGCCCCGGCGGGCGAACCGGTGCTGGCTTGGCCGTCAGCCAACTAGCAGGCGTTGCGGAGCTGGCTCCGCTACTCCTGCTAGTGCCCGGTACGTAGCCTTATTACAACGGGATCCAACGGTACTAGCTTGCGGCCCAGGGCCTGGGCGCGCACCAGGGCCCGGGGCGGAAGCGCCTGCGTCGGGGCCTGGGCGGAAAGGCCGAGCCAGAGCCGGCCGATCGGCTTGGCCCCCAGGACCTTGGCCGCCAGCTTCAAGGCGCGCGGAGCCCCGGTGAAGAAGGGCAGGAGAAAGCCCGGCGCGGCCGAGGCGGTGACCAGGACCGCCCGCTTGCCCAGCACCTTGGTCCGGAACACCGGGCCATGGGCTCCCCAGGGCCAGTAGGCGTAGCAGGCCAGGCGCTCCAGGAAGCGCCGGAACAGCGCCGTGACGTTGTAGAAATTCACCGGCGCGGCCAGCACGATGGCATCCGCGGCTTCGATCCGGCCAAGGATGGCGGCCATGTCGTCGTTCTGCGCGCAGGCGCCGCGCCGCTCGCCGGCGGCCTGGGTGCAGGCCCGGCAGTTGGTGCAGAACTCGATGTGTTGATCCAGCAGCCGGATGGTGCTGGTTTCGGCGCCGGCCGCCCGGGCCCCTTCCAACACCGCCGCCACCGCGGCCTCCACGGTCCCGCCGCTGCGATAACTCCCGGTCACTGCCACGACCTTGACGGCCATAAACGCCTCACAATCACTTTCAGTTTACGCCCCAAGGGCGCCCCTCAGCCGGAGGATGTCCTCGGTGTAGATGCGCAGCCGGGTCCGGCCCCGCCAGGCGCCGCACAGACGCCCCCACTTGCGGAAATCCTGGGTCCCTTCCAAGGCGATCTCCAGGTAGGGCGGCGGGAACCAGCCGTCGCCCGAGGTGACCTTGCCGCGGATGGCCGCCAGGGGCACCGTCAGGAAGGGCGAACCGAAGGTGTAGACCACCAGGCGGTCGTCCAGAACGGCGATGGCCGCGTCGAAGTATTTGCGCTGCATCCGGAAAGCGATGAGCACTTCCACCGGAGCCTGGAAATACCGGCCGCCGAGGCCTTCCGGCAGCTTCGGCGCCCTCCCGGACCACCGCCCCACGGCAAGCACCAGCCCCGCCGCGAGCAGCAACACCCCCAGCGGGATGAAGGGCGCCCATGACCCACCTTGCACGATGCCCGGCGCCAGACCCTGTTCGGCGTCCCGCAGCTGGCTGGCCAGCAGGGGGTCCACCCCGGCGCCATCGGGACCGCGCATGGACAGAAGCACCCGGTGGAAGCCGGCCAGGGTGGCCCGGCTGCCGCCGGGAGTCCGGATCTGGACCCAGTAGCGGTAGGCCCCAAGGTCGAACACGCACACGGCCACCAGCAGGCGCCCTTCGCGCCGGACCTGATGGCCGGAAGGACCGAAGACGGTGACTGGCCGGACCTGGGCCGGCTGGCGGTGCACCTGGTAGGAGAGCGGCCCATCCAGGAGGTTCGGCAGCTCGAACCAGTTGCGCAACGCCGGCGGCAGTTCGCTGAGCGGCCGCTCCCGGGCGATCCGCAGCCTGCCCAGGCTTGGCCCATGGAACTCCGTGGCGCTCCAGGGATCGCCCGGGTCCTGGACCGGGGCCCCGGCGTCCGCGGGGATGTCCAGGGTCAAACCCTGGGCCGCCACCGGACGCCAGTCGCGCGCGGTCAGGCTGCGGCTGGCCCGCAGGGGGCCTGGGCCGACGGCGACGAACACCGCCAGGATCCCCAGAAACACCGGCGCCATGAACATGACTTGTCTTCGCATGGCCCCATTATCCCGCCAAACCCGGCCGGATTAACGGGCGTATTCCACCGCCCGGGTCTCACGCATGACCGTCACCTTGATCTGGCCGGGGTACTGCATCTCCCCTTCGATCCGCTTGGTGACGTCCTTGGCGATCCAGAAGGCCTGGTCGTCGTTCACCTGGCCGGCGTCCACCATGATCCGGATCTCCCGGCCC
>Ga0316227_1002489_pt1 | contig 16473 bp, 18 predicted proteins | sample TBH18019metaG_FD_206012 | JGI IMG/M metagenome (GOLD analysis project Ga0316227, IMG submission 206012) | Freshwater microbial communities from Trout Bog Lake, Wisconsin, USA - TBH18019 | ecosystem: Environmental > Aquatic > Freshwater > Lake > Hypolimnion/Profundal zone | place: USA: Wisconsin... | reverse complement strand
CTTTAAGCCTGCGATAATCTCGAATGTAGCTTGCATCCATGGAGGAAGGCCGAGCTCTTCTGCTGTCTGACCTGCTGCTCCTGCTGCTATCGGAGCCGCAATACCGGTTCCTCCAAGAACAGTTCCTCCACCTCCTATGCGACCGATCCTTCTTGCATAGCGCCCAGCTGCTGTCTTAGGTTCGGATACGAGGCCAAGCTTCCCTCCGAACTCTTCTACGTCTTGAGAGGAAGGTAACCGCGATGATCTAGGTGCAATGTCGTCGTCTTCGGATAGCTCCATGAGCTCACCTACTGACGGAACCTTCCCCTCTTCCATGGACTGTAGGATATCGAATTCCCTACCGCGCTTTGCCTTTTCCCCTGGGAGCATCTCTTTGCTTTGCAGCCCGAAAAGATCAAGGATATCTCCATAGGTTCCTAAAGCCCCTATACCGAAGCCCTGAGTGCCCTGCTTTAATATGTCTTCAACAGGTTCATTAAGCGCACCTGGTTTCTCTTTTTGAGGAATTCCGGCATTGAAATGGGCTAGGATTTCATCAGGAGCATATCCAGCGGCCTTGGACTGAGTAAGGATTTCAACAAAATCAGGATCATTTTCAAGGAGATAATCGGTTATTTCCTTGTCTGTGTATCCGTGCGCTTTTGATTGTTTGAAAATCTCTTGGTATTCATCCATTGACTTTCTTCTCTTTAACGCCTTTTGTAATATCCGCTACAGAAGGACGCCCTTCTTTGGCCTGCTCTTGATTAACCTTAGCTCTAGCCTTGGCATTGACCTCTTTCAGTTGATTCTCTAGCTGATTCTTGAGTCGGCGATAATTCTCTGTAGCGTATTTCTTCACTTGTACAGGATCGGCTCCAGAGCCGTAGTGATCCATGGCAGCCTTAAAGGTTTCGTCCTTGAGATAGGCTATACGATTTCCTAAGGCGAGCTGTTCAGCTATAATTTTTCGGCCTTCTGCGCTGTTTGCTAGAGTAGGAAAGCCTTGCTTGAACTGATCTAAGTCGAAGTTCGTTACTCTTCCTGGGAAGAAGTCTTTAGCTCTTCTAGCCATACGAGCAATCGTCTTGGCGTAGTCTTGAGCTTCTGGACTGGCAAACCATTTGACTCGTAGATCACCATTTTCCCAATCTACGTTCCATAGCTGAGCTCCCGACGGCAAAGCCCCTGGTATCTCATTCAAATCCTGCAAGTGCTTTACTTCTCGATATTCATCATCGAGGGCATTGAGTCTATCTACAGCATCATTGTAGAGGGGGATATTAGCCTTCTCGCGGTATTCGTTTTGCTTAACCACATCAGCGGGAGTCATGCCTTCAGGTTCTGGAAGATCAGGAAAATCTAGCTCTAATCCTCCCATGTTCGTACCTGGGATTTCGATGCTAGGCTTAGCGATTTCTTTGGTTTCGCCGCCTTGTCCTAAGCCTTTACCCGCCTTAGAACGTCGGATCAAATCGTTAACATTCTTTATGATATCAGACTGGCCACCGACAGGAGCGTTTTCCATTTGACCTTGCCACAACTTGGCGGTTTCTTCAGGATATCCGGCTTTTAGGAGGCTTTCATAGATGCTCCGACCCAAACCTTGCCGTTTTTGCAATTCTAGTACCTTAATTTGGTTTTCTGGGCTGAGACGGGCTAGATCCTTAGCCGATGGCTTTTCGCCCGCTACAACGCGTCCTAGAACGTCTTGTTGTTGCTCGTTCATTTCTTGCTGCTCAATTGCCATACGCTGGTTAAAGATTTCTTGACCTTTCTCACCATAGGGGCTAAGAGCAGATCGAAGAGCTTCTAGTTTCTTGGATTGAGGAGCGCCTTCTAGAGCTTTGTCATGAAGAACGCTTTCTAGGCTTCTATTGGCGAAGAAAGTATTTAGACCATTGCCTATGCCCTGGCCTAATGACATGCCCAGCATTTCGGAGAGCTTTCCCTGCGGATTGGTTCCTTCTATGATCTGTACCATTAGCTTATTCCTCCGGCTTGTCTGCCTTTAAAGAGATTCGCTATTCCAGTAGCTGCCATACCTGCTAGTGGGCCTCCGAAAGCGCTAGCAAATCCTGTAAGCGCTGGCGCTAAAGCTCCTGCCGATCCTGGAACCTTGTGATAGGCGAAAGGCTGATAGTTCAAGCCGGTTTGGCTTAGCTGATTGAACTGGTTCGTTTGCTGTCTGGCTGCATCGGATTGCAAGGAGGCAAAGAGTTGAGCTAATTGCGCCTGAAGACCGGAAGCAGCGCCACCTAACGCCTGACCAAAGCCACTGGAAGATAGGGCTCCTGCACCAGCAAATCTTTCCGCTATTCCAGGCAGTATTTGCTCTTGGAATTGATTCATGAATGGGGCTGCGAAATTTTCATATGCCTGATTACCAGGTTGAAACAAACTATTGTAATAATCCTGAGCGTTCTGATAGCCGCCTCCTTTCTGCGTCATTCCCATGGCTTGAGAGAGAATGTTGTTGTGAAGTGCTTGTTGTTCTTTCGATCCCGTGTCTAGCTTATTGAACTTGTCTGGGCTTCCAAAAAGCCACTCGCTGAAACTTGCCATACGTCACCTAGTTTTTTAAATACTCCATGACCCATACGCACCATGGAAGCGTTAAAGTTGAATTGTTATTGATAGTAATTGTATTTGTCGAGGCGGTAAATCGAATGAAAATATATGGATCATTTAAAAAATAAGAAAGTCCATTAGTATCAACCGCACCCCCAAAGCCCTGAACCGGATACAGATAGCCAGTGATAGCCGGAGGCTGAGTTGAGCTAGTCAAGACTATATTCGTTACCCCTAGTGGAATAGCGCCGCCATTGAGAGCGACTAAATCGACCGTAGTCCGATAAGCGTTTCTATTTTGCTGCGGATTGGCTAGCTGATACCACTGCTCAAAATTGGCTGTCTCCTGAAGAAGAAAAAGGCCGCTCTCCTTGGTATTTACAGCATTTGCAACACGACGGAGATAAAGCAGGAGTATATTGCCAAAGTTCCTGTCCTCTGGATTCACATCGAGCGATACCGGCAACTGGTTTGTATTAAGAGACTGATTGCTCGAAGCTGTCATATGTACTCTATATGTTAGATATATGCTCTACATATATCAGTTAATCAAACGGCCACCCTCTCTAAACCAAATGTTCATAGCATTCAGTTCCATGGGGCTTTGGTGGGTAGCTAGCTGATTCATGAGGTTGTCATCGTAGGTCAAGCCGATACGTAGATACTGGCCGAATTGGGTGCTGTAGAAGCGATACCAGGCGTACTCTGATCCTGGGATATATGTCTGACCATTGACGGCAGAGGTATTCCAGATGCCGCCTCCTGTATAGGTGCTAAAGCCTGAGGAGTCGATGCCATTGAGGGTAAAGTTATTCGCGTCTACAACCGTGATCGTATAGATAGCCGCATTGAGCTGCGTCATGCCTTGAACGTTTGCAATATAGATAAGGGTGCCACTAATCAGGCTATGATCTGGACTCGCGATCTGGCATGGATTAGCTTTCGTTGCCGCTGTGATAAAACCACAGCCTTGAGAGCTGTTAATGAGCTCTTGGTTCGTCGCTATAAGATTCGCCTGTTCTCCTAGGTATGAGTTCACAAAGAGCTGAATAGTGGTAGCCGCGATTGCAGGAGAAAGGACGTTCGCATCCATTTGAAAGTCGATGAAGGACAACTTGAATTGCTTGCCTGCACCTTGAAATGGGTTGAAATCCTTGCCTTGAATATTCATCTTAGGAAAGAGCGTGACTATGCCTCCTCCTATGTAGGTAGCGCCTCCAGCAGATAGGTCAACTGCCTCATAATTCTGCGTAGTGAAGTTCCAAGTAGACAGAGTTATGATATTGGCATCGACGATTGTGACGCTGAAAATGACATTGTTGAATCCAGGATCGGAGCCGCCCGACCAGATTGTATTCTGAATATAAATGATCTCGCCGTTCGCTAGATTATGGCTTGGGATCGTGACCTTTGTAGGGTGTGCGGTAAAGTCGAATGCCGTAATTGCTAAAGTAGGAGCGTAAAGCGTCGTTACAGGTTGCGGGGTTTCTGCATCAGGGTTTTGATAAATATTGACGAAACCATGCTGAGTTCCTAGGGCAACATAGTCTACGTATTGCTGATCGTCAACGTTATCCCAAGAGACATTGCTTTCCCAAAAGGTCGTAAGGCTATCCCAAGTAATGCCGAACTGAAATTGAGCCGTTCCAAAGCATGTGATCGTATCTCTATTTTTTGCATACGTATTGTTGCGGTAGTTGAATATCAGCACTTCATTCGGATAGCTCTGTGTTGTGGAGGCATTCGATGTGTCTAGATAGTTCCAATAGACAAGCTCTTTTTCAAAATCCCTAACCCCATGGACAAAGTTTGGCGCGCTATTTTGTATTTCAAAAGCAAAGGCTTGCTTGGGGATTTGCTCATCAATACGAGTAACGCCGTTAGCCGCTGCTTGTATTACTCCTCTATCGCTGACGTTCATAATCCCTTGATCGAAGACTATGGAGCTATAAGGGCATACGGACCCGAAGTCCGAGGAAATACGCTCCCAGATAAAGGGAAGGCCATATTCCCCTATGTAACGCAATTGCCACGTGGAATATTCGAAAAAGACGATGAGGACGTTGCGAAAGAAGGCTGCGCTAACGATAGCTTCATTGGTAGGTGCATCTAGGAATCCGCCTCTTCCAAATAGATCGGATCGCCAGCCGTTTGTTTGATCCGTAGGATCGCCAATTTGGCTAAAGCGGCAACGAGCAAAGTAGTTAACAGCTACCGAAGGATCAAAGTTCCCCGCTGTTTTCGGCCCTTCCCAGGTATTTAATGCGAGTAAGCGGCCGTAATAAGGAATAACAATGAGCGCTTGATAAAGAAAATTAGGCACAGCATCTAGTTGAGGCTGCAGATCATTCCAGGTGCTATTATTGTAATATCTTATGGGATCGTATGGTGTCGCCGATCCCGAAGTGATATTGTTATTTGTCTCAAAAAAGTATCTTAAATTAGGCGTTGCTCCTTGATAGTTTGCAGCCCAAAAGAAATCGGTATTCGTACCGCTCCATGTGGTCCCAGAAGCTAATTCCTGAAAGCCGCTTACGAATTGATAGGCGTATTTTGTATCGAAGAAGACAGTTGCATCGATGCCAAAGGTAGCTACGTCTCTTTTCAAGATTCCCATGACAGGAAGCATAGGAAAGTAGGTCATGGTCACATGCGTATCATGACCAGCTCCAGCCGTGTCTGTGATAGTGACATCACCTGTCAAATAATTGATCGTCCCATGGTTTGATCCTGGAGAAGTTACGTTTGTTAACGTTCCGTTGCCGGCGTCTACGAACGGTGTCGCAATAGTCGCAATGGTAATGCTGACGCTTCCAGGCTTAATCTGGGCATTTGTTTCTTTTGTGATAGAAAGCTTTGTGTAGAGATTAAATGTCCAAGGAGAGGCAGAGCTATTGCCTATGTCTACATTGGTAAAGACACGGGAAAGGCGCCCCATGGGAACTTCGCCATCGCGCTTCTTGGTTCTCTCGCGGAAAACATAGGCATTTTCAATATCCGAATAGGCTTCGTTAGCCAGGAGCGCAGGTTTCCTGTCTTGAGTAAGACCGCCTGAGGGATAGCCTCCAATCAAGACTTGATGAAAACCGGAGCTCATTTAATTACCTATGGCTAGATAATAAATCAAATTCTTTGAGTTACTTCCGAAAGCACTAAATCCAGAAAGAGAAGCTGCCCCTACTTCCGAAACCTCTCTCACATTAGAGCCTGAGTTGTAGACGGTACAGGTAATGGAAAAGACGTGATTCGGAAAAGGAATGGCAAAGCTAATTGGGTTTCCTGAACCGGTGTTGACGGCGAAATCAGAACCCCACTGAAGCAAAACCCCTCCTATCCAGGCATAGCCGCTAGATTGGTTGTTCGGCCCAGAAGGTGTTGTAAAGCTATAGCCTGTCAATTGAGCCAAGACACCAGCCCCTGTTAAGGAATACAGCTGCGTATCCCCATTGTTAGGAATCGTGGGAGTTGTCTTGGTAGTCATTCCAACGGTATAGGTAAGGGTGCCAGGAACGCCCGAGAAGACTTGATTGACTCCACTGATTGATGTAACGGCAGTTTGGGTGACCTCGTGTATGACCGTGTGATATCCCGCAGGATTAGATCCTGGTTGACCGTTGTTATTCACGTGATCGACGTTCAGGGTTTGAAAAGTTCCGTCGAGATTGTTTCTGATCGCAGTCTTTGTTTGCCCCAAGGATGAACCATCGGGTGGATATCCTGGTGTGTATGTTGGAATCGCCATAGTCTCTCCTTAGCTCACGCATACCGTTGGAATAGGCTGCTCTGGCCTAGGGTTTTTCAATTGTTTCTTCGCTTTCTTGCTCAGCTTTGCATTCGCTGGAGAAAGGGGCTTTTTCAGTACTTTTTCTTTTCCTTTGATGACTACCATAAACACGTTCACCCTGTTGTGTGACGCCCTACAAAGGGCCCTCCTCCTAGAGGGATTCTTTTGTTTGGCAAAGGTTTTATCTTCTTCTTGTTATCTCTTTTCAAAAGGACAGCAGCTCGGTTTCTTTTAACTTTTTTGTCATTCTTCATCAGATCGATCCAAAGGGCGCTAAACCACCAGAGCCCCATTGATATTTCAGCTGGTCGCTATAAATTGTGTTGATACTTTCTTGTCCGATCTGAGCGTATGTCCTTGTCTCGATGATGTCGTAGCGCTCCTTCAGCATCTTGTCGATGAAGATGACACCATCGCTATCTAGTCTCTCTTCGAAGATTTTTTTAGAAGCCCCTACAGCGAGGATTTCCCACCATTCAGAGAGTTCGGGATTGCCGGCTTGATCGGCTGCTAAAAGAGCCTGGATTGGCTGTCTATAGCAGGTCATTTCAATGGTATAACCGGCATCGGGCACAGGGGCGAGCGTGAATTGATTCTGGAAGAAGAGAATCGCAAGCGGGATCGAAAACTGCTTCGGATTGTACTGTACCTGTATCGGTGTTCCTGAAGGAATCGCCTGAGCAAAGATCAATCCGGTGATTTCACCAGTTTGATAATTGATCGTGGCATTTCCTGGCACCGTGGGCGTTGAAGAGGCGTACTGCCGATAGTACGTCCAGGCATACTCCTGATTGCCGCTATTGCTCGTCTGGAAGATTTGAATCAGATTGCCTTGACCATCATCCGTGACGTTCTGCGTTTCTCCTACGCCATTGGCTCCTATGACATTGGCCGTTATGAGTATGTTTTGAACCCTTCCTTGAGGAAAGAAAAGGTTCCTTGCTGTCTGAGTCCCTGGATCATTGTTAATACTCGCAACAAAAGGAAAAGCGGTCGTAAAGCCGCTATAAGGGCCTGTAGTTCCATCCCCAGTAGCGAAATTGGTAAAGCTTTGCCAGTTGTAATTATTTGCATAAAAGGAACTAGGAGTATTAAACCAACGCAATTCCCTTTTAGCGCATGTTGCCGGCTGATTAACAGTCGTATAAAGCTCGCTATTGAAGGGATATGTCTCTTGACCCACGTTCGTATTGAAGGAATAGACATCCTGAAGCTTTAAAGAGCGAAACTTTGCTGGCAAATCGTAGGCATAAAAGCTATGCATTTGCTGCACAATGTAAGAATCCGTTACCTGGAAGGCATTGCTAGAGCCAGTGAGCTTCCTCGTCTTCGTTATCGCATTAGCGAGAGTCGGATAGAGAGGATATGTAGGGACAAATGTGCTCATGTTGTCGGCTCGTTATCAAATGCATCTTCTAGCGTTATCGCCGTTGTTCCCTGGATGATTCCTGAGGCTACAGGAACGGCCACACAGGGCACTTGCGGATCTTGTACGTATATAAACGGATAAAAATTGCGTGTGTCTATGGCTATTGTGGCTGTATTAGGCGTTAGTGAAATTATCTGTGCTTTTTGATTATTCAATTGAATCATGCCGTTAGGCGGAGGAATCCTAAAGCCGATCCACTCCGCCACGGTAAAGTTCGTATCGTCCAAGAAGGTAACGACCGCAGGATTGGCCTGCGTTATGTTCGTTATGTACTGCAAATTCGGGATGAAATTCGCTCCAAAGGGAGGCCCATAGTTGCTAGGACCTCCTGGAACGACATGTGGGCTCGAATTTTGCATTACAGAACATCCACGGGTGTAAATCGAACTCTAGACACTGTTTCATAATGACGAGGCACACGACCTCCTGCAGCCGGTAGCTCTAAAGAGTAGCGTCTGACCTTTCGTTTCGTGTTGTTCAAATGCTTAATAAGCCCCATGGTCAAATCGCATATCTCTCCATGAACGAGCTTAATCATCTGAATCGCTTCCCCTGGATATTTGCGATAGGAGAATTCGAGCCATCCGCCTTGTGCATCGAGGAATTCGAACATGCCTTTTCGAACTTTGTCGTCTTCCCTACGCATTTTCTTAATCAATTCATCCCGCTCTTGTGCAGGGAGGGTATTGGGTAGTTTCTTATGTAATTCTCTGACTTCCATGTGATGTATTCCTTGAATTAGAGGAGGGGGACAAAAGATCCCCCTCCTTTGGTTTTGTTATGCGTTCGTGATTCCATTGACGAAATCAGCTTTGAACGCCATGACTACCATGTTGGCGCTTGCCACTCCTGCAGCAGATGTACCAATGTTCATGACGTACTGAGCCTTGTTATCGAAGGCGTCCGCCAAGTTGGTTCCTGGAGGCGATGCAGGGATCGTTGCGCTTCCGCTAAGAGGTACAACGCCTGAACCGGCAGGAATACACACAGCTGGAGATGCTCCAGAGGCAAAGTTGGCCGATGTTGGATACTGGAATGCAGTGAATCCTGTCGTATCGACATCGATGGTGATCGATGACTCTGTAGACGAATTCGTTACACTCAATACCCTAGCCGCACCTGCTGGGTTGCTCGTAAATGGTCCGCTTCCCGATTTGCCAGTCAAATTGCTCAACTGGGTCATGCCGTAAGGCGTTGGGATTTGGAAATCGACGAGTTCCCCTGGTGTGTATGGGTTCTGTCTGAAGAAGTACACAACTGCTTGGGTAGCTTGTGTGATATAAGCTACAGGCAGCGTGTTTGGCAGAAACTGACTTGGATATACTTTTTGGTAAAATCCAGTCGTTCCGTTAGCAACAACTAAACCTGCAGTTGCAGCAGTTGCAGCGTATCCAAGCGTAATGCTCGTGGCAGCAGAAACAGCAGTGACTTGATACAGGTTCGGGCCGCTGATTTGTTTCGCACCGGTAATATTGATAAGACGAACGAGGTCACCCACGTTAATCCCAGTTGTAGTACCAGTTGAAACAACAAACGAGCTTCCGTTGACCGCAGTTACAGCCACCTTTGTAAAGGTAGGCAGATTCGTTTGGTTAATGAAAGTAAAGCCACCAGATGTACCCTGAGAGGTATAGGTGGTTACGCCTGTAGTCGTGCTGCTTGGTTGTCCAAGAGCAAGATAAGAGCCAGCAGCCATGAAGCTAAACCATTCGGCATAGATCGGATTAGCAGCTGTGCTTTGTGCGCCCCAGTTGGTCGTATCCTTGACGAAAACCCAATCGGGCTTTGCGGTCATGGGTATGTTCACTGCGACGACGGTTGCAGGGTTTGTGTAAGTCCACATCCCAATAAAAGAAAATGGCAACATAATGACCTCCTTAAATACCTGTTGAGCGTAGGTTTTGAACCCAGAGGTCGTTGGTGATGCACTGCCCTTGATAGAACGAGCAACCCGCAGTATGTCTCAACATGCAAGGGTCGTTGTTATATCCTGGAGGCAGATAGATAAAGCGAGCTTTACCCCCTGCTTGCCACACAACTTTGTAAGCTTCTTTAGCTGCTACGAAACAGTTAGCTATGTCATTTCCAAGCACTGAAGCATTGGGGCTGACAGAACCTTGTTCCGAAGCAAAGAAGCGCACGTTATTCGCTCCGCCTATCTCAACGCTCAAAGTCTGAGATATGTTTGGATACTGGAACTTCTTGATGAAACCGGTCATGTTGTAGAGGACTGGGATCATGCGAGTCGTCAACATGCATCCGTACGCATCGCCTATTGGTGATGTTCCAAAACGAAGCTCGGCTTCTACGATATTTGTTATGTATTCGCCTGAGTTGTTTTGGAGAACGGTAAAGACGTCGTCGACGTCGGTTATGGTCATCTCTGTTGGGATGTCACCATTACTTCCGCCTACGCAGTTGATGATTGACGCAGAAGATTCCAAGTTGTCTCTTTGCAGAGCATCTTGAGTCTCTCGGAGAGACTGTCCAAGGCGCGCTGCCGCAGAGTTAAGTACTGGATCTTCGTTGGTGATCGTGACTTGACGGGTCAATACGATATAAGTCGCATAGACGCGTACACGGCAGTCCACGTCAACGCGATTAAGATGTTGAGGTGGTGGGTTGTTTTGGCCATCGTCGAGAGGCACTTCAAACAGGTCGAGCCTGTCATAGCGTGACTGCCGATCAATGAAGCCTTGGTTATCTGGCAACTCCACGGGGGTAGCAAACAACTGGTGAATCAGGTTGTGCTCGGGAGTAGACAGTAACTTTGCGTTGTACCGCTGTTGAATTTGCGGTGGCAACGTTGCAATTGATACCGACATAGTGTTCCCTTTGACCTATTAGGTCATTTCGGGAACCGATCCGGCTAAAGCTGCATATCCATGCATTTCACGGTATAAGTCTTTCTTCATGGCATCGGTCAGCTTGAAAGCTTGGGCAATAGGCCGCTTATCGTAAGCCATGGGAGACGTCACCGCCTTCTCTTGCTTCTCGATAGCCTTGTCTATTTCCTTCTCTCTACGCACTTCCTTAGCCGTTTGGGAAAGCCCCATGGCCTTGATGTATTTGTAGCTCTGTACTCCGATTTTGTACGGATCTTTTAAGTCCGCAATCGTAGCCGCCAGTTCCGGTTCCTTTTCTTCCAAAATTGATAAAGTTTCAGGATTGACGACCTCGGAGAAATCTGAGTATTGACGCTGCAAACGATCCATGAATTGAGTATCTTGATGCTTCTTGATCTGCCTTTCGACTTCTTGACGCACAAGATTTTCGGCACCTTGGAGTGCTTTCTGAGAGCTTTTCTCAGCTAGCTTTTTCACCTTACCTAAGGGAATGAACTCTTCATCGCCGATTTTGTCCAACTCATCGAGCTCTTGCCGCACAGGCGCTTGACTTTGCTGGGCTAACTGAGCCTGCATCATCTGCATCTGCGTTTCACGCAATTGCTTCAGCTCTCTTTCGAGTTCGGCATTCTTTAGACGCATGGCCTTCAAGTGCTGGTTCGTTACCGGCTCTTGAGCTGGCGCTTGCGCCTCTTTCACTTCATTGATCTGGTTCGCATCAACCTGAGGTGCTACCTCTTTAACTTCGCTGTCTGGGTTTTGCATTGCAGTCGCAGTCATGAATTTCCTCTTTTGTAGGTGGCTGGCTAGCTCCACGTATTACGCCGTGCCGGAAGGCTACTCCGACTTTTGTACGCCTTACATTGACTTTGTTTAATAAAAATAATATATGTCTAATAAAACTTAATGATTATGTTCTGCGATAATTGCAATTCTGAAAGAAAAGAAACTGACTTTATAAATAAGCAGAAATTTTGCTTTCACTGTATGTATCGGATAAAGCTAGAAAATGAACCAAAGAAGCGAACTCAGAAAAAACAGCTTTGCCGCTCCTGCGGGCAAGAAATAACGCAAGACATGGACGAAAAGAAACGTCACAGAACGGTTTTTTGCTCACTTTCTTGCGCTTCAAATGGACATAAGGAGCAGCTAGAGAATCACTGGACTAGAAAAATCAAAGGCGAGGCAACGAAATGCAGCACATATCAAAAATTGATCCCTCTAGAGAGACGGTCGGGAAGATATACCGTGATGCGCAGATTCACGCCGAAGAAGGCGTGGTTATTGGAGACGTAAATCACGAAATCAAGAAGGATTTAGTGAAGGATATCAATGAAGCCATAGAGCAAGGCTTGGCATCGAGCGAATTCAAAGGAAAGCCCTTCTATCTCGCTATCTATGAGAAATACGATCTAATGTTAAAGCATGGGCATGTGAGAATACCGAAGATCACCAAATACCGTCCCTATCCAGAGCAAGACATGATGCTCTTTCACGTCTATCCTGAAGGCGAGGTTTACTTCTGCTGGGAGCTTCCTCATAGGACACAGATGATGAATATCATTGCGAACGAGAACCTCTACCCCCCTGAGCAAGTGCTACTACTGAAGCGCTGGGAAAACATTCAGCTCGAGTACTTCGGCTTTAAGAAGGACGGCGAAGGCAATTGGGTAGAAAACGAGCTCTATCGAGGCGATTATCTCATGGGCCAGCCTCAGCAAGAGAAAAAGTCGAAGATTTTACTCGCTTAACCAAGATCCCCAGCGGCGCAGATAGGCGGCAATTTCATATTCCTGATCTAGGCCAAGTTCCTTACACCAATCTTTATCTTTTATCAGCGCCTCATGCTCGAAGCGACCCCTAATATTGACGTATTTCACTTCATTGTTCGATTTCCTGATTACATTCAGATGCGTGAAGTGTTCTCCCTGTTTACAGGGACACCCTTGAGAACAAACATTTTCTAGAATGCATTCTGAGGACACAAATTAACCCTCAAATTTTACCTTCTCGTAAATAGCATCTATTATCCATTGAGTCCTATTTGACCAAGGCTTTTTTTTAAGCGCCTGATCTACTTCATCTAAAATACACACAGGCATTCTGATGAGCACGTTCTTAAAACTCTTTTCTTCACTTGCCTTGACATCCGCTCCCTTGTCAATGAAATCCTGAACGGAGGCTTCCTTTCTTTTCTTAACTGCCATATAATTCCTATATATCCTCTGTATGTTAATTGTATAGAGCTGCGTATAAAGCTTGCATCTCTTTCCAAGCCTTCTTGTCTCTAGGGCGCATTTCTCCGATGCCAAGTCCTTCAGCAGCTGCATTGCGAAAAGCTTTTCGATTGCCGATAGTGCAGGGAAGCACTTCTATTTCGGCGAATTCCTTCAATATGGCCCTAGCCTCTTCGTTATCGTTTCCTTGAGGATCAGCCTGGCAAATGACAGCAAAGGCTCTGAGATAGACGTTTACGCATTCTGAAAGGATCACGCGGATAGGCGACATCGTCCAAATGTCAATCGAAGATGGCTTGAAAGGAAGAAGCAGCTTATCGGCAATGCAAAGAGCCGAGCGCTGACTTGTAGTATCTCTACCCCCCGTATCTACGATTATGTCGTCATAGTCGTCTTTGAGCTTTTTCAAATTGGCATGGATCGATTTACCCGACATGCATACCGTGACAAAAGAAGCACCCAAAATGTCGCCCACGAGGCAATCTCGTTGCTGTGACCAATCCCAGGCGCTCTTTTGTTCGTCCGCATCGACTAAAAGGACTTTCTTAGAAGCAGCTCTCATGACTGCAAGATTCGTGGCAATTGTGGTCTTGCCGCTACCGCCCTTGATTCCTCCTATGACCAAGATCATATATCTCCTATATGCTTGATATAGGTAGGATATATAGAAGGAATATGGAAATCAAATAGAAAAAGGCACGAGTAAGACTTGCGCTTACGCCTTAGCCAGGTCATAACCCTGACTACGTTCTACTACCTGAACTATCATGCCATGGTAAAATGGGGCCGATGGCTCACAGGCATCCGCACCCCTACTTGCGGTTATCAGTCACAAGTAATAAGACAATAAACTATTGCTTGGGCTCATGTAGAGTCAAGCGCTTACCGTCATGACGCATAGCATTTTCTTGGATATCCCGCATCGTGTGCTCAGGCTCTCTGCGATAGTTGAGCGAATATTGCTCATTCATGCTTATAGGGCCTTGTTGCACCTCAACGGGCTCTCTAGGCGACGATCTTTCTTTTTTTGCCATACAAAGAGCTCCCGATTAGGAATAACGGCCTTGATAAGATTGCTTATTCACGTCTTTTGCCATGCCAGCTTGCCTTTTGTCTTGGCGCTCGACATACTCAGTGGTTTTATTGAAACCTCGCTGAGAAAAGTCTTTTTCAGGTTTTTGATAGCTTTCAACCGTGGGTTTCATGTCCCCTTGTTCGTAGCCTCTTTTTGCCATTGCTTCTTTCATAAATCACCTCTCCTGGGTTTAAACTTAATGTCATGCAACAGTTTGTTTATTTTCAACTGTTTCCTTTTCTGGATTAGCTGCAGGACTTAAAGCATTTAAAATCTCGACTTGCTGCATGATGTGATCGAGATCAATACCTTTTAGCTCCTTAATCGCCTTGACTACATTGAGCAAGCTATTTGTATCCTCTTGGTGAGCTCTGCGCAGCTTATCTTCGGCAACGGCGTTATCGGTCTTGATCTTAGCAACGCGCTCGGCGGCTAGTCCTTCTTGACTATGCGCATAAGCTACCTTCGTCATGTTATCGATCTGCATCTGCTGCATTTGCAATTGCTCGACCTTCTGTTGCTGGTCAGCAGCGGCTTTCTGTTTAGCCAGCACCTTCTCAACGAGGCTATCTTTATTCTGGATTGTCATACGCTCTAAGACTTCATCGGGAGGCACGAGATCAGGATATAGCTGCTGGAAGTGCAGTATTTGAGCAAGCTCTAGCTGTTGTTGCGTTTCGGTAAGAGCGGCCTGAACGACCTTACAGCCGTATTTAAAGAAGATTTTGCTATCAAATTCGGCCGTAGGCTCTTCGCCTATGACTTGCCGCACCTTGCCATAAGTCCAATTCCTCTGAATGTATTCGACTTCGATATTGCTGCAAAGACGTTGCGCTGTATCTACTTGATCGAAGAGGCGCTGCAAATTCCTTGCCGTAGCTGCCTGTCTCATCATAGAAATGATGCCTGCCTTGTCATCGATATCCATGCCCATGGCGCTAGGATCGATGCCAGCTACGTTGTAGAAGATGCCTTTAAGCATCTCTTCCATTTGTAACATGACAGGCGAAGGAGGAACGATAGGCATAGGTTGCACATCATCCATTTGAAAATCTGGATCAATCGAAAGAACGCGACCATGACCTTGGTTTAATGAATCTTCTGGCGTTACAAGAGCGCCCTTTTTAACCTTTAATCCCTGTTGTTGAGCATCGAGTATTTCTAGGTTAGAAATTTTGAGGCGGTTCAAAAGGTACTGGCAATCCCTAAGCATGGTCATGGGGCTATTGAATTTGTAAGCGTAATAGGGAGAATCCATGTTGCAGAGGCTCATAAGAGGTACGACAGGGTAGCGATCCATGCCATAGGGATTCGGCTCATCGACAATGACGCGGTCATTTAAAATAATACTGCGTCGCACAGTAGGAACATTTTTTTTAACCACGGCGAGCTTTCCTTTGAAGGCTTGCATGATTTCTTTGAGCTGCTCTTCTGTCCCTTGAAATTCCTGGCATTCCTCAGTTTTCTTATCCACAAGGAATTTAGCTTCTCGATTCGTAAGATACCAATATTCATCAAAAGCAATAAGATTAGGAAATTGGATTTGATAGACTTCGGGCATATAGTAAAATTTATCATCGCGATACGTTCCTTTTGGCAAAGAGAGGATTTCATCGCCAAATTGCGGATATATAATCGCCGCTTCCTGAGCATCGAAGAAGGTTCTTACCCACCAGAAACGGGCATCGCTCATGTCGGCTTTGCGGAAATAGGGATCAAAGAGCGTCGCCTTCATGTCTATGTAGCGCCATCGAGGATCAGGGCTTATCGGATCTTTTGTTGAATCTCCGTAAAGATACATGAAACCTAAGCCTTGAATGATCGCCCCCTGCTGGAAACAATCGCTAAAAGTCTCGTGAAAGCCGCATTTGTGATTGTGATAGAGGCACTTTGTTAGCTGATCTGCCGTCTTTTGCATTCCATTATGAATCGGAATGACAGCAGAGCTTTTGCGCGTCTGTCTCTGTTGGCCGCTTATCGCCTCGCTGATTGGATTCATGATATTGAAGTTCCAAATCTTGCGGCGATACGTCGCAACCCCTGGAAAAATGAGCCCCCAGACTTCCTGGTCATTCATGGTAAAGCGCTGATTTAGATCGGCCTGATACCATTGCGTCTGAAGGATATTGATGCTATCGGAATAATTCTTTTCCATGGCCTGGCGCAAAGACACATTAAGACTATCTTCCGGCCAGAAAATCGGTGAATTGTTTCTCAAAACAAAGCCTCCATTGATAACTCTGGGCCAAAATGTCGAAATACTCTATCATAGAGACATGGAAAACATGAGTCCCTTTGACATCGCCAAATTTTGGATGAAGGTTCGTATTTGCGATCAAACAAAAGATCAACATTATAAAAAAACTTATATAGGTTTTTGCTGGATATGGAATTCTGTCCTTTTTGACAGCGGTTATGGCCATTACATTTTGAAAGGAAAAGACTATCGCGCTCATCGAGTAGCTTATGAGCTTGCTTATGGAAGAATCCCCTTGGATAAAGTGATCTGTCATAAATGCGACAATCCAGCGTGTGTAAATCCGCTTCAT
>Ga0316227_1002486_pt1 | contig 16493 bp, 10 predicted proteins | sample TBH18019metaG_FD_206012 | JGI IMG/M metagenome (GOLD analysis project Ga0316227, IMG submission 206012) | Freshwater microbial communities from Trout Bog Lake, Wisconsin, USA - TBH18019 | ecosystem: Environmental > Aquatic > Freshwater > Lake > Hypolimnion/Profundal zone | place: USA: Wisconsin... | reverse complement strand
ACGCGCCTATCCTCACCCTGGCGCTGACCTCCGACACCCTGCCGCTGCCCAAGGTGGAGGATTTCGCCGACACCCGGCTGGCCCAGAAGATCTCCCAGCTGCCCGGGGTGGGCCTGGTCAGCATCAGCGGCGGCCAGAAGCCGGCGGTGCGGGTCCAGGTCAACCCGGCGGCGCTGTCCTCCTACGGGCTCACCCTGGAGGATGTCCGCACCGCCGTCGGCGGCGCCAACGTCAACCAGGCCAAGGGCAACTTCGACGGCAAGCTGCAGTCGTTCGCCATCGGCGCCAACGACCAGCTGCTGTCCAGCGCCGACTACCGGCCCCTGGTGCTCGCCTACAAGAACGGCAGCCCGGTCCTGCTGGCGGACGTGGCCACGGTGGTGGACGACACCGAGAACGTCAAGGAGGCGGCCTGGGTCAACCAGACCCCGGCGGTGATCCTCAACATCCAGCGCCAGCCCGGGGCCAACATCATCGCCGTGGTGGACCGGATCAAGACCCTGCTGCCCCAGCTGAAGGCCTCCATCCCGCCGGCGGTGAAGCTGCAGATCCTCACCGACCGCACCACCACCATCCGCGCCTCGGTGGAGGACGTGGAGTTCACCCTGATCCTCACCATCATCCTGGTGGTGGCGGTGATCTTCGTGTTCCTGCGCACCATCCCCGCCACCATCATCCCCAGCGTGGCGGTGCCGCTGTCCCTGGTGGGCACCTTCGCGGTGATGTTCCTGCTGGGCTACAGCCTGAACAACCTGACCCTCATGGCCCTCACCATCTCCACCGGCTTCGTGGTGGACGACGCCATCGTCATGATCGAGAACATCTCCCGCTACATCGAGGAGGGGGTGGCGCCCATGGAGGCCGCCCTGCGCGGCTCCGAGCAGATCGGCTTCACCATCGTCTCCCTGACGGTCTCGCTGATCGCCGTGCTGATCCCGCTCCTGTTCATGGGCGACATCGTCGGCCGGCTGTTCCGGGAATTCGCCGTGACCCTGGCGGTGACCATCATCATGTCCGCCATCGTCTCGCTCACCCTCACCCCGATGATGTGCTCCCGGCTGCTGAAGAACACCCACGAGCACGAGAAGGGCAGGGCCTACCAGTTCTCCGAGCGGATGTTCCAGGCGGTGATCGACTACTACGGGCGGACCCTCACCGTGGTGCTGCGCCACCAGACCCTCACCCTGTTCGTGGCGGTGGGCACCCTCGCCCTCACCGTCATGCTCTACGTCTGGATCCCCAAGGGCTTCTTCCCGGTGCAGGACACCGGGGTGATCCTGGGCATCAGCGAAGCGCCCCAGGCCGCCTCGTTCAAGGCCGTGGCCAAGGGCCAGCAGGCCCTGTCGGCGGAGATCCTCAAGGACCCGGCGGTGGAGAGCCTCACCTCGTTCATCGGCGTGGACGGCACCAACACCACGCTCAATTCCGGCCGGATCCAGATCAACCTCAAGCCGCTCTCCGAGCGCAAGATCAGCGCCAGCGAGGTGATCCGCCGGCTGACGCCGGTGCTGCAGCAGGTGCCGGACATCAAGCTGTTCATGCAGCCGGTGCAGGACCTCACCGTGGAGGACCGGGTCAGCCGCACCCAGTACCAGTTCAGCATGGAAGACGCCGACGCCAAGGAGCTGGACTACTGGGTGCCGCGCTTCGTCGACCGGATCAAGCAGATCCCGGTGCTGCGGGACGTGGCCAGCGACCAGCAGAATTCCGGGCTGCAGACCAGGCTGGTCATCGACCGGACCTCGGCCTCGCGCCTGGGCATCACCCCGCAGATGCTGGACGACGCCCTGTACGACGCCTTCGGCCAGCGGCAGATCTCCACCATCTACACCGACCTGAACCAGTACCACGTCATCCTGGAGAACCATCCGAACATGGCCTCGGGGCCCGACGCCCTCAACAGCGTGTTCCTGCGCTCCGCCACCGGCGGCTCCGTGCCGCTCAGCGCCGTCACCCGGATCGAGACCACCACCGCGCCCCTGGCGGTGAACCACCAGGGCCAGTTCCCGGTGGTGACCATCTCCTTCAACCTGGCGGCCGGGGCCTCCATCGGCGACGCGGTCAAGGCCATCGAGCAGGCCCGCGACGAACTGCAGATCCCGCCCAGCATCGCCGCCGAATTCCTCGGCACCGCGCAGGCCTTCCGGCTCTCGCTGGTCAACACCCCGTTCCTGATCCTGGCCGCCCTGGTCACCATGTACCTGCTGCTGGGCGTGCTGTACGAAAGCTACATCCACCCGGTGACCATCCTGTCCACCCTGCCTTCGGCCGGCGTGGGCGCGCTGCTTTCGCTCATGCTGTTCCAGGTCGATTTCAGCGTCATCGCCCTGATCGGCATCATCCTGCTGATCGGCATCGTCAAGAAGAACGCCATTCTGATGATCGACTTCGCCATCGAGGCCGAACGCAAGGAGGGCCTGGCGCCGCCCGAAGCGATCTACCAGGCCTGCCTGCTGCGCTTCCGGCCCATCATGATGACCACCATGGCGGCCCTGCTGGGCGCGGTGCCGCTGGCCCTGGGCAACGGCGTGGGTTCCGAGCTGCGCCGGCCGCTGGGCATCTCCATCATCGGCGGCCTGATCTTCAGCCAGGTGCTCACCCTCTACACCACCCCGGTCATCTATCTGGCCTTCGGCCGGGTGGCCAAGCGCCTGTTCCCGGGCCTGAGCGTCGCCAAGGCCGAACCTGAGCCCGAACCCTCATGAGCATCTCCACCCCGTTCATCCGGCGGCCGATCGCCACCAGCCTGCTGGTCATCGCCGTGGCCCTGGCAGGCATCCTGGCCTTCAAGTTCCTGCCGGTCTCGCCGCTGCCCCAGGTGGAATTCCCCACCATCGCCGTGGGCGCCAACCTGCCCGGCGCCAGCCCGGACACCATGGCCTCCTCGGTGGCCACCCCACTGGAGCGCCAGTTCGGGCGCATCGCCGGCATCACCGAGATGACCTCCACCAGTTCCCTGGGCTCCACCTCCATCACCCTGCAGTTCGACATCAACCGCAATATCGACGCGGCGGCCCGCGACGTGCAGGCGGCCATCAACGCCGCCCGCAGCCAGCTGCCCTCGACCTTGCCCGGCAATCCCACCTACCGCAAGATCAACCCCGCCGACGCGCCGATCATGCTGTTCGCCCTCACCTCGGACACCATGAGCCGGGAGCAGATGTATGACACGGCCTCCAGCCTGCTGCAGCAGAAGCTTTCCCAGGTCAACGGCGTGGGCCAGGTGTTCGTCTGGGGCGGCGCCCTGCCGTCGGTGCGGGTGGAAGTCGACCCCACCCAGCTCAACGCCTGGGGCCTGAGCCTGGAGAACGTGCGCACCACCCTGGCAGCGGCCAACGTGAACATGCCCAAGGGCTCCCTCACCGACGGGCCGGTCACCTCGGCGCTCAACACCGACGACCAGATGTTCAAGGCCAGCCAGTACGCGCCGCTGGTGATCTCCTACAAGGCCGGCGCCGCGCTCCGGGTGGGCGACGTGGCGCAGGTCAATGATTCCGTGGAGAACCTGCGCAACTACGGCATCACTGACGGCAAGGGCTCCATCATGGTGGTGCTGTTCCGCCAGCCCGGCGCCAACATCATCGAGACGGTGGACCGGGTGCGCGCCCTGAACAGCCAGCTGGTGGCGTCCATCCCCCCGACCATGAAGCTCACCGAGGTGATCGACGCCACCCAGACCATCCGCGCCTCGGTGCGGGACGTGGAGCGCACCCTGATGCTCTCCATCTTCCTGGTCATCATGGTGGTGTTCGTCTTCCTGCGCAACTGGCGCTCCACGCTGATCCCCAGCGTGGCGGTGCCGATCTCGCTGCTCGGCACCTTCGGGGTGATGTACCTGCTGCACTACAGCATCGACAACCTGTCGCTGATGGCCCTCACCGTGGCCACCGGCTTCGTGGTGGACGACGCCATCGTGGTGGTGGAGAACATCAGCCGGCACATCGAGGCGGGCCTGCAGCCCTTGGAGGCCGCCCTGCGCGGCGCCGAAGAGATCGGCTTCACCGTGCTGTCCATCAGCATCTCGCTGTGCGCGGTGTTCATCCCCATCCTGCTGATGGGCGGCATCGTCGGCCGGCTGTTCCGGGAATTCGCGGTGACCCTTTCCGTGGCCATCCTCATGTCCATGGTGGTCTCGCTCACCGCCACGCCGATGATGTGCGCCAAGCTGCTGCGCCCCCATTCCGAGGAGAAGCACGGCCGGGTCTTCCAGGCCAGTGAGCGCTGGTTCCAGTGGATCCTTGGCCGGTACGAGTTCGCCCTGTCCTGGGTGCTGAAGCACCAGTTCCTCACCCTGATGGTGGCCGTGGGCACCGTGGTCTCCACCGTGGTCCTGTTCATCATCGTGCCCAAGGGCTTCTTCCCCCAGCAGGACACCGGACGGATGATGGGTGCCATGGTGGCCGACCAGGACACCTCCTTCGATGCCATGCGCGGCCGGCTCCAGGACCTGTCCAAGATCGTGGTGCAGGACCCCGACGTGGCCCACACCATGGCGTTCGTCGGCGGCGGCGGCATCACCAACACCGGGCGGATGTTCCTTTCGCTCAAGCCCAACGCCGAGCGCAAGGTCAGCGCCGACCAGATCATCGCCCGGCTGCGCCCGAAACTGGCCAAGGTGCCCGGCGCCAGCCTGTTCCTGCAGCCGGTCCAGGACCTCCGGATCGGCGGCCGGCTGGGCAACGCCCAGTACCAGTACACCCTCCAGGGCGACGATTCCAAGGAGCTGTTCCGCTGGGCCCCCCAGGTGCTGGCCAAGCTGCGCACCCTGAAGCAGGTGACCGACGTCAACACCGACCAGCAGAACCTGGGCCTCCAGGCCACCCTGGTGGTGGACCGTCCCACCGCCTCGCGCCTGGGCATCTCCGCCCAGCTGATCGACGACACCCTGTACGACGCCTTCGGCCAGCGCCCGGTGTCGACGATGTACACGCCGCTCAACCAGTACCACGTGGTCATGGAAGTGGCGCCCAAGTACTGGCAGGATCCCGACTCCCTGAAGACCATCTACGTACGCCCGGCCAAGGGCCCCATGGTGCCGCTCGCGGCCTTCGCCCACTACCAGCTGGAGAACACCTCCCTGGCGGTCAACCACCAGGGCCAGCTGCCCTCCGTCACCCTCACCTTCAACCTGCCGGTGGGCGTGGCCCTGGGCGACGCGGTCACGGCCATCGCCAAGGCGCAGGAGCAGATCCGGCTGCCGGGCTCCATCCGCGGCAGCTTCATGGGCACGGCCCAGGCCTTCCAGGCCTCCCTGGCCAACGAGCCGGTGCTGATCGCCGCGGCCATCCTGGCGGTCTACCTGGTGCTGGGGATCCTCTACGAAAGCCTGATCCATCCCATCACCATCATCTCCACCCTCCCCTCGGCCGGCGTGGGCGCCCTGCTGGCGCTGCTGGCCTGCCGCACCGACCTGAGCGTGATCGCCCTGATCGGCATCATCCTGCTGATCGGCATCGTCAAGAAAAATGCCATCCTCATGATCGATTTCGCCCTGGAGGTGGAGCGCCGGGAGCACAAGACCCCGGAGGAGTCGATCTTCCAGGCCTGCCTGCTGCGCTTCCGGCCCATCACCATGACCACCATGGCGGCGCTGCTGGGCGGCCTGCCGCTGGCCCTGGGCCTGGGCACCGGCTCCGAACTGCGCCAGCCGCTGGGCATCGCCATCGTCGGCGGGCTGGTGTTCAGCCAGATGCTCACCCTGTTCACCACCCCGGTGATCTACCTCTACTTCGACCGGCTCAGCCTGTGGTGGGCCCGGCGCCGCGGGCATGCCGCGGGAAACGCGAGAATTCTGGAAAATTGAGCCTTTTTACTGCATGATGGCTCAATCATAGGAACCATCTCATGCCTGCACCTCATCATCTCGCCCGGCGGGTCGGGGCCTCGATCGGGCGGCGGGGATGACCGCGTTGCGGGGAGACGCCGCCGGTCCAGCCCGTCTGCCATTGAATGAAAAACGGTTCCAGGCCATCTACGACTCGGTCAATGACGGCATCTTCATCCAGGACCCCGAGACCGACGTCATCCTCGACGTGAACCACCGGCTCTGCGAATGGTTCGGCCACAGCCCCGAGCAGATGCTCAAGCTGGACCTCGGGCGCATGGGTCTCGGCCTGTGGCCGTACACCCGGGAGACCGCCCGGGAGTGGGCGCGCAAGGCCGCCGAGGGCACGCCGCAGACCTTCGAGTGGCTGTGCAGCACCCACGGCGGCAACCTGCTCTGGCTGGAAGTGAACATCCGCAGCGCCGACATCGGCGGCCAGCGCCGGCTGGTGGTGACCGCCGGCAACATCACCCAGAGGAAGCGCACCGAGATGGAGAACACGGCGCGGCTCAAGCGGGCCGAGGCCCAGAATGCCGTGTCCCTGGCCCTGGCCGGGGTGGGCTCCGACTACGCCGCGGCGCTCAAGCTGATCGCCCACCATCTGGCGGTGCAGGTGGGCGACCTCTGCACCCTGAACCTGGTGGGCGAGGACGGCCTGCTCTACCCCTCCGAACTGGCCCAGCCCTACGTCGGCGGGGACACCCTGCTGCCGGTCTACCATGACCTGCCGCCGCTGGACCTGGGCCAGCTCGGCACCGGCCAGGTGGCCCTGAGCGGCCAGGCGCTGCGCCTGGAGAACCGGCCGCTGGAGGAGACCCTGGCCCTGGTGCGGCCGGAATTCCGCCCCTACTTCGAGCGCTTCCGCATCCACAGCATGCTCATCGTGCCCATGCGCACCGAGCGCCGCACCATCGGCACCATCGCCCTGGCCATGGGCGGCGCCAGCAGGCCCTACTCGGTGGAGGACCAGGCCGTCATCCAGAACCTGGCCGACCGGGCCGGCCTGACCATCACCAATGCCCGGCTATACGCGGAAAACATGGCCCAGGCCGCGGAGCTCAGAAAGACCAACCTGGAGCTCGAGCGCCGGGTGGAGGAACGCACCGCCGAGCTGGCCCAGGCCAATGCCCGGCTGCAGCTGATCGCCATGGAGGATGGCCTCACCCGGCTGGCCAACCGCAGGCATTTCGACGACGTCCTGGAAAAGGAGCTCCGCCGCGCCATGCGCAAGGGCGACCAGCTCGCCCTGATCATGGCCGACGTGGACTTCTTCAAGAAATTCAATGATCTGTACGGCCACGTCGCGGGCGACGGCTGCCTCCAGACCATCGGCGAAGTGATGAAGGTAGTCTTCCGCCGGGGGGAGGAACTGCCGGCCCGCTACGGCGGCGAGGAATTCGCCGTGATCCTGCCGGGCGCCGACGCCGAGCGCGCCCAGCAGGCCGCGGAGATGCTGCTGAAGGCGGTCGAGGCGCGCCACATCCCGCACAGCGATTCCGAAGCCGGCCCCTGGGTCACCCTCAGCATCGGCTACGTCAGCGCCCCGGTCACCGCCGGCACCACGCCGGACTGGTTCATCACCTGGGCCGACGAGGGCCTCTACCGCAGCAAGTCGGGCGGCCGGAACCGGGTCAGCTCCGCCAACTGATCGTCGGCCCCTTGGACACCGATCCGGCCGGCAGGACGGCGCGGCCCTGTTTAAAAGACATGGGTTAGCTCGCGTTAATGCAATTTAATAAAGGCAACATCCGTAAATATTATTTTCTGCCCCTTCGTGCCGACCCATTGTGCGGATAACGGAAGAAGACGATCATGGATACACGGGTTCAGCACCGCCGAAGGAGTACAAGTGCCCATTACAAGACGTTGGAGTCTTCTTAACGTGAGTTTTTTGCTCGGCACCCTCGGCCTGTCCCTGGTGCTGGTGCCCCTGGCATTCTCCCACTCCCTGCGGCACTGGGGCGAATGGGTGGTGTTCGCGACCATGGTCGGCAGCATCGGCATGGCCGTGACCTGCGGCTACCATCGCCTGTTCACCCACCGGGCCTACCAGGCGCGCTGGCCGGTGCGGCTGTTTCTGCTGTGCCTGGGCGCGGCGAGCTTCGAGAACTCGGCCCTGCAGTGGGCCAGCGACCACCGCATCCACCACCGGCACGTGGACCAGGGCGACGACCCGTACAACAGCCGGAAGGGCTTCTGGTACGCCCACTGGATCTGGGTCATGGAGGAGCGCACCCAGGCCATCTCCGGCGTCAAGGACCTGGAGCAGGATCCCCTGGTGATGTGGCAGCACCGGCACCATTTCCTCATCGGCGCCTGCGCCGCCCTGCTGGTGCCGCTGGCGGTCGGGATCTGCACCCACGACATCCTGGGCACCCTGATCATCGGCGTGCTGTTGCGGATCGTGGTGACCCACCACACCACCTTCTTCATCAACAGCGCGGCCCATTTCTACGGCACCCAGCCCTACACCGACGCCAACTCCGCCCGGGACAACGCGTTCCTGGCCCCCCTCACCTACGGGGAGGGTTTCCACAACTACCACCACATGTGGCAGTGGGACTACCGCAACGGTGTCAAGTGGTACCAGTGGGACCCGGCCAAGTGGGCGATCAAGGGCATGGCCTGGACCGGCCTGGCCAGCGGGTTGCGGTCCGTGCCCGACCCGGTGATCCGGCGGGCCCGGATCCAGATGGAAGAAAAGGCCCTGCTGGCGCGCCTGGCCAAGGCCCCGCCGCTGGCCGCCGAAGCCCTGAACACCCGGGTGGTGCGCGCCCGGCAGCGCCTGGATCTGGCCCTGCAGGCCCTGCAGGAGCACCGGGAGGCCTGGGACCGCCGCAAGGCCGAGCGCAAGGCGCACCGGCTGGAGGCCTGGGCCCAGCGCAAGGCCGAATGGCAGGAGGCCATGGGCCAGCGCAAGCGGGAATTCAAGCTGGCCTGGGTCGAGTGGAAGGCGGCCCGGCTGGAAGTGCGGCGGGCGGCGTTCGCCGGATGATGGCTGGCTGAAGCACCCGGGATCCGGTTAGGATCATTGCCTTGGAGGTCGAACCATGGTCCGCGCCGGTGTGCTCTGCCTGCTTCTCGCCGCCGGCGCCGGGGCCCAGGACCCCTTCGTGCCGCTGCAGATGGACGACCACAGCGCCGTCCTGGACCGGAACGGCGCGCGGCAGGATTGGGTGAAGGTCACCAACCAGCGCATGGAGATGTCCGGCAAGACCCTGCGGGTGGCCCTGGAGGGCGGCGGTTCGACCGCGGTGGTCCTGGTCAAGGGGTTGGAAAAGCCGAGGCACGCCAAGCCCGTCCTCACCGGGAAGGGCGATTACGCGGACCTCTTCCAGGCGGTGAAGGCCCTGGGCTTCACCCGGCTGGTGGCCCGCAACCCGGATACCGGCAAGCAGTGGGCCGCCCGGCTTGAGCAGGGCAAGCCGATCCTGGAGGATTAGGCGGGTGCAGACAGCTTCGGGAACGGAGCGGGGCGTCAGGACATTCTTACCTTCTGGAGCCGGCCTTCCATCCCCGGCCCCTGCGGAGACCGCCCATGCTCAGCAGCACCATGCAGAACGCCCTCAACACCCAGATCAACAAAGAACAATATTCCTCCCAGCTCTACCTGGCCATGAGCGCCCATCTCGACGCCCGGAAATACAAGGGCTTCGCCCACTGGCTGCGCGTCCAGGCCGAAGAGGAGAGCGCCCATGCCATGAAACTGCTCGATTTCGTCCTGGAACGCTGCGGCACGCTGGAGCTCAAGCCCATCGCCGCCCCGCCGTCCCAGTACGACGGCGTGATCCAGCTGTTCGAGCTGGCCCTGACCCACGAAAAGGACAACACCGCCTCCATCCACAGCCTGTTCGAAACCGCCCGCAACGAAAAGGATTACGCCAGCGAGATCACCCTGCACTGGTATGTGACCGAGCAGGTGGCCGAGGAATCGATCATCACCGCGATCCTGGACCATCTGCGGGCCGTGGGAGACCAGGGCGGAGCCATCTGGTATCTGGACCACCGGATGAGCAAACGGCAGCGGGGCAAAACCCTGGATCCCTCCGATCCCCGCTGAAACGCCTCTGACCGCTGGCCGCGCCGCCGTTCTCCAGTCCCCGGAAGGGGTGGAGCGCGGCGGCCTGAATTGATATGTATTGGCTATGAATTCAAACCTGCGGGATCTCAGACGCGGGTCGTCTGACCTCGATGGAAATAAGTCTTTCTGTGGGTAAGGGACACGAAGTACCTTGCATATGGTGACAGCGCCGGTCGGTGGTCTCAGTTGGGCCAGTGTTCGCATGTACCTGGTTTCCGATGAGTACCTCTTAAATCCAGCCCTACGCTGAGGCCAACCGCACAGTTCTTCGCACAGAACCGACTTTGGCCTCGAATAGGGTCCTTCGCCGCCGAACCATCGGCCGGGGACCGGTGGCGCAGGCCTGTCTCAACGAATCCGAACTCTCTCTAGGAGCAAGGTCATGACCAAGATCATCCGGCCGGAAGACATCGCAGCGCTCATCAAGGACGGCGCCACCGTGGGGGCCAGCGCTCTCGCCCTGGCGGGCTGGCCCGAAGAGGTGGCCATGGCCATGGAGAAGAGCTTCCTGGAGACCAGCCATCCCGCCCAGCTGACCCTGGTCCACGCCTCCGGGATCGGCAACTGGAAGGACCGGGGGACCCAGCACTTCGCCCACCAGGGCATGGTGCGGCGCTGGATCGGCGGGCACACCGGCCTGGCGGCCGACTTCGCCAAGATGGTCATCGAGGGGGCCATCGAAGGCTACTGCCTGCCCCAGGGCGTGATCGCCCAGCTCTGGCGCGAGATCGCCGCGCACCGTCCGGGGGTGATCACCAAGATCGGCCTGGGCACCTTCGTCGATCCCCGGCTCGAGGGCGGCAAGATGAACAAGGCCACCACCAAGGATCTGGTCCGGGTGATCGAGCTGAACGGCGAGGAGTGGATGATGTACCCCGCCTTCCCGGTGGACGTGGCCATCATCCGCGGCACCACCGCCGACGAGGACGGCAACCTGACGGTGGAGAACGAGGGCGCCCTGCTGGAATGCCTGCCGCTGGCGCAGGCGGCCAGGAACAGCGGCGGGATCGTCATCGCCCAGGTGCAGAACCTGGCCAAGCGGGGCACCCTGCACCCCAAGCAGGTCCGGGTGCCGGGCGTGCTGGTGGACTACGTGCTGGTGGCCAAGCCGGAGAACCACTGGCAGTCGGCCGGGACCTACTTCAACCCGGCCTTCGCCGGCAACCTGAAGGTGCCGCTCAGCTCCATCCCGGAATGGCCCCTGGACGAGCGCCTGGTCATCTGCCGGCGCGCCGCCATGGAGCTGACCCCGGGATCCATCGTCAACCTGGGCATCGGCATCCCGGACGGGGTGGCCATCGTGGCCTCCATGGAAGGCGCCGCCGACCTGCTGACCCTGACCACCGAGCTGGGCGCCATCGGCGGCGTGCCGGCCGGCGGCGAGAACTTCGGCATGTCCTTCAACGCCCAGGCCTTCGTGGAACAGCAGGCGCAGTTCGACTGGTATGACGGCGGCGGGCTGGACCAGGCGTTCCTGGGTGCGGCCGAAGTGGACCAGCACGGCAACGTCAACGTCAGCAAGTTCAAGGGGCGCTGCGTGGGCTGCGGCGGGTTCATCAACATCACCCAGAACGCCAAGAAGGTGGTCTATTGCGGCACGTTCACCGCCGGCGGCCTGAAGGTCCTGGTCGCGGACGGCAGGCTGGTCATCACCCAGGAAGGCAAGGGCAAGAAGTACGTGAAGATGGTGGAGCAGGTGACCTTCAGCGGCGCCTACGCCACCCAGACCCGCCAGCCGGTGCTCTACATCACCGAGCGCTGCGTGTTCGAGCTGCGCGAGGGCGTCCTGACCCTCACCGAGATCGCCCCGGGCATGGACCTGGAGCGGGACATCCTCGCCCAGATGGAGTTCAAGCCAGTCATCGCCAAGGACCTCAAGCTGATGCCCGCCGAGATCTTCCACGCCAAGTGGGGCGGCCTGCGCCAGATCGTCGAAGCCAAGCGGCAGCGGGCCGTCCCGGAACCCGAACTCGCCCTCGTATAGCCATCCCCCCATTTCCCAAACCCAACCCAACAACCAGGAGATCACCGTGGTTCTCGCCGAAGCCCCTGCGGCCCCGCAGGCCATCCGTCCCAACACGCCGCCCGAGCAGCCCGACGTGCCGTCCCAGGAGTACAGCCAGATCGTCAAGGTGGCGTTCGCCAGCCTGATCGGCACCTCCATCGAGTGGTACGACTACTTCCTCTACGGCACGGCCGCCGCGCTGGTGTTCAACAAGCTGTTCTTCCCGAGCTACGACCCCATCGTCGGCACGCTCTTGGCGTTCGCCACCTTCTCCCTGGGCTTCATCGCCCGTCCCGTGGGCGGCATCGTGTTCGGCCACTACGGCGACAAGATCGGCCGCAAGAAGATGCTCTACCTGACCCTGATGATCATGGGCCTGGCCACGGCCTGCATCGGCCTGCTGCCGACCTACGGCCAGATCGGCATCTGGGCGCCCATCCTCCTGGTCACCTTGCGCTTGTGCCAAGGCTTCGGCCTGGGCGGCGAGTGGGGCGGCGCGGTGCTGATGGCGGTGGAGCACGCTCCCGCCAACCGGCGCGGCTTCTACGGCTCCTGGCCGCAGCTGGGCGCCTTCGTCGGCCTGCTGCTCTCCACCCTGGTGTTCCGGGCCGTCTCCAAGCTGCCCGAGGCCTCCTTCCTGTCCTGGGGCTGGCGCGTGCCCTTCCTGGCGAGCTTCCTCCTGGTCATCGTCGGCATCTGGATCCGGATGACCATCGCCGAGTCCCCGGTGTTCGAGAAACTCAAGGCGCAGAAGCAGGAAGCCAAGATGCCCATCATCGAGGCGCTCACCAAGCACCCCAAGAACATCTTCATCGCCATGGGCGCCCGGTTCGCCGAGAACGGCCTGTTCTACGTCTTCACCGTGTTCTCCCTGACCTACATCTCCACCTACCTCAAGGTGCCCCGGGTCGTGGGCCTCAACGGCCTGCTCTGGGCCGCCTTCATCGGCATCTTCACCTGCGCCGGCTGGGGCGCCATGTCCGACAAGATCGGCCGCCGCCCGGTCTACATGTATGGCGCCATCGCCTGCGGCGTCCTGGCCTTCCCGTTCTTCTGGATGCTGGGCACCAAGGATCCCACGATCATCGCCCTGGCCATCGTCATCCCCGTCGTGCTCGGCCACGCGGCCATGTATGGCCCCCAGGCCAGCTTCCTGTCCGAGATGTTCTCCGCCCGGGTGCGCTACAGCGGCGCCTCCTTCGGCTACCAGCTGGCCTCGATCTTCGCCGGCGGCCTGTCGCCCCTGGTCGCCACCTGGCTGCTCGCTGTGGGCGTCGCGGCCGGCAAGGGCCCGACCTACATCGCCTACTACATGATTCTCCTGGTGGTCATCACCGTCATCGCGGTGGCCTTCGCCAAGGAGACCAACAAGGACAGCATTGCCGGCTGATCCCTTTCCCAACCGACCCTTTGAAAGGCAACCTGTCATGAGCAAAGCAAGCATCATCGGCGCCTACAACACCGAGTTCGGCGCCTTCGTGAAGAAGGACAAGGTGACCGGCCTGGTCACCGACACCAAGAGCTACTACGACCTGCTGGTGGAAGCCGGCCGCGGCGCCATCAAGGACGCCGGCCTGGAGGCCAAGGACATCGACGCCGTCTTCGTCGGGTCCTGCTCGCCGGGCACCTTCATCAACCAGGAACACGTGGCCCCGCTGGCCGCCGAGATCGACCCGGCCCTGCGCTTCAAGCCGATGACCCGCTGCGAATGCGCCTGCGCCTCGGGCTCGGTGGCGATCTATGCCGGCCTCAACGCCGTCGAATCCGGCCGCGCCAGGCACGTCCTGGTGATCGGCGTGGAGAAGATGAACCTGCTGCCGACCCCGCAGATGACCCATGTGCTGGCCTGCTCGTCACATTGGCCCACCGAGGGTTCCCGCGGCATGTCGTTCCCGATGCTGTTCGCCGAATACGCCAAGGGCTACCAGGCGCATTATCAGATCCCCACCGACCAGATGGAGAAGATGCTCTGGACCGCGGGCGCCCTGTGCTACAAGAACGGCGCCGAGAATCCCCTGGCCCACATCAAGAACGGCCCCGCCTCGCTCGAAGAGATCATGAAGCTGAACGAGGTGGACGCCAAGGGCAAGTGCAAGAACATGATGATCGCCGCCCCCCTGCGCCTGCATGACTGCTCCCTGGTCACCGACGGCGCGGCCGCCGTGGTCATCACCTTGACCGCCAACGTCCCTGATCCGAAGCGCGCCGTGGAGATCGCCGGTATCGGCCACGCGGTCGAACGCCTGGCGGAGAACGTGCGCCCCAACATGTACGACCTGATGGCCGGCAAGCATGCCGCAGCCCTGGCCTACAAGGAAGCGGGGATCACCGCCGCCGACGTGGACCTGGCCGAGGTGCACGACTGCTTCACCATCAACCAGATCATGTCCACCGAGGCGCTGGGCTTCGCCGATGACGGCCGGGCCGGCTACGACTACCTGGACGGCCGGTTCACCCGGGACGACAAGGTCGCCATCAACCTCTCCGGCGGCCTGAAGTCCAAGGGCCACCCCGTGGGCGCCACCGGCGTCTCCATGCACGCCCTGCTCTACAAGCAGCTGGTGGGCGAGGCCATCGGCGTGAAGGCCAAAAAGGCCGACATCGCCGTGTCGTTCAACGTCGGCGGCTCCGCCGTCACCAACTGCGTCACCGTCCTGCGCAAGCGCTAGAGAGGACGACCATGGAAACCATTCATTACAACGACATGCAATTCTCCGTCGAAAAGAGCGGCGCCGGGTGGGACATCCTCTGCCGGCGCCAGGACGGCTCCCGCGCCATCGCCGGCTCCGGGCTGTTTGCCGGCCTGCCGGACAGCGAAGTGGCCGCCAAGGCCCTGGCGCTGATCAAGACCGTGTTTCCGGTGGGGATCCGCTGCGTGGGACCCGATGTCAGCCATCCCCACACGATCGGCGACCTGAAGATCGTCGGCCCCGACGTGACGCATCCCAACTTCATCTACTGGAACAAGGACAGCGTCTCGTGCCCCAGGCACCTGTAATCCGGGCGGCCAGCCCGTCAACCAATTGAAATCAGGAGGGTAGATCTTATGGAAATCAAGGGCAGTGTGGTTCTTGTCACCGGCGGCGGCAACGGCATCGGCGAAGCCGTCGTCAAGTACTTCGCCAAGCGCGGGGCCAAAGTGGCCATCGTCGACATGGTGCAGAAGAACATCGACCGGGTGGTCGGGGAGGTCAAGGAACTGGGCGGCGAAGCCATCGGCATCCAGGCCAACGTCACCAGCGAGGCGGATACCGCCAAGTTCATCCAGGGCACCCTCGCCGCCTTCGGCAAGCTGAACATCGCCGTGTCCAGCGCCGGCATCATCCGCGACGGCACGATGCTCAGCCTGGACAAGGAGACCGGCAAGGTCTCGAAGAAGCTGGGCTTCGACAAGTGGCAGGCGGTGATCGACACCAACCTCTCCGGCACCTTCCTGACCATGCGGGACGCGGCGGAAGCCATGGTCAACGGCGGCTGGCCGGGGCTGCTGGTGCCCATCTCCTCCGTGAACAAGTGCGGCCAGGTGGGGCAGATCAACTACTCCTCGGCCAAGGTCGCCGACGCCCTGATGCCGAAGATCATCATCGGCGAATTCCTGATGCGCGGCATCCGCAACATCCGCTGCGTCGCCATCGCGCCCGGCTACACCGCCACGCCGATGCTGACCGGGATGAACCAGGACGCCCTGAAGGCGATCCTGGAGGACGTGCACCTGGGCCGCCTGGTGGCGCCCGAAGAGATCGCCTCGATGATCGGCTACGCCGCCGAGAACGAAGCGCTGAACGCCACCACCATCGAGATCACCGGCGGGCTCTGCTACCCCAAGGGCATCGCCAAATAAAGTCAGGCCCGCAGGTGGGCCCGGTCCTGCTGCGCCCATGCCCGGATCTGCTCGCCGGGCATGGGGCGGGCCACCAGGTAGCCCTGGGCCAGGTCGCAGCCCATGCCGCGCAGCGCGGTCCACGCCGCCAGGGTCTCGATGCCCTCCGCCACGGTGGTTAGCTCCAGCTCCTGGGCCATCTTCAGCATGCCCCGGACCATGATCATGGGCCGTTCGGCCCCGGGCAGGTACTGGGTCAGGGAGCGGTCGATCTTCAGTTCGGTGAAGGGGATCCGTTCCAGCTGCTCGAAGGTGGCGAAGCCCGTGCCGAAATCGTCGATGCTCAGCCGGAAGCCCCGGATGCGCAGCCGGGCCAGGTTGGCCAGGCTCTGCCCCAGGTTGGACATGGAGGCGGACTCGGTCACCTCGAAGATCACCGAGCGGGATGGCAGCTCCAGCCGTTCACAGGCTTCGATCAGCCGGTCGGCGAACCCCGGGGTGCCGATGGACAGCGCCGAAAGGTTGACCGAGACCTCCAGGTTGAGGCCGTGCCGGTGCCATTGGTGCCAGTGGCCCGCCACCTCGGCCAGGAGCTGCAGGGTGAGGGCGGTCATGACCCCCTCGTCGCGCTCGGCCTGGGGCAGGAAGGCCGCCGGCCCCAGCACGCCATGCTCCGGATGGCGCCAGCGGGCCAGGGCTTCCACCCCCTTCAGCAGGGCCCCCTTGAACGTGACCTGGGGCTGGAAATAGCAGATGAACGAGC
>Ga0316227_1002458_pt1 | contig 16655 bp, 10 predicted proteins | sample TBH18019metaG_FD_206012 | JGI IMG/M metagenome (GOLD analysis project Ga0316227, IMG submission 206012) | Freshwater microbial communities from Trout Bog Lake, Wisconsin, USA - TBH18019 | ecosystem: Environmental > Aquatic > Freshwater > Lake > Hypolimnion/Profundal zone | place: USA: Wisconsin... | reverse complement strand
AACTGGAACTTCCCCAGGGGGCTGTGTAGTGAAGACCTCGGACTGGCTATCCCTCAAACACCGAGGAATTCCGGCGATCCGCCCAGGATTATCGCCCCAGTATCGAAAGTCGGGCTAGCGGAGGATTACCTGGCGGGTTACCTGGCATGGCGTCCCCAAACGGGCACCGGTCTCGGATTCCATGAATACGACGGCAAACTGACCGATTTCGGCCGAGCCTCGATCGCGGCCGAACTAGCCCGCCTGAAGTCGTTTGCTGGGTGGTTGGCGGGTGTTGACGTGCGCCAGCTCAGCCCGGGGAATTCCTATGATTACCGAATTCTGGAGGGGGCCATCAACCGGGAGATCTTCGGGTTCGAGCAGATGCGGAGCTTTGCGGAGAACCCGATGACCTACGCCGGGGCGCTGGACGTCAGTGTTTACATTAAGCGCGACTTCGCTCCACTGGAACAGCGGGCGGCTTCGATCATCGCGATCCTCCGGCAGGCACCCAGCGTCTTTGCCGCCGCGCGGGCAAACCTCGACCAGGCGCTCGCGCAACCGTACATCGAGACCGCGATCGAGCAGGCCGAGGGCACGGCGGATTTTCTGGCGAAAGATCTCGTTACCGCGTTGAAACCTCTGACGAACGGGGCGGTCGTCGCCGAGTTCAACCGGGTGAACCAAACGGCCACCAATGAGCTGCATGGTTATGCGGCGTGGCTCAAAACGGAAAAGCTCGCGCGCGCCAACCAGAACTACGCCTTGGGCCGGGAGAAGTACCGCAAACTCATTGAATACGGGGAGCGCGTCACTGTGTCTCCGGAACAACTCCTGGAGATCGGCTTGCGGGAACTGCATCGGAAACAAGAGGTTTTCGCCGCAAACGCCCGGCAGATTGATTCCTTGCAGAAACCCATCGCGGTGTTCAAGGCCATTCAGCGGGATCATCCCACCGAGAAGGGCCTGATTGCCGACACGGCGCGAAACCTGGAGATGATTCGCGAGTTTGTCCTAAGCCACCGTCTGGTCACCCTGCCCTCTCCGGTCCGGGCGCAGGTGGCTGAAACGCCGCAGTTCTTGCGCGCCACGAGTTTCGCTTCGATGGACTCGCCCGGACCGTTCGAGACCAAGGCCACGGAAGCGTATTATTATGTCACTCCAACCGAACCCGACTGGCCGGCGCAGCAGAAGGAAGAATGGCTCACGGCTTTCAACTATTACACCACGGACATCGTGTCCGTGCATGAGGTTTATCCAGGCCATTACGTCCAATTTCTGTGTCTAAAGGCGTCGCCGGCCACGAAAGTGGAAAAGACCTTCGGCAGCTACGCCTTCATCGAAGGCTGGGCTCATTACGCGGAGCAGATGATGGTGGATGAGGGGTTCGGCGATAGCCCGACAGCCAGCGCTGCCGACCACATCCGGGCCGCCAAATACCGGTTGGCGCAGACCGACGAAGCCCTGCTGCGGCTCTGCCGGTTATGCGTATCGATCCAGATGCATTGCCAGGGAATGAACATCGATCAAGCCGCTCGCTTTTTTGAGGAGAATTGTTATTACGAGCCAAAACCGGCCCGGCAAGAGGCCATTCGCGGAACTTTCGACCCCGAGTACCTCTATTATACTTTGGGCAAGCTGGAAATCTTCAAACTGCGAGAAGACTATCGCCGGCAGGAAGGGGCGAAATTCTCGTTGCAACAGTTCCATGATGAACTGCTCCGGCATGGCGCGCCACCCTTGCCGCTCTTGCGGCAGATCATGCTCAAGGACCCGGCCATCTGGAACAAGGTGTTTTGAGGGGTAGCTCGACATAATCCTGTTGACAGTTTGTCCTAACTGCTGGACATTTGTCCAGTATGAAGGGCCTAACGAGAAGACAGCGACAGGTGCTGGAGTTTATCCTGGATAAACTGGACTCTGGAAGCCTGATCCCCACTTACCGGGAGATGGCGGACCACTTCGGCTTTAGTAGCCCTAACGCGGTGCTGATCCACATCAAAGCACTTCGCAGCAAAGGTTATCTCCAAAACCAACCCGGGCGCGCGCGATCCTTGCAGGTGCTGGACCCACATGCGCCAAAGCTGCGGGTTCGTCCGCGGATTGCGTCCATTCCGATCTATGGCACCATCCCTGCCGGTTATCCTATGGATACGGACCAAGAGGACGAAGGTTGCGTGTTGATCGACATCGATACGCTCGGCATTAAGCCGACCGCGCGCACGTTCGGACTCAAGGTCCAGGGGAATTCGATGCTGGGCAAATTCATTATGAGCGGGGATATTGCGATTCTCGAGCACGGACTCGAACCGCGATCCGGCGACGTGGTGGCAGCGCTGATCGACGGCCAGGTCACGCTCAAGACGTTCTTCGTCCAACAGGGCAAACCGTTCCTCCGCGCTGAAAACCCCCACTATCCCAACCTTATCCCCCGGGAAGAGTTGCAAATCCAGGGCGTCATGGTCGCCCTGATTCGCAAACGCCAATGAGACGGTGGGAGATTTGGTTGGTCTGACGAGTCGGACAGGTCAGACAGCCACAAATAGGATGCCTCCTCCTTTCCCCTATGGCACATCCGCTGCTACGCTCGATTGTCCACCTGGACGCCGACGCCTTTTTCGCGTCGGTGGAGCAGTCGGCGGATGCGCGTTTGCGAGGCAAGCCGGTGGCGGTGGGCGGGGAAAAACGGGGCGTGATCGCCTCGGCTTCCTACGAGGCGCGCAAATTCGGCATCTACACGCCAATGCCGACCGCCCTGGCCCGACGCCTTTGTCCCAAACTGGTTCTTTTGCCGGGGGATTTCGAAAAATACGAGCTTTTTTCCCGGCTCATGTTTTCCTATGCCTACGATTTCACGCCGGACGTGGAGATCGGCTCGATTGACGAGGGGTATTTCGATCTCAGCGGGACGCGCAAGCCAGCCGTAGGGATTGCCGAGACCATTCGCCGCGCCATTGGCCAGGGGCTCAAGCTTTCCGTCAGCGAAGGCATTGCCACCAACAAACTGGTCAGTCAGATCGCTTCGAAACTCCACAAGCCCGCGGCCTTTGAGTATGTGCCGCACGGCCACGAGGCGGAATTCCTGGCCCCACTGGACAATCAATGGCTGCCCGGCATCGGCCCGAAGGTTGCTACACGATTGAAGGCCGCAGGCCTGGCGCGCATTGGCCAGATCGCACAGACCCCGCCCGATCTGCTCGGGTTGCTCGTGGGCAACACCGCCCTTCAATTGCGCCGCTTCGCCCTGGGGTTGGATGAACGCCCGGTCATCCCCGCGCGCGCGCCCGCCAAATCGTACAGCGAACAGGAAACCTTTCCCGCCGACACCACCGACGAGGCTTTCATCGACGCCACCCTGCACCGGATGGCGGACCAGTTGATGGCCAAGGTGCGGGCCGATACCAAAAGCATCCGCACCCTCACCGTCAAAGTCCGCTACAACGACATGGACGAAGATCAAGCCGGTGAAAGCCTGGCGGAACCGACCGACCTCGAAACCGACCTCTATTCGCGCGTGAGTCGATTGCTGCAAGATGCCTGGAAACGCCGTGTCAGCCTCCGCCTGGTCTCCTTGAAACTGAGCAATGTCTATGACGGTCCTTTTCGGAGCGGGTTGGCGCTGGATCTCTCGACCCGCCAGCACGCGGCCCAACAGCGCCTGGCAGGAGCCGTGGATCAATTGCGCCAGAAATTCGGACGCGAGGTCCTCCTGCGGGGGCACGATTTTGTGTTGGGAGCGCGAACGGTTCCACCCGCCCCGGCAACTGCGGGTGTCAGGAAGCAAATTTCCCTTCCGAAACCCTATCCGCCTCCTTACGTCGGCAGCCACACTTTATCGGGGTCTCAAGGCGCCAACGGCCTTGCCATCCCGCTGAACGTCCATAGTTACTATTCCTTTCTGGACTCAACGCTCTCGATTGACGCGATCGTAGGTCTGGCGCGGCGCCACGAACTGCCAGCCATTGCCCTGACGGACAAAAACAACCTCCATGGCGCGGTCGAGTTCGCGCTGGCCGCCGCCAAGGCGGGAATCAAGCCCATCATCGGCGCCGAGATCCAATGGCAAGGCCGCCCGCTCCGCCTCTACGTCCAGGACCAGACGGGCTATCACCATCTCTGCCGCATCCTCGCGCCCGAGGCTGAAGGTGGCGGCATGAAAGCCGCCACCACCGGCCGGCTGGAAAGCCTGCCCTACCCGACGGAGGGCTTGATCGCCGCCAGCCCGTTCGCGGAATTGGCCGAGTACTTTCCGGGACGGTTTTACCTGGAGGTCACACAGCCCGACGCTTTCAAACCGGGTTCACTGCCGGGTCTGGCCGCGTTCCCGATTCACTATGCACAACCTTCGGATCGCTGGAAATATGACGTGGTGCAAAGCATCCGGACCCTTACCCTGCTCCACCAGCAGCATCCGGACAAACGACTCGCGGGCGAATACCATTTTCGCGCCCCGATGGAAATGCACCGCACCTTCGCGGAATGGCCGGAACTGCTGGCTAATAGCCGCGAACTCACGGAGCGTTGCGCCTTCCGTTTCTCGCTGGGCAAACCCCAATTCCCTAGGTTCAGCCCGCCCGATGGCTCGACGCCGGCCATGTTTCTGCGACACCTCGCCTTCGAGGGACTCCACCGGCGTTACCCGAAAGATCCGGCACGCCTCAAAACCCAACTCGAAGAGGAATTGGTCATCATCCTGCAAGTCGGCTACGAGGAATATTTCCTGGTAATGTGGGATATTCTTCAGGAATGCCGGCGGCGGGGCATCGAATGGATCACTCGCGGCAGCGCGGCCGATTCGCTGGCCTGTTATTGCCTGGGAATCAGCGGGGTCTGCCCCATCCGTTTCGATCTCTATTTCCGCCGGTTTCTCAACCAAGACCGCATGGCCCTCAACAAGCTGCCCGACATCGACGTCGATTTTCCCCACGACCGGAAAGACGACGTCGTCGATCTGATCTTTGAAAAATACGGTACGGAACACACGGCCGTAGTCGGTGGTTTTTCCACGTTTCAGTCGCGCAGCGCTTTCGCCGAGGTGGCCAAGGTCCTGGGCGTGTCCGAATTCCAGGTCCGCCGCATTACCGAACGGCTGCCGCATTTCTCCCGCCCGTCCGACCTGGCCGAGGCGGCAGTCAACACCCTGGAATGCCGCGACCTGCCGCTGGACCAGGAACCGTACGCGACGGCCCTCCGCATGGCCCAATTTCTCGACGGCTTCCCCCGCTATCCCAAGATGCACCCCTGCGGCCTGGTCCTGTCCCGCCAACCCATGCCTGAACTCACACCGTGCTTCCGCTCCGCCAAGGGCTATCCGACCACGCACTTCGACATGGACTCAGTTGAAGCCCTGGGACTGGTGAAGATGGATATTCTGGCCCAAGGGGGCCTGGCGGTAATGCGCGATGTGAAGGAGATGGTGCGAGAGCAGGCGCCTTTTGACCTCGACACCCTGGAACCGTGGACAGACCCGGGGGTTTGGGAGTTGATCGCCGGCGGCAACGCGCGGGCGGTGCATCATATCGAAAGCCCCGCGATGATCTCCCTCTGCCGGAGCTGCCGTGTGCATGATATTGATACGCTGATCGCGATCGTCTCCGTGATCCGCCCCGGCGCAGCCAACGAAAACAAGAAACTGGAGTTTGCCCGCCGCTACCAGGGCCTGAGCCCAGTTCATTACCCGCATCCTTCACTCGAATCCTGTCTGCGCAGCACCTACGGACTGGTCGTCTATGAAGAGCACATCCTTCAGATCTGCGAGGCTTTCGCCAGCCTGGCACCGGGACGGGCGGACGTTTTGCGCCGCGCCCTGGGAAAGAACCGGATCGAGATCATCCGGGAAATTCAGGTCGAGTTTGCGGAGTCTGCCCGCCGGCGCGGCCGCACGGAAACCGAAATCACCCAGGTCTGGGGCCTGGTCGCCGGCTTTCAAGGCTACGCCTTTTGCAAGGCCCACAGCACGGCCTACGGGGTCGAGGCCTACCAGTCCGCCTGGATCAAACTCCATTACCCGGCAGCCTTCATGGCCGCCGTGCTCACGAACGGCAAGGGCTTTTATCAACCGCTGGTCTATGTGCTGGAATGCCACCGGCTCGGCATCCCTCTCTTGCCCCCATTCGTCAATGAACCCGGCCCCGGATTCATGGTCACACAGGGGAAAATCCGCGTGCCGGTCTTGCGTGTCAAGGGGCTCACGGAGCGCACGCGCGCTGCCATCCTCCGGGAACGCGAACACGGCGAGTTTGCCTCGCTGCCCGATTTCTTCTTCCGCACCCAGCCCCTGCCGGAAGAGATGGAGAGCCTCATCCGGGTCGGCGCTTTTGATCCTTTCGCCAAAACCCGCGCCGCGCAATACTGGGAGTCCCGGTCGCTCTTGACGCAACGGGATTTGCGTCCGCGCCAACTCTGGCTCCTGCCGCCGGGCGATCTCGAACATCTGCCGGACGTTCCCTTGGACGAGCCAAGCCGCCTGCAGCGATTGCGTTGGGAAGAAGAACTGCTCGGTTACCCGGTCAGCGGCCATCCCCTTGAGTTGTTCCCCGACACCGCCTGGAACACCTACTGTCCCGTCAACCAATTAGAAAACCACCTTGGCCAACAAGTGGTCACCTGCGGCCTGGTGATCGAACAACGTCTCTACCATCAAGCCACCGGCGAACCGATGAAATTCCTCACGTTGGCCGACTGGACGGGAATCGTGGAGACCGAATTGTTCGCCCGCACGTATCAATCCTACGGACTCAACACCATCCGCTACCGGGTGCTGGAAGTCTCGGCCACCGTCGAACCATTCGAAAACGGGTGCGGCCACACGCTACGCGTCCTACGCGCTGGAAAACCGCGAAAGCTAAAGGCTCAGTGAAGGAAACGAGAGAAAGTCCGCAAAGGGCCAAACTGCCACCGGGCTGGGAGAGGGCAACCATCACCAGAACCAACACCGAGACTGAGGTTTTTGTCGGTGTTGATGGCGCCCTTCCCCCAACTCCGTGGTTGCTACACGGTGGTCGCTGGGACGCCCGCCTTGAGATGCTTGCGGAGAGCGCTGATGACAGTGAAGCCCAGCATGAGGGCCCCGCCAATGGTCGTGGAAGCCTCGGGCACGGGACTTTCGGCCATGGCAACACTCAAGCTGTAACCATTATAATTGGCCCCGCCGAGGCCCAAAAGACCGCCTGCGGTGAGGGTCAGCGGGGTGTTCACTCCCGGATTAGCCGGGTCGATCGTGTTGAGCGTCAAGGTGTCGCCCGCATCGAACACCAGGTTGTTGTTCGCGTCATTCCAGTTGATCCCCGTCACTGTCAGCACATGCCCGATACTGGCAGGTTTGGTGATGCCAATCTCGATATCCTCACCCTCCTGCAACTGCTGGAGCAGGAAGTTAGCGGTCGGGTTTGCGCCCTGCAACCAGCCTTGGCCGCCCACGCCGCCCAACGCCGACATCCCGGCAAAAGTCGTTTTACCGGGTGCAAAGTTGTTGAGGTAAGCCGCCTTCCCAGTGGCCCAATCGGCCAACGACGTTCCATTGATGGCACTCGTGTTCATATAGGCGGGGCCCGCCAATAAACCCGCCGCGGCCTGCCAATTCGCCTGTCCCCCCATCAAAGTGTTACCATACACTCCCGGATAGGCGTTCGCGAGCCAGGTGAACGAGTTCATGGTGGCCGTGGGGGCGCAACTATTGACGCCATTTCCAGGCGGCACGTTGGCTTGGTTGACGGTGCCGAAAGCCGCCGTGGTCGTTTCGTCAACGGTATACATCGCCGCCTGTCCCACCTGCGCGCCGGCCACAATCAAGCCGGCGGTGGCCAACGCCCTGGCCGCGAAACCGCGGAGGGGTGATTGAGTTTGCAATACCGCCCGGGCATCGCTGTGTGGTTTACTGCGTTCGTTCATAATATGGACTATGGTTGTTTAGTTGATGTTTAGCTGTGTTAACGGAAGGAAATAGAAGTTACCCAAGCCCCGCCGGTTTCAGGCTCACGCCTCCCCCCTTTGGCTGAGGCCGTGAACTCTTGCCTCGCCACGGCGACACCCGGAACTGTTTTTGTCCGCACGGTTTGTGTCCCGACATTGGATCCTGGCACATTAGCATTATGCACAGACATCATGTTTATTACTACTCCACAACCCGGTGGGCGCAAGGGGATTTTTGGCCATGAGTCAAACTATGTTTTCACCTGCTTTTGCCGCCCCTGCCGACCGGTGCCGTCCAGCTATTGACCCTGGCTGGACCTTTGCTACCCTTGCTTTCAATGGATGCTGTCATACACCGTCGGCACGATCCTTGGCGTCAGCTGACCGAACGGCTTTTGCGCGCGGCGAACGCGTGGCTGATCTCGTGCTGGTGGCTCGCCGCTCTTTCGATCCCCGGTTCCGCCCTGGCCCGTTCCACCGCAGAGACCGACGCCACACCAGGACTGACCTATACGAACTACCGGGTGCCGGAGGTTCCCTGGTCAATTCATGTGGCAAAGCTGGCGAGGGCGAACCGCCTCTACGAAATCCACTCAGCGCACGCGGGCGCGCGCGCCCTCGGCATGAGCACCTTGAGCGATCAGGTGGCGGCGATGGACCCTAAACTGGGCCGGCCGGTGGCGGCTATCAACGGAGATTTCTACCTGAGAGACAAGGTTTATGCCGGCGGGCCTCGCGGTCTGCAGGTGGTGAATAGTGAACTGCTGAGCGCGGCCCGCGGCGGATCGACACTCTGGATTGACCTGCTGCGCGAAGCGCAAATGGGCAAGGTGAGTTCGCAGTTCCAGATCACTTGGCCTGATGGCCGGACCGTTCCCTTCGGCCTAAACGCGGATCGCGCCACCAACGGGGTCGAGCTTTACACGCCGGCGGTCGGTCCGAGCACGCACACCACGGGCGGACGCGAGCTAGTTCTCGAGCGCGCCGGGAGTGGGCCGTGGCTGCCCTTGCGGGCAGGGCGGACGTGCCTTGCCCGGGTGCGCGAGTCACACCCAGGCGGAGATTCGCCCCTGGCGCCCGACATCATGATTCTCTCGCTGTCGCCGGCCATGGCGGACAGATTTCCCGACGTCAAACCCGGTTCGGTGCTGCGTATCGCCACGGAGACCTCACCCGCCGTCCGTGGGGCGCTCACTGCGTTGAGCGGTGGCCCGGTGCTGCTGCGCAACGGGAAGACCCAGAAGATCGTCGCCTCGGTCGCCGACGCTTACGAATCAAGTTCGATGTTGGAGCGGCACCCACGAAGCGCTGTGGGGTGGAACCGGGAGTGGTTCTTTCTGGTGGAGGTGGACGGGCGGCAAAGGGACTTGTCCGAGGGCATGACGCTGGAGGAGTTGTCCGGGTTTCTCCTCAAACTCGGCTGCGACGAGGCGATGAACCTCGATGGCGGCGGCTCCTCGACCTTGTGGTTTGCCGGCCAGGTACGCAACAACCCCTGCGACGGCTACGAAAGGCCCATCGCCAATTCGCTGGTGGTGGTCCGCAAACCAGCCCAAACGCGCGATCAACCCGCAGGCACGCCCTGAACCGAAAGTAACCCATGCACCTCCATCGAGCCTATTCCGGACCCGACGCGCCCCGTCGGCGCGGTGACTTAAGAAACCTCGTTCCGGGCTCCCGGTTTGCCTTGGCGGCGTTGTGCTCGGTGCTCGCGTTGCCCGCCTGCGCGGCCGAGAACGGCAGTCGCCCCGACCGCCCCTTGGCCTACTTCAATGATGTGGATCCGAAGGTCCCCTGGTCTATCCATGTTGTGAAGATCGACCGAGCCCATCCCGAGTTGCGCTTCTGCACCACCCTGGGCGATGGGCAGATCCTGGGGATGAGCACGGTCAGCGAACAACTTAAGAGCTTGCCGCCGGGCTTGGGGCAGCCCTTGGCGGCGATCAATGGCGATTATTACGAAAAGAGCAAAGACTACGCCGGGTGCCCCCGGGACCTGCAGATCTGCCAGGGAGAAGTGGTGAGCAACCCCACAGGCCATAATTGCTTTTGGATCGACGCCCAAGGGAACCCACGGATGACGAACGTCTGGTCGCGATTTCGGGTGGTCTGGCCCAACGGCACCGAGACGCCGATGGGGTTGAACCGCGAGCGAACCAACCACGAAGCGATGCTCTACACGGCGGTGATCGGCAAGTCCACTCGGACTACCGGCGGCACCGAGTATGTGTTGGAGCGAGGAGGCGACGGCGGTTGGCTGCCCTTGCGAGCAGGACGGTCGTACGAGGCCCGAGTGCGCGCCGTTCGCACCACCGGCAATACGGCGATCGACCGCGACGCCATCGTTTTATCCTTGAGCCCAAGCCTGGCGGAAAGCCTGCCCGTCCTGTCACCCGGGGCAGCGCTAACATTAACCACCGAGACTATTCCCGACGTAGCGGGCGCGGAGTTCGCGATCGGCGGCGGCCCGACTTTGGTGCGGGACGCCAAACCGGCGGAATGGGGCGGCTGGGTGCTCATCCGCCACCCACACTCGGCGTTGGGCTGGAACAAGAGCCACATTTTCCTGGTGGTCGTGGACGGGCGGCAGATCGATGTTTCTCTGGGGATGACCTTCCCGGAGTTGGCGCAGTACATGCTCAGACTGGGCTGTGACCAAGCCATGAATCTCGACGGCGGCGGCTCAACCACCTTATGGGCCCTGGGAAATGTGAGAAACAGCCCGAGCGAGGGACAGGAGCGCCCGGCTCCCAATGCGTTAGTGGTTTTGAAACAGCCCGTGAAACCGCAGGCGAAATGAAATTCCCATTCCCACACTGGCGGCGTGTCGTCTTCGCACTAGCCATCGCGGGGGTTCCGTTGGCGGCGAACCCGGCGACCTCGCCAGCACCCGCTGCGGCCACGCCCGGCGACGGTTTGTTTACAGAGGGAATGACTCCACGGATTACCATTGAACTGGGAACCGACGCCTTGCGGAGCCTGCGGCGGGACCCGCGCGAATTCGTCCGCGCGACCGTCCGTGAAGGCGGCAAGCTGTTTAACCAGGTCGGAGTCCATCTCAAAGGCTCGGTGGGGAGCTTCCGCCCGGTGGATGACCGGCCTGCTTTCACCTTGGATTTCTGCCAATTCAACGAGGGTCGGAAATTCTACGGCTTGCGCCGCATTCACCTCAATAACTCGGTGGAGGACCCGGCCTGCGTCAATGAAAAGCTAGGGTCAGAGCTTTTCCAAGCCGCGGGGGTCCCGGCCCCCCGGGTAACCCGCGCGCTGGTGACGCTCAACGGGCGCGCGCTGGGCCTTTACGTCCTCAAGGAGGGCTTCACCGAAGACTTCCTGTCCTGCCATTTCAAGACCGTGGGCGGCGACCTATATGAACCGGAGGCAGGGCACGACGTGGACCAGCGCTTCAAGCGCAATTCCGTGGCCGGCCCGTCCCTGGGCCGAGCCCCGCTCCAGGCCCTGGCCGCAGCCGCGAGCGAGCCCGACCTGGAGCGTCGATGGCGTCGGCTGCAAGCAACACTGGACACGGATCGGTTCCTGTCTTTCATGGCGATGGAGGTCATGCTCGGCCACCGGGATGGCTATTGCCTGGCACGGAATAACTTCCGGGTTTACCACGACGTGGACAGCGGCAAGATGGTGTTTTTTCCCCACGGGATGGATCAGCTTTTGGGGACTGCGGATCTGCCTTGGCAACCGCACTTCGGCGGGTTGGTAGCCCAGGCAGTCATGGAAACGACCGAGGGCAAACGACTGTATGCGGCTCGGTTCAACTCGCTATTCACGAATCTGTTCCAGGCGGACGCGCTGACCAGGCGTGTGGATCAGCTCGTCCTCGAAGTCCGCCCCCTGCTGGGAGGCACGAATTGGACCACGCTGCGTGACGAGTCCGACCGGGTGAAACAGTGTTTGCGGGATCGTTACGCCAGCCTCAAGGCCCAGTGCCAGGAAGCAGCGCTGAAGCCACTTGAATTCGTAGCTGGGATCTGCCATCTGAGCGGATGGCGAGTCGCCGAGGCGCTTCCGGGCGGAAGGATGGAGGAGGCTAAGAGCACTGATGGCCTGCGTGCTCTACGCATTGTCGCCGGGGGTGAAACCGCGGCGGCGTGGAAAACGCGGGCGGTGCTCACGCAGGGGCATTATCGTTTTGAAGGGCGATGCCGGGTCGCTGGGGTGAAACCCCTTCCCTATGGCGTGCATCAGGGGGCCGGTCTGCGGCTCGGCGGCCACGTCCGGCAAACCGGAAATCTCACGGGCGATTCGACCTGGAAGTTGCTGGCGGCGGATTTCCAAGTCGAGCACGACGGCGAGGAAGTGGAGTTTATCTGCGAGCTTCGGGCCGCGTCGGGTGAGGCGTGGTTCGAGGTGGGATCATTGGGAGTAGTCAGGAAGCCCTGACCGGTTGCTTAACCAAACATAATGAACTCCGCTCTTGACTTTACACCGGGACTGTAGACACACTTCATCATGGTTGGGTGTTTGTGCCGTATGTGGCTATGGGGCGGGCGCCTCGCGACCAGCCATTAAGCAGATGATGATCTATGAGTGCTGAACCAAAAAGCAGGGGATCCACGTTTGAAGCGGCGTTTACGCTTATCGAATTGCTAGTGGTGATTGCCATCATCGCCATCCTGGCGAGTCTGCTGCTCCCCGCCCTGGCTCGCGCGAAGGCCAAAGCCCGTGACATCTCCTGCATCAACAACCTCAAACAGGTGGACATCGGCTACCGACTGTGGTCGAGCGATCAAGGCGATAAGTACCCCTGGAATATTGACGTTGCTCAGGGCGGCGCCGCCAACTCGGGCGATTGGACCGACAACTACCGAACCCTCTCTAATGAAGTCCGGGACGTGCGCCTGCTGTTCTGCCCGACCGAAACCAGCAAATATAAGCGAGCGGCCACCAACTGGGTGGCCCTGACCGGCGATCTCAATATCAGCTACTTTGTCGGCACGAACACCTCGTTGGCAAAATCGCAGGTCATCCTCACCGGGGACCGTAACGTGACGGGCGGCGGCGGCGGACTGGATCCAAGCTGGAGCGCCTTCCTGGGAAGTTCCATCGATGCCGCCTGGGATCCCAATCTCCATGTCCTGCAAGGCAATCTGGGCATGGCGGACGGAGCAGCGAAGAAAACCAAGACCGCAACCCTGCGCGAGCAGATCAGCGCCGAAATCTCCTGGGGCGTGACCAATGTGGTGTTTTCGATGCCCCGTGGGATCCTCTAGATGCGCGACCGCAAAGTCATCGGCGGTCTCGCCGGTTTGGTAATCGCCGGGTCGGTGGCTGCGCTCGGCCTCACGCTGCGAGGAGGGTTTGGGCCGCATTTCGATCCCCAGCCTCATGAAGCAGGGGGATGGGGCATGGCGCAGCAGGCCGTGCGGCTGTTGAAGCCGGGCGGACAAGTGGTGGTCATCATGCGAGACACCAGCGTATTCAAGAACCCCGCCACCGACGCCCAGTTTGCTGGTTTTAAGAAGGCGCTCCAAGCAGCGCATGTGCCGATTGAGGCGATCCATGCCCTCCAAGTCGATCCGTTACGGCCCGTCGGGGTGCCTCCGGGAGACTTCCTGGAGCTGATTCGGAAGACGCCCCACGCCAGTGTGATCGTCTCCTTCATGGGACCGCCGGTGCTCACGGAGGCCCAGCGAAAGCGGCTAGGCGACTCCAAACCCGGAATCGTTGCCTTTTGTTCGGGGAGCATGCCCGAAACCATGGATCTCCCGACCTTGTTCGGCCAAGGCCTGCTCCAGGCAGCGGTGATCACGCGGCGAACCGCACCTGCGAGCCCCTCTCTGCCGTCGGGTCTGCCGGCGAGGTTCGAGCGGTGGTTCACTGTCATCACCGCTGCGGACCTCACCAGCTTACCCGGCGTCCCGCCGGGGCCGCAGGGCACCGCTTCGCCATGAAAGTCCGAGGTTCATCTTTCCCCGTAGCCGCCAGCATCAAGCGGCGCATCTCTGCCCGGGCACGGTGCCCGGGTCAGCTTCCTTACGTCGGCGGCCACGCCTTCACGCTGACCGACCTGCTCATCGTTCTAGCCGTGCTCAGTATTCTGGCAATGGTGGTGGTCGCCGGTCAGGCCGCCGCCAAGGCAAAGTCGCGACTGGCGCTTTGCAGTGCCAATCTCGGGACGATCGACCGTTCGGTGCATGAGTACGCCGCCGACCATGGACAGAAGTTGCCCGGAGCGGCTATCGCTGACGACAACCGGGCTCCGTGGTGGTGGTACAAGGAGGATGTCAAACGCTACGCCGGCTTGGCCGGAGAGTCTTCGCCCAAAGATGCAGTTTTCGCCTGCCCGGAAGATCGCGGTTATTCGGACCCCATACCGTTCCATGCCAGCGCCCGATTCGACTTTAGCAGCTATGTGTTCAATGGCGTCACCTTCCCGGGCCTGCCCAATGTTGCCGGTCTGGCTCTCACGGCCATCAACCAACCCAAACGGACCCTCCTCGTCATGGAATGGACGGCCCATGCCCCGCTCTCCTGGCACCGAAGCAAAACCGGTCGTGCAAACAGCCCCTTTTATTGTGATGCCCAGAGCGTGGTGGGTTTTGCCGACGGCCATGTGAGCCTGATCCCGATTTATTACGATGGTTACAATGCAGCCTACACCCAAGACCCGATTTCCGGTTATGATTATCAGTTCAGCCCTAATTAGCCCGGCCCAACTCCGTCCCCAGGCCCGGCTTCCTGCCCCTCCCACTTGCCGACGCCTCGCGCTGGCCCCCCTGCTCTCGCTGGCGCTTTGGCTGGCCAGTTCTGCCCCCATCCTCGCTGGGCCCCTTCCGGGCCCCTGGACGCCGCTTTTCAAAGGCGTTGACCACTCGGTTGGCACCAATATTACCGGCCAACTCGGCAGCCTCTCCGCCTTGCAGGTCGTCCACTGTGTGCGGGTGGATCTGACGGACCCGGACGTGAAGTTATTCTCCACCCCGCGGGCGCCCACTTATGTCGCTGAATCGAGCGAAACCCTCACTCGGAGTGTGCCCAATTTCCTCAAACTTTACAGCCTCCAGATCGTTGCCGATGCCAACTTTTACAGTGCGAGCTCCGGTGGTGCGGACCCGAGCTCCGAAGGTATCGCCTGCGAGGTTTACGGACCCCAGATCTCGGCCGGAACGGTAGTCTCAGCCTCCGCCTACGAGCCCGACGCTCGGTACGCCAGTCTCCTGTTCACCACCAACAACCGGCCTTTCTGGGTCTTTAACAACCGTCCTCCGGGCACCAACACCTCTGGCATTTATACGGTTGTCACTGGCTTTTATCCGATCGTCTCCAATGGTGTCAACGTCGGCGCCGCCTCGATCACTGCTTACCCCGACTCCGCGATTCACCAACTGCAACCGCGAACGGCGTATGGAGTTTCCCAGGACAGCCGCTACTTCTACATGATGACGATCGATGGCCGACAGTCCGGGTACAGCGATGGAGCGCTGGATAGCGAAACGGCCTATTGGATGCTCCAGTTTGGCGGCTGGAACGCCGTCAGCATGGATGGCGGGGGATCCACCGCGATGTATATGGCCGATTCGACCGGGAATCCCCTGGCCTTGAACCATTCCAGCTATCTCGCCAGCTACAGCCGCGAACGCTGCATCGGCTCCCATCTCGGGGTCTATGCCAAACCGGTGCCCGGCTTCTTCACCAACCTGGTGGCCCTGGCCGACGATACCGCGGCGACGATCACTTGGACGACTATTGACCCCGCCACCACCCAGTTTCATTACGGGCTCACCACCAACATGAACCTCAGCGCGCCCACCAACCTCACGTTGACGAGCACCCACGCGATCTTGCTGACCAATTTGACACCCTTTAGCAGCTATTATTACTCATTAATAGGCACCATTGGGACAAACCGCTACGTCTCCTCGAACCTCCTGTTTACGACCACCAACTATGTCGTCACCAACGGGATCTTTGGTTTTACCAACTCCTGGAACTACCAGACCGCAAATCTTGACGGCGTTAATTGGACGGCGCGAACCTACGATGATTCCGCTTGGATTAACTCCGGGCCTGGGCTGCTCTGGGCAGACAGCTATGGCTTTTCCGAAAGTCTTCCCCTACCAATGATCACCCAGATGCCGATTGACCCAAACAGCGGCTATCCGTTTGTGACCTATTATTTACGAACCCATTTTACTTTCACCAATGGCGTTGCCGGGGTCACGCTGATCCTCGAGGACTACGTGGACGATGGGGCGGTCTTTTATCTGAACGGGACGGAGATAAACCGGGTGCGCATGCCGACCGGCACCATTTACAATGCCACATTGGCCTCGGCGACTCCTTGCACCACAATGGACGCCACCTGCCCGGATGACTGGGCGATTTCCGGTTCGACGGTGGCCACGAATCTCATGGTGGGGGACAATGTGCTGGCGGTTGAAGTGCATAATAATAACGCCCGCAGCCACGATATCACGTTCGGTCTATCGCTCACGGCGACGGTCCCTTACGCCTTCAGTCCGACCTTGAACTTAGCTTCCACAAACAACGCGCTCGCACTGATTTGGAACCGCGGGGGGTTCAACCTCCAACAGGCCAACGCCCCCACTGGCACCTGGGCCAACGTCTCTGGGGTGGCGTTTAGCAGTCCCTATGTCACTACCAACGCTGGCACCAACCGATTCTTCCGTCTCCGGAAATAGGCCGGTTATGAAAAGGACCTCAGCCCCCATGCCGGCAGGGAACTCAGGCGCGCTTTGGTCGCGCAGAGACAACCTGAAAACAGCCTCGGCGCTCATCATCATGGC
>Ga0316227_1002452_pt1 | contig 16672 bp, 10 predicted proteins | sample TBH18019metaG_FD_206012 | JGI IMG/M metagenome (GOLD analysis project Ga0316227, IMG submission 206012) | Freshwater microbial communities from Trout Bog Lake, Wisconsin, USA - TBH18019 | ecosystem: Environmental > Aquatic > Freshwater > Lake > Hypolimnion/Profundal zone | place: USA: Wisconsin... | reverse complement strand
AGACGTGGATGAGAGCGCAGATGGGGAACCAGGGATCCAAGGGATCGGGTAGGGCGAGTCTGCGCGAGGGAGTGCTGGCAGCGATGGCGGAGGCGCGTTTGCCCGGCCGCGGGGCGCCTGCGGACGGTCGCGAGCGTGCCGGGCAGGCGGCGTAATATCGACGCGGGACGCGGTTTGATTCATTCTCTGCGCCATGGCCGGGCTTAGCGCCAAAGGCGTCAGGACAAGCTGTGTCGTGCGGACGTTTTGCCCATTCGTCATGACCGGGCCTTTGCCTGGCGCCGCACAGGAAATCATGGGTGGCCGGACACAGCCCGATAGGCATCAACTTTAGCCAAGGAAATACTCAAATATGCGGCAACCCCGAGCGTTGCCTTGAAATAATTCTTGTTGAGCGCCTTGCGGATCGATCTCCGAGACGGATGGCAAATCTTTTGCGATGATACTTCGCATTATGACTGCGAGCGCATTAGCCAGTTGCTGTATCGATGTGACTCAGATGGGGGCGGCCGATTTGACGATTGGCGCCCGAGTGCTACCCGACATCGTCTTGCTGCCTGATGTCCGGTTGGACAGCGGATGCTCACATATCCCGGCTGGCCCGCGACCGCATCGCCTCCAAAATCGCCCGGGCGAGCGGCGTGTGGCACACGTCCAAAACATCCAAATCCAACCGCCGGCGCCAGTTCGGCCGCTCAGTATCGGTCCCCGGCAGATTGACCGCGACGCGCTCCCCGGCCAGGTCATCGGCCTGCACCAATGCCAGCAATGACGGCGTGGCCGAAACAAACGCATGGATGGCAGCCGCGACCGCCAGCGGCATCGGCTGAGCCAAATCAACCTCCCCCTCCAGCAAATCCTCATCCTGCAGCAGCGCGATCAACGCGGCCTTTTCCGCCGCACGAGCCGCCTCAGCCCCGGGGTCGTCCAGCAGCCCCAACGCGCGCTTTTCCGCGATATCCGCACCCTCCCACCATCCGGTCAGCGTCGGCAGATCATGCGTGGACACGCACGCCGCGGCCAACCGGCGCCACTCCGGCGGAGGCTTAATACGGCCGTCCCGGCGCTCAAACCACAGCACGCTGTAGGACAAAATCCCCGACGCCATCAACCGCTCGGACATGCCTTCGGGGACAGTGCCCAAATCCTCGCCAACGATCAGGCAGCGTGCCCGCTGGCTCTCCAGCGCCACCTGAGCCAGCAGCTCCGTCAACGGATAGCTGACATACGCCCCGTCGATCGCCCCCGAACCGTCCGGCACGACGAACAGCCGCCGAAGCCCCATGACATGATCGATCCGCAGCGCCCCGGCGTGCCGCATGTTGGCGACCAGCAACTCGTTGAACGCCCGGAACCCGTCACGCCGCATCGCCACCGGGTCCGGCGGCGGCAAACACCACACCTGACCCTGCGCCGAGAACGGATCAGGCGGCGCCCCCACCGACACGCCATGCATCAGCGTGTCCTGAGCCGACCAGGCCTCCGCCCCGTCCGGCGCCGCACCCACGGCCAGATCCCGGTAAAAACCGAGCGCCAATCCGTCGCGGCGGGCGGACTCGGCGGCACCGGCGAACTGCCGGTCCGCCAATCCCTGCATCCAGGCGTGGAACGCGATCGTTTCGGCGTGCTCGGCCGCGAAGGCCGTCACGCCGGGGCTGTCCGGATGGCGCAACCCGGCCGGCCAGGTCATCCAGTCCGAGCTGCCGAGCACTTCCGCGATCGTATTGAACGTCGCGAAGCGCCGCAGCCTCGGCGAAAAACCCTCCCTGGCAGCCGTCTTGAACGCAGCCAGCAACACGGCCCGTTTGTGTGCCCACACGGCCGGGTAATCGATCAATCCCAACGGCGAGTCGAACGCGCCGCCTTGCATGTCCGAAACATCGATATAGACCGGGTCCACAAACCGCCTGTCCGATGGATGATATGGACTCGCCCGGTTTCGATCCTGCGGCGAAAGCGCGTGCAGCGGGTTAAGCCCGACCATCGCCGCGCCTGCCCGAACAGCCTCGGTGGCAAAGCGCGCGAGCGTGGAAAAATCGCCGATCCCCTGATCGCCCTTCGACCGCAGTGCATACAGATGCGCGGCGATGCCGAAACGGCGTTCTCCGGCCTCCAGCGCGGGCGGCAAGTAACAGGTGTCCGGCGCGACCGTCAGGTGGCACACGCTGTCCGCGCGGTCTTCGTTCAGCAGCCGGTGACGCCCCGGCGGCTGCGGCGGCAGGCTGACCTGTCCGTCGCGGGCGTTAAAGCGTTCCAGGCTGCCGTCCTCGCGAACCAGCGTCACCCACGCAGGCGCGGGCTGACCCAGCCGGATCGTCACCGGTTCGGCCAACCGAGCGGTGACGGCCGGGGGCAGGGCAGGTTGCAGCGTCAGTCGGGCGAGGCTGTCGTTCAGCTCCCAACACGTCGCCGCTGGCAAACGCATCGCCGCCAGCAGCGCCTGTTTCGTGTCCGCGCCAACCTTATGGAAGCCGCCCTCCACGTCCCACCAAATCGGGTCGATCCCCGCCAGCTCGGCAAGATGGTCCAGGTCGGCGTCTGGAACGCCGGTAGGGCGGTGTTTTTCGGCTTGGCCGGGCTCGGTCCTATTGGCATCGGGATACGACGTCCGGTGGGCGATACCGCCCCCGCCGTGATGGCCCGGCTCGTCCGGGCCACCTATGCCCTGACGGTGCCGCGAAAGTTGGCCCGGACGAGCCGGGCCATGACGATGAGACAATGATATGTGGGCGAGATCATGCGAGCCACCCTCGACCCACTCCCGGAACACCGCCACCGACCGCGCCGCGATCGTCCGCCCGTCGGCAGCCCCCGCGCTGTCCAGCGCCCGCACCCACCGGCACCCCGGCCGAGGCTCCGGCAACACGATCTCGACCCCGACGGTATCAGCATGAAACACCAACGCCGCGCGCACCCCATCCGCGTAAAGAACCGCAACCAGAGTCCGGTTTGTCTCCCGGTTCCAGTCCTCGCCCCCCATGGTCTGGCCATCCGGACGGCACCAGGTCACGTCCGGGATCACCTCCCCCTCCACCGCGCGGCCCCGCAGCGGACGCCCGTCGAACAGCGGCGCCAGGGATCGCCTCAGCGCGATCACCTCAGCGGTGAAATCAATCAGCGACTGATCGGCGGCGGTCCAATCGACCCAGGAACGCGGGTTATCCTGCGCATACGCATTGTTATTGCCGGCCTGAGTCCGCCCAAGCTCATCGCCCATCGACAGCATCGGCGTGCCGCGCGACAGCAACAGTGTCGCCAGCAACGCTCGCGTATCGCGCGCCCTCGCCGTCAGAATACCCGGATCGGACGACGGCCCCTCGGCGCCGTTGTTCCACGACAGATTGTCGTTGGTGCCGTCGCGGTTGAACTCGCCATTGGCGTCGTTATGCTTCGTTGCATACGAAACCAGATCCGCCAGCGAGAACCCGTCGTGCGCGGTGACAAAATTCACGCCGCGCGATAACGGCCGCGCCGGAAACACATCCGCCGACCCGGCGAAGACGGTGGTGAACGCGCCCAGCATGCCGGCATCGCCGCGCCAGAACCGGCGGACCGAATCCCGGAACCGGTCGTTCCACTCGCCCCACCGCGCGGGGAAGGCTCCGAGTTGATACCCGCCCGGCCCAATATCCCAGGGTTCCGCGATCATCACCAAACGCGACAGCACCGGGTCTTGCTCCACAGCCGCCAAAAACGGCGCCTGCGGATCGAAGCCGCTGTCACGCCGCGCCGGAATAGTGGCGAGATCAAACCGAAACCCGTCCATGCCGCCATAAATCGCCCAGGCCCGCAGCGCGTCCATCCCCAGCCGCAGCGCCACCGGGCGGTCCATCGCCAGGACGTTGCCGCATCCGGCATCGTTCACATACAGCGACTTATCCGTGGCCAGCCGGTAATACCCGGCATTGTCCAGCCCACGCAGCGACAGCGTCGGCCCCAGTTCATCGCTCTCGCCGGAGTGGTTCAGCACCACGTCCATAATAACGCTGAGCCCCGCCGCATGCAGCGCATCGACGGCCGCGCGGATTTCCGGCCAGCCGCCCGGCGCCAGCCGAGGATCCGGAGCAAGAAACGCGATCGGATTATAACCCCAGTAATTCGACAGATTCAGCGGCGGCAAATGCCGCTCATCGACCCACGCCGCGCTCGGCATCAGTTCGACGGTGGTAATGCCCAGACGCAGCAGATGGCCAATACTGGCCGGATGACCGAGGGCCGCGAACGTGCCGCGGATCGACTCCGGAATCTCCGTCCGGGTCATGGAGAACCCCCGGACATGCAGTTCGAAAATGACCTGACGGTCCCAGTCGAACACCGGACGGTTGGCGAACGGGGCGGCCGACGGCGCGCCGACGATTGCCTTGGGCATCAACGCGGCGGTGTCCTCGGGGCGAGGGCCATTGCGATCGAACAGCAACTCATGCAGCCGAAACGGCCGGTCGATTGCCAACGCCCAAGGGTCAATCAACAGCTTCGACGGATTGAACCGGTGACCGATGGCCGGCTGCCACGGCCCATACGCCCGCAGCCCGTATCGCGCGCCAGCCGGCACATCCGCGATATGGCCGTGAAACACCGGCCCCGTGCGCCCCGGCAGCCGAAACCGGGCGATCTCACAATCGTCCCGGTCAAAGAAACAAATCGCGATGGCATCCGCATCGGGCGCATGCACCGCGACGTTGATCCCGTCGCCAACGATGCTGACGCCCAACGTATCCGGCGAGTCCGGACCGGCCAGCCTCAAGGCTGCGCCGCCAGCAGCGACCGGTACAGCGCCACATATTGGTTCGCCGGACGCCGCCACGATACATCGGCGGCCATCCCGTTGCGCTGGACCTGAGCCCACGCCGGCTTGTCGCGCCACAAATTCTGTAACCGATCCAGCGCGGTTTGTAGTGCCTCTGGCGTGGCCGGCCAAAACTGGATGCCGGTGGCAACCCCGGCGGCCAGCGCGGCCTCATTGGCATCGATGATGGAATCCGCCAGCCCGCCCACCCGCGACACCACCGGCACCGACCCGTAGCGCAGCGCGTAAAGCTGGGTCAGGCCGCACGGCTCGAACCGCGACGGCACCAGCAAAGCGTCGGAACCGGCTTGAATCAGATGCGCCAGCGTCTCGTCGTAGCCGATGATGCAGCCGACCGACCCCAGATGCCACTCCGCCGCGGAGACGAAGGCCTGCTCCAGGTCCGGTTCGCCCGACCCAAGCAGCGCGAGCTGCATGCCGTCCCCGACCATCCCGTCGAGCTGATCCAGCAGCATGTCCAGGCCCTTCTGCGAGGTCAGCCGGCTGATCACGCCGATCAGCAGCGCGTCCGGGCTTTCCTCCAGCCCCATGCGCTTTTGCAACGCCAGTTTGTTGTCGGTGCGCTTTGCCACTTTGCCGCGGCTGTAGCGGGCGGGAAGCAGCGCGTCGGTGGCGGGATTCCACACCGTGTCATCAATGCCGTTCAGAATGCCGGACAGAACGTCGCCGCGGTGGCGCAGCAATCCGTCCAGGCCCATGCCGTTCTCCTCACCGGTGATCTCGCGCGCATAGCCGGGCGAGACCGTGGTGATCCGATCGGCAAAGGCCAGACCGCCCTTCAGGAAGTTCACGTCGCCATGGAATTCAAGCCCGTTCAGGCCGAACGCCGAAGCCGGCAGGCCCAGTCGAGGAAACAGCGCGGCGGGATAGCGGCCCTGGAATGCCAGATTGTGGATGGTCAAAACCGTCGCCGGCCGCGGACCGTTATGGAAATGCAGGTACACCACCGCCATCGCCGCCTGCCAGTCATGGGCATGCACGACGTCGAACGTCAGGCCGGGCACAATGCCGCGGCCTACCGCCGCCGCCGCCGCGCCGAGGGCGGCAAAGCGCATGCCGTTATCGGCCCACTCCCGCCCATTCGCGCCAAGATACGGATTACCGGCCCGTTCATACAAATGCGGCGCATCGACCACCAACAGCTCCAGCGAAGCCACGCTCGCCTGGAGGATTGTCGCCGGCCCGCCGAACAGGTCGTCGAACTGGTGTATCAATGTCGCGTCGGTCAGGGCGGCCATGATCGCTGGATACCCCGGGACCATGGTGGTCACCTCCAGGTCCGGGAACGCAGCACCAATCTGCTGCAAGGCCAGCGGCAACGCCCCCACGACATCGCCGAGGCCGCCGGTTTTCAGCAGCGGGTAAATCTCGGAGGCGACAGCCAGAATACGCATCAGGTCAGAGGTCCAGACGATCGATCATGGGTTGCGTGATCAGGCAAATGCCCCGGTCGGTGCGGCGGAACCGGCGCGCGTCATCCACCGGGTCTTCTCCTACCACCAATCCCGCCGGTATCTTCACGCCTTTTTCCACGATCACGTTGCGCAACCGAGCCCCCCGGCCGATATGGGCGTCGGGGAGGATGACCGCATGCTCCACGCGGGCGAAGGAGTTCACCCGGACACCGGTGAACAGCAGTGACCGCCGCAGGAACGATCCCGACACGATACAGCCGCCCGATACCAGAGACGAGATCGCCTCGCCGCGCCGCCCGACCTCTTCATGCACGAATTTGGCCGGCGGGGTGATCTCGGCATAGGTCCAGATCGGCCAGTCGCGGTCGTACAGATCGAGTTCCGGCACGATCGCCGTCAGATCGATGTTGGCCTCCCAATAGGCGTCCAGCGTGCCGACGTCGCGCCAGTAGGCCTCGCGCTCATCCCCGGACTTGACGCAGGAGGTGGTGAAGCGGTGCGCCACGGCTTTGCCATGCTTCACCAGATACGGGATGATGTCGTGGCCGAAATCGCGGCTCGATCCGGGTGTGGCGGCGTCGCGGTGCAGTTGTTCGATCAGGAATTTGGTGTTGAAGACGTAGATGCCCATGCTGGCGAGCGCCATGTCCGGGTTGTCCGGCATCGCGGGCGGGTCGGACGGCTTCTCGACGAAGGCGATGATCCGGTCGGCTGTATCGACGTGCATGACGCCGAACCCGGTTGCCTCCATCCGAGGCACCTCAATACAGCCGACGGTGACGTCCGCGCCCTGTTCGGCGTGCTGCACCAGCATCGGGGCGTAGTCCATCTTGTAGATGTGGTCGCCGGCCAGGATGACGATGTATTCCGGGTCGTAGCCCTCGATAATGTCGATATTCTGGTACAGCGCGTCGGCCGTGCCGGCATACCAACTGTCGCCGGAGCGTTGCGAGGCCGGCAGAATGTCGAAGCCTTCGTTGCGTTCGGGGCGGAAGAAGTTCCAGCCGCGTTGCAGGTGGCGGATCAGGCTGTGTGCCTTGTATTGCGTGGCCACCCCGATCCGCCGGATGCCGGAGTTCAGGGCGTTGGACAGGGCGAAGTCGATGATCCGGCTTTTGCCGCCAAAATAGACCGCCGGCTTGGCGCGCACGTCGGTCAGTTCGAGCAATCGCGAGCCTCGGCCGCCCGCCAGGACGTAAGCCATTGCATCGCGGACGATAGGGGCATGCAATCCGGGGCGCTGGTGCATCGGCCGTCTCCTGATATCGGCGTTTCTCAATGTGTCGCGACCATACGCATGCAATTGGCATCGCACCAGAACACTCTGACTTCCATGGCGCGTGGGGCACCGGCCGGGCGAGGTCCCCGTGAATAAAACGCGCTGTAGTTTTCGCTGGCTGCTGCATGTGTTTTGCCTCTCCGTCACGGCGGGCCTTGTCCGGGCCACCCGTCACGGCAAGAACCTAGGGCGGTGGTTCGGAGAAGGCCCAAGCGCGCATGGGTTGCTCACATAGGGGTGTCCAACGACTCCCGACGGGCGAAGCCGCTTTACAGACGATCACCCGCGCCGAGATAGAGGCCTATCGATCATTTTGGTCGTTTCCAATTCGGCGCGCGTGATACGTCCGCGCGTGGACTATTTCACCAGTGGGCAGCCGCCGTCGGCGAGCGGGCGGACCGCCTGGTCGCCAGGCACGGTGGCGATCTGCGTGTAGTCGTCCCACGGCCCTTCGATTCGACCGGCGTCTTCACCTGGAACAGATGGAAGTCATGCAGTGCCCGTCCGTCCTTGCGGACAGACCTCTTGCCGAACGCGTCGTCATCCGCCGGCAGACGTTCCATCGCGTCCATGACTGACGGGGCCTCGGTGCTGCCGGTGTCCTTCACCGTCTTGAGATAATGTAACACGCCGGAATAGACACTTGCCCGGATCATGGTGGGCTTATGGCCGTGCATGCGGTCGGAGAACCGAACCGAGAACGCGCGCCTACGGTCGTTCAGGTCCCAATAGAACGGCGATGCCAGATGGAGGCCCTGTGAGTGCGAATTGGTTAGCGACGTCCCGAGCGTATCGAATGAAGGAGTCGTTAAGGCCGACTCTCGCCCTTCATAGTCATGGCCCGGCTGGTCCGGACCACCTCGTTACCCCCGGATAAAACTGCATCCGCCTTCCGCCATCGGCCGGAACGCCTGATCCGCCGGAGTCGAGGACAGCACGTTGAATACATCCCAGGTACTCTTGCTCTGCGACGGTTTTTTCACCTGGAACAGGTATCCAGTCGTCAGAAACCGCCCATCCGCCCGGATCGAAGCTTGTCCGAAACAATCGTCCTCGCTGGGGTTCGCCTTCATCCAGTTGATCGCATCCAACCCCGACGTCTTCGCCTTATCCACACCCAGCGCCGCCACCCCCTTCAGGTAATGCGTCGTCGCCGAGTAGCACGCGGCATGCAAATCGCTCGGGTAGTTGTCGGGAGTCTTGGGCAGAAACCGCTTGGTAAAAGCCCGTGTTCGGTCGTTCATATCCCAGTAAAATATCCCGGGCAACAGAAGTCCCTGCGCCGTTTCCAGCCCCATCGACTTAGCCTCGGTAATAAACCCCAGCAGCGCCGCCATGCGAACGCCTTGATTCGCCAGATTGAACTCGGCCGCCTGCTTGACGCAATTCTCCATATCGCCGCCCACATTGCACAGACCAATCACCTTCGCTCCGCTGGCCTGCGCCGCCAGCAGATAGGACGAGTAATCCGTTGTGCCCGGAAACGGATACGCCGAGGAACCCAGAACGCGCCCCCCATTTGCCGTGATCAGCTTTGTCACCTGGTCTTCGAGGGAGTGCCCGAACGTGTAATCCGCGACGATGAGATACCAGTCCTTGCCGCCGTCCTTCAGCACCGCGCTGCCGGTCATGTGCGGGCCGAACCAGGTATCGGGCGCGTAATGCACGGTGTTCGGGTTACAATATTTGCCCGTCAGATCGACCGACGCGGCGCCGGTGATCAGCAGGGCCTTGTTCTTCTCACTCGCCACCCGGCCGACCGCCAGCGCGATCGCCGTGTTGTTGACGTCGGCGATCATGTCAATCCCGTCACGGTCGAACCATTGCCGGGCGATGCCCGCCCCGACATCCGGCTTTTGCTGGTGGTCGGCGGCGACCACTTCAACCGCGAACCCGTGCGCTGAGGGGTTGAAGTCCTCCACCGCCTGCTTCGCCGCCAGGACTGTCGTCGGGCCCGAGTTGTCCCGATATTGCCCTGACAAATCGGTCAGCACCCCAATCCGGATGGTCGGCGTCGCGGCGCGGGCGTGGCGGCCGATGGCGGCGGCGAACGTGGCACCCGACAGGGTGAGACGGCGGGAGAGGCGCATGGGCGTTCCTAATTTACGCGCACGGCCCGCCCGGGCGGCGTGTCCAATCGGTCCGTGCGCTTCGTTTGGCTGTTAGCCGACAAGCGGCGGCCGAACCCTAGGCAGAAGGCGCAGCGCAATCAAGCCCGCGCGATGACAACCGGCTTCATGATGCATTCTACGCTTTTTCAATCAGACATCGAAGAACACCGTTTCTGATTCACCCTGGAGACGGATGTCGAACACATACACGACGGCGCCATCACGCAGTTCGCGACGGGCCAGCAGGGTCTCGCGGCGGACGGCCGGCTCGATCATCCGCAGGACGGGGTCCGCGTCGTTCAGTGCCGTCTCATCGTCGAAATACATGCGGGTGTTCAGGCCAATATTGATACCCCGTGCGACGAGCCAAAGATTGATATGGGGAGCCATCGGCTTGTAGCCGCGGCGCCCGATGACCGGCCCGGGTTTGATCGTCTCGAACTGGTAAAGGCCGGTCCCGAAATCGGTGCCGGTGCGCCCCCAGCCACGGAACGACGGGTCCGGTTCCTTGTCTGTCTGCCGATCGGCCGGATGGTTGTAGCGGCCGGCGGCGTTGGCTTGCCACGCCTCCAACATGATGTCGCGGCAGGGCTGGCCGAGGCCGTCGAGCACGCGTCCCTCGATACGGATACGCTCGCCCTTGGTGTCCGGGCCCGCCATGACGTGGCCGAACGGTTTGTCGAAAATGTCGAAGCCGGCCTGATGCGGGATCAAGCCGATATGGACATACGGGCCGGCTGTCTGCGACGGGGTTTCAGACAGGTAATCGAGTTTGGGGATCATGGATTCAATTCCCGTGCAGCTTGTTTTCGAACACCGTGGAGCGGGTGCCGCGCAAAACGATATCGAACCGGTAGGCCAGGCTGTCCAGCGGAACCGCGGCGTTCAGATCCAGCAGCGCCACCAGCCGCAACCGGGCAGCCGGATCCGGAATCGTTTCGAGAATGGAGTCTTTGGCAATCAGCGGGTCGCCCTCGAAATACATCTGGGTGATCAGCCGTTGCGCGAAACCTGATCCGGACAGCGAGAAGTGGATATGCGCGGGGCGCCAGGAGTTGACGTAATTGCGAAACGGATACGCGCCGGGCTTGATCGTGCGAAACGCATAGCGGCCGTCCTGATCCGTGATCACCCGGCCGCACCCGCCAAAATTCGGATCGATCGGCGCGATGTAGGTATCGTTCTTGTGCCGGTAGCGGCCGCCCGCGTTGGCTTGCCAAACCTCGACCAGCGCATTGGGGACGCCACGGCCATTTTCATCCAACACGCGGCCATGCACGATGGTGCGTTCGCCGATCGGTTCGCCTGACCTGGCGTAATTCAAAATCAGGTCGTGATCGAGCGGACCCATTTCATCGTGCCCGTAAACCGGGCCGGTCACCTCGGATAATGAATTCTGCAACGACCACAAAGACAGCCGTGGCGAGCGCAGCACGCTGGTTTTGTACTCTGGCGTGAAACCCGGCGGATGCTGACCGCGATCGCGCTGGATGAACTCGTTTTGTGGAACCATTGTCAGGAAACTCCCAAACGCCGTTGTTGGAGGGTCTTGGTCAAAACAGATCGGCGGTGGCTGGCTTCCGTTCCGCCCGATCCGGATCGCACAGGGGCGGCCGTATAGTCAAACATCGCCGCGACCGTTGGCGGCAGCGGCCGTTTTTCGCCGGCGCCGGCACCCGGACATGTCCGCGTGGTCATGGCAGGTTCTCCGCGTCTGCCTTCAGGCGCAGCAAACCCAGCAACACGTCGTCGCGTTGGCGTTGCATCGCCACCGGATCGAGCGCGGCGAGTTCCGCGTTTACGCCGTTCGCAACCTGCGCGGCAAGGCCGGGATCGACTGTCAGCCGGCCAAGATCCGCCCACATCGCCTGCGTCGCCTGCCACAGGGGCTTGCTGAATAACTCGGCGATTCCGCCCGGTCCACCGGACAGATGCAGGTTCAGAAATGGCCCTAACAGAGCCCAGCGCAGGCCCGGGCCGTGGGCAATCGCGGCGTCAATGTCCGCAACACTGGCGACGCCGGCTTCCACCAGATGGAAAGCCTCCTGCCACAAAGCCGCCTGAAGCCGGTTGGCGACATGACCGCGCACCTCCTTCATCAGGCGGATCGGCTTTTTCCCAACGGATGCGTAAAACGCCATGGCGCGGGCGATAGCGGTCTCCGACGTGGCCGATCCGCCCACAACCTCCACCAATGGGATCAAATGCGGCGGATTGAACGGGTGTCCCAACACGATTCGTTCGGGATGGGCGCAACCTTCCTGGATCTCGGAAATCAACAGCGTGGAGGAACTGCTCGCCAGGATGACGTCCGGCGCGGCGGTGTCCAATCGCTGAAATAGCGCGCGCTTGAGGTCGAGCCGCTCCGGTCCGCTTTCCTGCACGAACTGGGCATCGGCGACGGCCTCCTCCGGCGTATCGACGAAGCGGAGACGGTCCGGGGAGGCGCCTGGCGCCAGCCCCATTTTCTCCATGACCGGCCAATGCGCCGCGACCGCAAGGCGCAGAGCGTCCTCGGCACCGGGCGCCGGATCGGTGGCGGTGACATCCAGGCCGCGGGCCAGGAAGCAGGCGGTCCAACTCGCGCCGATAACGCCGGTCGCCACGACGGCGACACGCTGGATATCCGTGGACATGGTTTTTTCCCTGGTCATGCTACGAAGACTCCATCGAAAGCCGCGTCGAGATCGCCCGACAGACAGCGTTGCACCAGCGCGGAAGCCTCAATCGTCGCCTCCGTCGTGTGGAATGCCGCCAACGCGGCGTAACTTGGGGCGAGAGGACCGGCGTCGCGTCCGGCCCGATGTAACAAGCCGTCGGCACAGGCCAGCGCAACCAGGCGCAGGAAGGGCAGCGCCGCCGCCTCCTGCAACCGCGCTCCGACACCGGCGAGAGCCTGGGCGGTGTCACGCACGGCATTCGCCAGGACAGGTGACGGGGCCAGCCGGTCCAGGACATCGTGCAGCGGGCCGAAACCATCTTTACCGAGGACCCGCCGTAGCAGCAGGTCCAGACCCTGGATCGCCGATGTGCCCTCGTAGATCGAGAAGACGCGGCAATCGCGCAGCATCCGTTCGACCGGCCAATCACGAACATAGCCCGCGCCGCCCAGCACCTGGATGGCGGCATCGGCGTTGGCGAACGCCGCCTCGGCACAGTAAGTCTTGGCCACCGGCAGCAGCAGCGCCGCCCGCTTTGCCGCGTCCGGGTCGCCTTCATCCTCGGCATCCACCCAGGCAGCGGCTTGTAAGGCGATCAGCCGGGCGGCTTCGGCGCGGGCGCGCATTTGCAGCAGCAGCCGGCGAATTTCCGCGTGCCGAGCGATCGGCATCGGCGGGCCGGCGGGATCACCCCCCTGGCCGCGTTCATCGGCATATCGCTCCGCCGTGGCAGCGGCCGCTTGCGCCACAGCCGCGCCCTGTGACGCGACGCCGAGGCGCATCGCCACGATCATCGCGAACAACGTCTGTAGTCCGCGCCCTTCCTGTCCGATCAGGGTAGCCGTCGCGCCATCGAAGATGAGCCCGCAGGTTGGCGACCCATGCAAACCGAGCTTTTCCTCCAGACGCGCAATCGATACGCCGTTGCGGGCGCCTCCGGGCAACGTGTCGGGCACCAAAAACAGCGACAGGCCGCGCGTGCTGGCGGGGGCGCCGCGCGCCCGGGCCAGCGTGAAATGCCCGATGCGTTCGGTCAGGTCGTGATCGCCATAAGAGATCCAGCACTTGTCGCCTGTCACCGCCCACATTCCATCGCCGCCGGGCTCCGCACGCGTACGGATGCGGCCAACGTCCGAACCCGCCTGCGGTTCCGAAATGCAGATCGTGGCGCCCCAGAGTCCACCGGCAATGGCCGGCATCCAGGCTTCGCGCGTGGCCTCGTCGCCATGGCGGACCAGCAGGCGCGTGGCGCAGCGGGCATTAATCGCGAGCATCCCGAAAGCCGGGTCGGCGGCGTCCATCAATTCCTGCACGGCGGCGGCGAGCGCCATGGGCAGAGCCTGTCCGCCGGCACCCTCCGGCGCGGTCAAGCCCGCCCAACCCGCTTCGGCGTAGGCTTGCCAGGCGGCCTTGTGGGACGCAGTGGTCCGCACCCGACCGGCGTGCAGACTGCACCCTTCGCGGTCTGCTATGGGGGCCAACGGTGTAAGATGGCGTGCGGCGAACCGTGCCGCCTCCGTCAGGATCGCGGCCGTGACGCTGGCATCGGGGCGAGACGCCGCACCATCCACAACGTGCTCAAGAAGAATGGCGAGCGTCGCCGCCGCGTCCTTCATCATGACTGCCGGCCATCGCCGCTGGGCATGCCGGCGGACTCAGGCAGCATCAGGCGTGCTGGAAGACAGCCCGAGCAGGCGGGCGGCGTTCTCCTTGAGGATCAGCGGGCGCACCTCGTCTTTGATCTCGATCTTCTCAAAGTCCGACAACCAGCGCTCTGGCGTGATCATTGGCCAATCGGAACCGAACAAGACTTTGTGTTTCAGCAGCGTGTTGCAATACTGGACCAGAATTTTCGGGAAATACCTGGGGGACCAGCCGGACAGATCAATGTAAACGTTCGGCTTGTGGTTGGCGACAGCGAGCGCCTCTTCCTGCCATGGGAACGATGGGTGCGCCATAATGATCGGCATGTCGGGAAAGTCGATCGCGACGTCGTCCAAATGCATCGGGTTCGAGTATTTCAGATGCATCCCGTTGCCGGCCCGCATGCCTGATCCGACGCCCGTCTGGCCGGTGTGAAACAGCGCCGGCTTGCCGGTTTCGGCGATCGCCTCATACAGCGGATAGGCCAGGCGATCGTTCGGGAAGAACCCCTGCATGGTCGGATGGAACTTGAATCCCTGGACGCCGAATTCCGCGACCAGCCGCCGAGCCTCGCGGGCACCCATCTTGCCTTTGTGGGGATCGATCGAGGCGAACGGGATCAGCACGTCGCTGTTCGCCGCCGCGATTGCCGCAACCTCCTCGTTTTTGTAACGCCGGTAGCCGGTCTCGCGCTCCGCATCCACAGGGAAGATCACCGCCGCGATATTCTGGGCGCGGTAATGCGCGGCGGTCTCGGGGACGGTCGGCGGATGTTTCCACGGCGCCCGGAAATAGCTCGCCATTGTGGCCTGTAGTTCGTCGTAGCCGTCATCCCCATGGCAGCCGCACGGCTCCTCCGCATGGGTGTGGAAGTCGATCGCCCGAATTTTGCCGAGGTCTATCATGAGAGGTCCTTACAAACGGATGATGGCGGGGTCGTTGTCGTCGTAGAGCCGCTCGACGAACTGCTTCCTCAAGGTGAGTACCTTGCGTGCATTGATGCTGCCCTTGGCGGTCAGTTCGCCGTCGCTCATGGACGGCGGGGCCGCCATGATCAGGGCGCGGGTGATGCGGGTCGAGGAGCCGGTGGCGTGCTCCGCCGCCCGCCGCAGACCATCACGAACCGCGGCGGCAAGGTCCGCCGAGGTCAGCAGCCCGCCGGCTGCGTCGGAGTCTGGCGGCAAGGCGTTCGCGTGCGGAAAGATCAGCACCCCGATCTCGTTACGGTCGTGCCCGGTTATCACCACGTCCATCGCGATGTCGGAGAAATGCCGTAATGCATCGAGGCGCACGTTCGTCGCGCGCACCCAGGTTCCTGTCTGTAGCTTGAAATCCTCGGAAATCCGGCCGTCGAAGCCAAGTCCCGCGTTGGGGTCCGAGGCATCGATAAACCTGACGGCATCGCCCGTTATAAGATAGCCTTCCTCGTCGAAGGCTTCTCGCGTCTTCTCGGGATCGTGGTAATACGCCGCCAGGATGTTGGGTCCTGCCACGCGGAGTTCGTAGCGGCCATCCTCGTCGGGCAGAAGTTTGGCGGTGACCATCGGCAGGGGAACGCCGATATTGCCCGGCCGCTTTACCGGCTGATGCGTCTGCAGCGCCGCGGGTGACGTCTCCGACATCCCCCAGCCCGAGAACATCAGCGGCACCTCGCCCCGGACCTCTTTCGCGAAGCTCGCGAGGGCCGCCCACACATCCGCCGGAACCGATGCCGCAGCATAGAAGATAAGGTCGCAATCGCCGAGATACGCCCGCTTGAGTGCTTCGTCATTCCGCATCGCGGCGACCATCTGCGCGAACCCGATCGGCACGTTGAAGGCGATCGTCCCGCCCTGCTCGCGGATGTTCCTGACCGACGCGGCGAAACCGCTCTTCGTTGGCTTGCCCTCATCGATATAGAGGGAGCCGCCATTGGAGAGCATCAGATTGAGATTGTGGCTGCCGCCGAACACATGGTTCCACGGCAACCAGTCCACGATCCTGGGCGGACGCGCTGTGAGCAGCGGCATACAGGCGAGCATCTGCGCCTGGTTGACGCACAGCATGCGGTGTGTGGTGACCACGCCCTTGGGGTTCGCTGTAGAGCCGGATGTGAAGATGATTTTGGCGATCGTCTCCGGGCTGATCCCGGCATACACCGCGTCCAGGTTTGTGCCGCCGTCGCCCTTCAGCAGGCGGGACCAAGGCGTGGCGGCAACCGTCGCGCCCTCGGCCGACGAAATGACCTTCTCCACGCCGGCCAAACAATCGAGCGCCAGGGCCGGACCGTAGGCCGCCGCGTCGGACGCATACACCATCGCAGGCCGAACCGTCTCGACCGCATGGATGAGGCGCGGGTGGGCGTCCCGAACGAGCGCGTATTGTTCGGCCAGCGCGACCGTTGGCACCCCGATATACTGCCCGGCGAGCGCCAGGACTGCATGGTCGATGCTGTTGCCGGAGATGATCATGACCGGCGTTTCGGCCCCCATCCCCCGCGCCAGCAGCGACTGCGAGACGGCTCGGACCTGCTGCAGCAATTCGCCGTAGCGAAGTTCCCGCCATCCGTCGCCAGAGCGTTCCGCCAGGAAGACCCGGTCAGGCGCCTCCTCGGCCCAGCGGTGCAGCCATTCGCCCGTATTGCGGGCGACAGGACCGAGGGGAACACGAGACCGGAGTAAGATCGATCCGTCGGGCCGGTCTTCCCGTACGACATCATGGGGGACGTGGTTTACCAATTTTTCCTCACCCGGCTCTGTGCGAGCACTTTCTTGGGA
>Ga0316227_1002449_pt1 | contig 16686 bp, 13 predicted proteins | sample TBH18019metaG_FD_206012 | JGI IMG/M metagenome (GOLD analysis project Ga0316227, IMG submission 206012) | Freshwater microbial communities from Trout Bog Lake, Wisconsin, USA - TBH18019 | ecosystem: Environmental > Aquatic > Freshwater > Lake > Hypolimnion/Profundal zone | place: USA: Wisconsin... | reverse complement strand
CCCTCGAGGACCACGCCCTCCACGTGTTCGTGCTCGGTGGCCCGGACTTCATCGTCGGGCCCGACGCCCCGGCGGAACAGCGCAACATCGTGGGCGTCATCCAGAAAGTCGGCCTCGAGGCCGGCAAGCGTGTCATCACCACCCGCAAACGGCTGCGCGAACTCATCGCTTACTTCGGGGGCAAAGTCGTCCATCCCGTCATGGGCCTGCCCGGCGGCGTCAGCAAGGCCCTCCAACCCGCCGACCTGCCCGGCTTCCAGCAACTCGCCCAGGATGGCCTCGATTTCGCCCTCTGGACGCTCGAGGTCTTCAAGAAGATCGTGCTCGAAAACCCCGCCTATGTGTCGACGATCACCTCCGACACCTACACCCATAAAACCTGCTATATGGGGATGGTGGACGAACAAAACCGTGTGAACTTCTATGACGGAAAGTTGCGGGTGGTGGATTGCCAGGGGCGGGAGATCTTCAAGTTCTCCCCGCAACAATACCGGGACTTCGTCGCCGAACATGTCGAGCCCTGGAGCTACATGAAATTCACGTTCCTCAAACCTCGCGGCTGGCAGGGGTTCGTGGAGGGCGTGGATTCGAGCGTCTATGCCGTGGGACCGTTGGCGCGTCTGAACGTCGCCGACGGCATGGCCACGCCGCGGGCGCAGGCGGCTTACGAGGAGTTCTTCAAAACCCTTGGCGGCCGGCCGGTGCATCATACCCTCGCCACCCACTGGGCGCGGGTCATCGAGATGATCTATGCCGCCGAGCGGATGGTGCAGTTGATCAACGATCCTGAAATCGTCAGTCCGGAGGTGCGCCGGGTGCCGCAGACCGTGCCCAAGACCGGGGTGGGCGTGGTCGAAGCGCCGCGCGGGACCCTGGTCCACCACTATGAAACCGATGAACGCGGCCTCATCCGCATGGCCAACCTGGTGGTGGCGACCGGCCACAATGCCTCGCGCATCGCGATGAGCGTCGAGAAGGCCGCCCGCGGCCTCATTCACCAGGGCCGGGTGACCGAGGGACTCCTGAACCAAATCGAGATGGCCTTCCGCGCTTACGACCCCTGCCTCGGCTGTGCCACCCACGCCCTGCCCGGGCACCTGCCGCTCCACGTCCGCCTCTACGATTGCCACCAGCACCTCGTGGAAGAGTTGCGGCGCTAACCCGTGTTTTTAAGTCTCTCCCAACCACTGCCATTCCGAACCTTGGTCGCCACCTTGGTCGAACCCATCCAATTCTCCATCGCACACCCTCTGAGTGGACGGCCCTAAGCGGGTGGCTGTAGGCTTTTATCCTTCATCCTTTAGCCTTTCCCCTCGAATGCCCCGCACCCTCATCCTCGGCCTCGGCAACGACATCCTGACCGATGACGCCATCGGACTGCGCCTGGCCCAAGTCCTGCGTGCCAGCTTCTCCCACTCCTCAGACGTTGACGTCCGCGAGACCACCGAGATGGGCCTGGCCCTGCTGGACCATTTTGCCGGATACGTTCAGGTTTGGCTCCTGGACGCCATCCAAACCGGGCAGGCCGAGCCGGGATTTCTTCACGAGTTGGACGCGGCCGGTCTCAAACAACTGGCGGGCGGCTCCCCCCATTTCCTGGGCGTCGGCGAAACCCTGGCCCTGGGCCGCCAATTGGGCCTCGAGATGCCCCGGCAGGTCGGCATTTTGGCCGTCGAGGTCGAAGACCCCTTCACCCTGGGCACCCGCATGACCCCGGCCCTCGAAACCGCCCTGCCCGGCTTGGCCCACCGCATCGCCAACCGGATCAGCGGTCGACACGCTGGAGTTCGCAAGTCAGCACCCCTGGCTCATCCCTTCAAAGGCGAGCCGGAAGTTGAGTGATGGTTGGATTGGGTCGGATTAGGTCGGATTAGGTTGGATTGGACGGGGGCGGGGTTGGCGGGAGGGCGCTAGGCCCGGTGTGGCCGTCTTCAATCGCCAATTGATAGATTTTACTTTTTTTGTGCGCTCACGAAGGAGGAGAAAGGTCCCGGGGTCGCTTCAACCCAATACCGGGTGTTTGCAGCGAACGAGAGGGTGAGTCCAGTAAGCTGGCGCGGTGACCCAGGGGACGCGGGAAGCGCCGTGGCTACCCAAGGTCAAAATGCCAATTGCAGCCGCGTGAACAGGACCTGTTCGGGGTTGCGCGTCACGGCGCCCGGGGTCCCTGACCGGGTACCGCCTCCGCCCTGGAAATCGGTGCGCGAGAAGCTGGTGAGCAACCGCAAATTGTTGTTCAGATACCAGTTCAGGCCGATCGACCATTCGCGAGCTGAACTGGCGGAGGTGGCGGAATCCGAAAAGCGCGGGAAGGCGGCGGGATCCACGTCCAACTGCGAGTAGCGGGCGACGACTTCAAAGGCGCCCCAGCGGCCGCGGCGCGGATCGAAATTGTAGCGCGGGACGACTCCGGAAAATGCGGACTTTTCCCCAGTGATCACCCACCCACCGGCGATTTGCCAGGCGGTATTGCGCAACTGCGCCGATGCCTTCGGACCGGTGCCCGCCAGACTCACCCCCTGGTCGGAGATCACGTACTCTGCCAAGAGATGGAACGGCCCATAAGAATAGGACGCCTGGGGTGAAAACCGCCAGTGAACCCCATCCGCCACCACGGATCGGCTCGTCGGAGTGTAGGTGAAGAACGACTGCTGGCCGACTGTGGCGAACCCGCTCTTGGCCGGCAGGTCGGCCGTGTTCGTGGCTTGCAGCGCCTCATAACTGCCGCTGAAACCGAAACCCAAACCCTGCAGCGCTTCGATGGAGGTGGTTTTGAAGGGCTGGGCAAAGAGCCGGCCAGCAAACTCCTTGTTGTCTCCGACCGAGACGTTGCTCGAGTTCTGGGCATCGCCGACCCCGTTGAACAGGCCCACCGCGTAGCTCAAGGTCTCGCCGAACAGGTCCCCGTGCAGCATGAAGCCGACATCCCGGTTGGGAACCAGGTCGGTGGGCAAAGCGCGTTCGTTGAAGAACAGGTCACGGTCCGCCTGCAATTGCTCGAACCCAATCGGGGTCTTGAACTTGCCGGCCTCCAGTTGCAAAGCGGGACTGTACCGGTAGTTGAGCGCGGCGTCGTAGATTTGCGGCGCGCTGCTCCCGCCGAAATCCGGCACAAACAGGAAGTCGAAATCCCCGAACACCGTCCCCTGGAGGATGGGGCGCGCCCGCCGCAGGAGCAGACTGTCGTTGCCGACGATCCCGCCATCGCCGAAAAAGGAGCGCGAGTCCACCTGCAATACCCCCTTGAGCTGGATCGCAAAGTTGGTGTCCGCCGAGCTGAGGCTGAATCCCTTTTCGCCCACGGCTACCTTCGGCAGTTCCTTGGCCCTGGCCTCAGCCGCTTCTCGTTCGAGTTCATGGTTGCGCTCGAGGACCCGGACCTTCTGATCCAGTTCCTGAATCTGCGGGCTGTTCCCGTTGGTAGACAGAGGTGCCGCCAGCCGCCCTTCAAGCGTCTTTAACTGCCGCTCCAGTTCGTCAATCTTCTCGCGGAGTACGCGAAGCTCATCCCGCGCCGGCGGGGATGGGTTTGGGTCTTGCGCCAGCGCGGGCGTTTGAGTGATCAGCACGCCCAAAAGGACGGCTCCGATGCAGGTGATGATGGTGGTTTGCATTTGTGGTGTTGGGATCTTGGACCTAACCAGCCCCGACCCTCAGGGCCTGGTCGAGGTCCGCCTTGATGTCCTCGACGTCTTCGAGGCCGATGGAAAGACGGACATAATCCGGGGTTACGCCCGTCGCCGCTTGTTCTTCTGCAGATAATTGTTGGTGGGTGGTCGAGGCGGGGTGGATGACGAGACTCTTGGCGTCGCCGATGTTGGCCAAATGGGAGAGGAGCTTGACGGAGTTGATGAACTTGCGCCCCGCCTCGAGCCCGCCTTTGATTCCAAATCCCACCAGCCCGCCGAAACCTCGCTGGAGGTACTTGGAGGCCACGGCGTAGCTTCGGTCTTGGGGCAGGCCGGGATATGTCACCCAGTTGACCAGCGGATGGCCCTGGAGAAACCGGGCAACCTCCAAGGCGTTGGCGGAGTGCTGCCGCTGACGCAGTGGCAAAGTCTCCAAACCTTGCAGCAACAGGAAGGAGTTGAACGGGCTGAGGGCCGGACCCAAATCGCGCAAGAGTTGCACGCGCACCTTGAGGATGAAAGCCACATTGCCCAGGCCGGGAAAGTCGCCGAAAACATCCCAGAACTTCAGGCCGTGGTAACTCGGGTCGGGTTCGGTAAACTCCGGGAACTTCCCGTTATTCCACTGGAATTTACCGGAATCGACAATCACGCCGCCGACGGAGGTCCCATGGCCACCGATGTACTTGGTGGCGGAACTCACAATAATGTCCGCCCCGTAATCAAAGGGCCGGACCAAGCCCACGCCGACGGTGTTATCGACGACCAGCGGAACCCCGGCCTCATGAGCGATCTTGGCCAGCGCCTCAAAATCCGGCACATCGAGCTTCGGGTTGCCAATCGTCTCGGCGTAGATCGCCCGCGTTTTCGGCGTGATGGCCTGGCGGAAGGCCTCCGGGTTGCGCGAGTCGACGAATTTCGTCGTTCGGCCCAGCTTGGGCAGCGTGTGATGCAGGAGTTGGTAGGTGCCCCCGTAGAGGTTGTTTCCGGCCACGATTTCGTCGCCTACCTGCGTAATGGCCAGCAAAGTCAGCGTTTCCGCCGCTTGGCCGGAGGCGACGCCCAGGGCCCCGGTGCCGCCTTCGAGGGCCGCAATCCGCTGCTCGAAGACGTCGGTGGTCGGATTCATGATCCGCGTGTAGATGTTTCCGAACTCCCGGAGTGCGAAGAGGTTCGCGGCATGGTCGGAGTCCTTAAACACGAAGGAGGTTGTCTGGTAAATGGGAACGGCGCGAGCGCCGGTAGTGGGGTCGGGAGTCTGGCCGGCATGGAGGGCCAGGGTGCTCAGCCCTTTAGTCGTAGTGCTCATAAATGATCGTTAGGATGGGAATTAGTTTGAGATAGCACGCAGCTTGCTTTGAGGCCAGCCGACGCGGTGAAGGTCGGGACCGGCGCAGCGAATGCGCGGTTGACTGCGCATTCGCGCGCCGGACCGATGAATACCCACCTCGTTAGGCATGGCGAAGATTTGCGAATCAGAACTCGTACTTGACCGTCAGGCCCCACGCGTTATTGGCTTCGTGATTCAAGACGTCGCCAAAGTGCCCATAGCCCGCCGCCAGGGTGAGGTGCTTGTTCACCACATAGGCCGCATCGATGGTCCACCAGTCGCTCTCGGGCCTGATGAGGTTGCCCACCGGCTTGTAATCATCGGGCTTCTGCCGGTATTCCGCGGCCAACGCGATGGAACTGGTCACAAACACCACCACGTTGCCCTCGAAAACGAAACTGTAATGGTCGGTGAAGCCCAGAAGTCCGAGATGCGCTGCCTCGGTGGCACGACCGCCCAGTTCGAGCAGGACCGGCCGGGGCAGAAAGGTCAGCATCTTCGAGGCGTACAGCGTGAAATCTACCCCCTGGTTGTCCGCGATCCCAATGGCACGCAGCGTGCCATGAAGGTCGTCGTTGAGGCGGTTGATCGTTTCGTTGTACTTGTAGTGCGTGCCGAAGGTCAAAGCCGGCACCCATTTCTCGTCGAACTCCCCTTCCTTCAAGAGTTGCAAGCGCGCATTGAGGTTATGCAGATGCACTTCGTCGTCGCGCAGCCGGTACGGGGTGGCCTGCGCCACTGCGGCCGGCAGGTCCCCAATGTCCAACCGTTCGTAGCCATAGCCCAACTCCAACCGTTTCCAGGGAGTCTCCGTCAACGTAAAGGCTTCCAGGTTTCGCTCGTGGCCAAGGTCCACGAATGAAAACCCGACGGCCGGTCTGCCAATCGCCTCCTCATTGCGGGGCGGATTGACGAGGTAGGCGGACAAGGTCGAGAAAATGCCGCCATTGCCCTCGATTTGATGCAGAGGCAGCGGCGCTCCTTTTTCGTCCTTGGTTTGGGCTTTGGCTTCCGCCGTAGGCGGGGCGTTGGTTTCCTGGCCTTGGAGATGGGCGGCCGAGGCGGCGGTGAACAGGGTCGCGCCCAGGGCGGCTAAACCCAGGCCATTCAGGCGGTTGATTAGGTGAACTCGGTCAAATAGATCGGTTTTCATTAGGTGGTAGTGGTTAGCTGGTCGTTTCAACTGGACGCTTCCGGCAGCCCGGTCAGGTCCCGGCTTGTTGGATGGTCATTGTGGTTTGTCCGCCAGTGGTCTGGTGGGGCTAAGTGTGAGACTAGAGGTTCGCGGCGTAGGCGATGAATTCCCGGTAGCGCGTGAGAATCGTCTGCATCGCGGCGACGAAGGCAGCTTCTTTGAGGTAAACCGGCGCGGCCTCGGGCGTTTCCAGGATGATCTCGAACGGGCGAGGCCGCAAACCGGGTGGCGCTCGCAATACTCCGGGATAAATGCCGCCAATAATGCCGTTGCGCGCATCGAAGCCGTCGATCTGCCGACTCCGGTTTCGGGGCAGGTACTCCTCCGCTGCCGCTAAGGCGGGTTCGATCAGGTTCCGCGTTAAGCTCGCTCCCTGCGCGAAGCCATAGAACCCGTCGCTGGTGGAATCGGTATGCAGCGAGATCACTCCCTGCAAGGCGTTGGCCGCCAATTCCGCTTCCAGCAGCCTGACCTCCGGCTCCGTCGAGCCCAGCCAGAATTCGCGGTTCAGGTCCTTGCCGTTCGCCGAGAAGCGCGTTCTCCGCGCGAATCCGGTAGGGTTGCAGACCGGATAGACAAACAGGCTATACCCCGTCGCCACCTCAGGGACGCGCTCCAGCAGGCGCAGGAAACTGATGAGCGCGTGACTGCCTTCGGGCTCATCTCCGTGAATCCCGGCGAAGAGACCGATCCGTAAGGGCTCATCCCCGCCTTGGGGACCAACGAACGAGTACCGGGGCAACTCCCAAATCTCACCGCCACTCGAAAAGGTGGCGCCCGGTTTTGCCATTAAGCGGGGGGACGTCGCCGCAAGCTGGTCCAGTGGCGCGAGTAGGGTCGCCACGGAGCGCGGAGTAGGCGTCACGGATCGCGTGACCGATGTGCCAAAGGAAACCGTCGCCCCGTTTTCGAGCGGCACCACTGCGGTTTTCACGCGGCCTTCCCTCCAAGAGCGTGGCAAATGGGCCGGTCGCTGGAGAGCGATCCGCTTGCGAGCGGGTTTTCGCCGCCCTGCTTGATGTAATGCGTTCATAACCATAGCAACTGACGCCAACTTTAGCGGTTACTGACAGTATGTCAATAGAGATACTAGAGATTTAGTGAAATATTTTCCGCGCGCCGACCCTGAGTGAGCCAAGCGAGGTTTTTCTTAGGGGGAGCGAACCAGATCAATCCCAGTGCCAGGCTTCAAACGAGGCCCCTGGGCGAGTGTCGTGACCCCATCCGCTCGGGTCGCCTCTGAATTATCGGAGGGATAGCGCCGTCTGAATCCGATGTGATTCACAAGCGTTTTGCCGCTGTTTGGTTGACCCTCTTCATGTTGGGTGTGGACCCCCACCACTCAGCCTGGGGTGCGGGGCCGGATTCCCCAGCCTGGGACACCGAGAGCGACACCTGGGTGGCGGCGGACGCGTTGGGCCGCCGCTTGCCGGGTTACGCGGAGGCCGGGCCGCCGCGCAGCGACCGGTTCATCGGCCTGTTCTATTTCTTGTGGCTTGGGCCGCACGCGCAGGGCGGCCCGTACGACGTGACCCGGCTGAAGGCCGAACATCCCGGCGCCCCGGCCTGGGGACCGATGCACGCCCCGCACCATTGGGGCGAGTCGATCTTCGGCTACTACCTGACCGATGACCCCTACGTCCTGGGGCGGCACGCGCAGATGCTGGCGGACGCTGGCGTGGATACACTGATTTTCGACGTAACCAACCAACTCACCTACCGAGACAATTATATGGCCTTGTTGCGCGTCTTCGCCGAGGTCCGCCGACGGGGCGGCCGCACGCCGCAGGTGATGTTCCTCTGCCCCTTTTGGCAGCCGGCCAAGGTGGTGGCGGAGTTGTGGCGGGATCTCTACCAGGCGAACCTCTACCCGGAGCTGTGGTTTCGCTGGGAAGGCAAGCCGCTCATCCTGGCGGACGTGAGCCAGATCGCGGAGACCAACCGGCCGATTCGCGAGTTCTTCACGTTCCGCCGACCGCAGCCCGATTACTTCCAGGGTCCCACCCAACCGAACATGTGGAGCTGGCTGGAGGTGGCACCGCAGCATGTCTTCACCAACGCCCAGGGCCAGGCCGAGCAGATGTCCGTGGGGGTGGCGCAGAACGCCGTCCGGGGGCGGTTAGGCTCGATGAGCGAGCCGGGCGTCTGTGGCCGGAGCTTCCACCAGGGGAAACCGTGGGAAAAACCCGAGGACGTGCTGCAAGGCTATAACTTCGCCGAGCAGTTCGAGCACGCGCTTAAACGCGATCCCCGGTTCATCTTCATCACCGGCTGGAATGAATGGATCGCCGGACGATTCCCCGAGTTCAACGGAGTGAAAGGTGACGCGCTGTTTCCGGACGAATACGACCAGGAGAACAGCCGGGATATCGAGCCGATGAAGGGCGGCCACGGCGACAACTATTACTACCAGATGGCCGGGTACATCCGCCGTTTCAAGGGGGTGCGCCCGCCACCGGCCGCGAGCGGGGCGCGGAGCATCCGCTTGAACGACGACTTCGCCCAATGGGCCGACGTGAGACCGGAATACCGCGATGACCTCGGCGATACCGGTCACCGCGATTTCGCGGCCTACAACCACTTCACCCATTACACCAACAACTCGGGGCGGAATGATTTTGTGGCGCTCAAGGTCGCGCACGACCGGGACAACCTGTATTTCTATGCGCGCACGCACGAGGCCATTAGCCCGGCCAGCGATCCGGGCTGGATGATGCTGCTGATCGACGCGGACCAGGAGCACCAGACCGGCTGGGAGGGTTACGATTTCATTATCAACCGGACCCGGCGCGACGCGACCACGGGCATCCTCGAACGCAACGCGGGGGGCTGGCATTGGGTCCCGGTGGGCGAAGTCAAATTCGTCGTGCGCGGCAACGAACTGCACCTGGCAGTGCCTCGCGCGACGCTGGGGTTGGGGGCCGAGCGCGGGCCGTTGAAGTTCGATTTCAAATGGGCGGACCATGTGCCGGAGTCCGGAGACATCCTGGATTTCATCGGCAACGGGGACGTGGCGCCCAACGGGCGGTTTAATTATCGCTACGCGGAAGGTCGGGGAGATTGAGGGGTGAGATTACAGGCCTGGAATCACCCCCCGCGCCCTGGACCTCACGGTTTCAGCGGAGCGCCGCCGCGAGCCAATCACGCATGTGACAGTTGACCGACCAGAGGTCGGCGAGGGGCTGTCCGGTGGTGGGATGGACTGTCATGTAGGGGGGCGGCCCAAACTCAGGGCAAACGGTAAGCAGGGGCGCCCCCGCGGCGCGCCGCCGTTGAGCGATGGCGCGCCACCAGGCCAGGTGGGCCTGCACGGCGGGCTGCCATTCGGGCGCACGCGGGTCGGGCACCTGCGGCCCCTGCGAGTGGCCGACCCGGGCATGGACATGGATGCTGCGGTCGATCGCTCGCGCCAGAGCCTCGGGTTGGTCTTCCAGCAGGGACTCATGGACGCAGCACCAGTGGGAGAAGTCGGCAGTGAGTTTGAGGTCCGGGCAGGCGGCCAGCAGGGCGGCGGTGCTGAGGGTGCTGAACAAGGCGCGTCCGCGATGGGTTTCGTGCCAGACGGGCACTCCCGCGGCGCGCTCACAGCTCTGGGCGCGACGGAAAACGACCAGGTTTTGGTCGAGGCTGAAGAAATCCTTGCCGGTGTGGGAGTTGACGCCGAGCGGGCGGAGGGCCACAGCGCGCTCGAACTGGCTGGCGAAGCTGGCCGCATGGTCTTCCGGGGTGGTGCCCCGAGTCCACTGCTGGACGATAACAAGCAGTTCCAGTTCGTCCAGGAGTCGCCGCAGGGGCGGACCATCGTCGGGCCGGTCGGGAACCCCGAGTTCGACGCCGTCGAATCCCGCCTGTTTGATCTTCCGCAGGGCGGCTTCGAGGGAGGGAGCGTCCATTCCCCAGGTGGAACTAAAGAAGCGAAGGTCCATAAGTGTGGGTGGTCATCAAGCTGAGCAACAACGGTGGCAGGTCAAGGGGGGTCGATCTTGGTAAGCTTCACAAAGGGGATCTTGATGGTCTTTTGCAGCAGGCCGAGGAACGAACGCTTTTTCTCGGGCTCGCCGCCGATGCGCTCGACCTTATGACTGCACAAGGGACAGAGTTTCAAGACTTTGCCGCCCCGGCGGTACAAGCGATGAACACAGGAATCGCACAAGACCTCGCGGCAGTGGGTACACTGGTGGGTGGCGCGGGCCTCGGGATGGCGTGGGCAGAGCATCGAGCCGTCGGCAACGACCACTGGCGGGGCCTGCCAAGGCTCGTCGAATTCGGGGATGGCCACGGTCACTTCGGTACTTTCAACCAGGAACTCGACGTCACCCAGGCGCAAGGTCTGGCCCTCCGACAGTTTGGCCTCCTGGACCGGCTCGCCATCGAGGAAGACGCCGTTGGTCGAATTGCAGTCGCGCACAACCAACCCTTCCGCGACGATCAGGATCTCACAATGGACGGCGGAGATAGTGGGGTGGTCGATTTGAAAGGTGTTCGTGGGACTGCGCCCAAATCGGTTGGCACCCAGTCTAAGGATGATCTCCCGGCTCTCGAACCCCTCCGATTTGATCTTCAGTCTGGGCACAATTCAGGGTTCCAGGGTTAAGGCGTATTCGCAGTTCCGCCCCAGTCAAGGAGCGACGTCACACCAGTTCGGCCGCGAGGACTCGGATAATTTCCTCCAGGGTGGTCTGGCCGCTGATGGCGCGGAGGAGGGCGTTTTGCCACAGGGTACGCATCCCCTGGGCGATGGCGATTTCCTCGAGGGCCAAGGTGGGCATCTTCTTGAGCACGGCCTCGCGAAAGGGCTCCCCGACGACGAGCAATTCGCTGACCGGCAAGCGGCCCGAGTAACCGGTTTGGTAACACTGGTCACAACCGGCGCCCCGGCGGAACTGGGCCTCGGCCAGCAGGGCCTCGGGGACCATTTTGAGCTGGCTGGGCGGGGGTGAACAGGCTTCCATGCAATTGGGGCAGATGCGGCGCACCAAGCGCAACGCCATCACGCCCAGCACGCTCGAGGAGAGCATAAAGGGCTCGATCTCCATGTTGATGAGGCGGGTGAAAGCGCCTGCGGAGACGCCGGAGTGGATGGTGCTAATCACCAAATGCCCGGTGAGGCCGGCCTGGACGGCGATGGCGGCCGTCTCCGGGTCACGGATTTCCCCCACCATGATGACCTCGGGGTCCTGGCGCATGATGCTGCGCAAGGCGATGGCGTAGGTAAAATCCTGCGCCGGGTTGATCTGGGTCTGGCTGACGAGCGGGAGGTTGAATTCGACGGGGTCCTCGACGGTGCTGATGCTCACGCTGGTGCCGTTCATCTGCATGATGTGGCAGAGCGAGGATTACATGGTGCTGGTCTTGCCGGAGCCGGTCGGGCCGGTAAACAACAACAAGCCGCTGGTACGCTTGAGCAGGCGTTGCAGCCCCTGCAAGCTGGAGTCCTCCAAACTGAGAGTGGGCAGATCAAAGCGCCGATCCCGCGGATCGAAAAGGCGAGTGACGATCTTCTCGCCCCGGGTGGTTGGGAAGATGGAGACCCGCAACTGCACGCCCTCCAACTCGGGCCCGCCGACCGCAGTGCCGTCCTGGGGCAGGCCCGCCTGGTAGGTCACGAGGTTGGCCATCACCTTGAACCGCATGGCGATCTTGTCCATCAGATCCAAGGGCAGCTCGGCAATCACCGTGAGCACCCCATTGACCCGGGCGCGAACGGCAATGGAGTTTTCCCAAGGCTCGATATGGAGGTCGCTGGCCCCCAGTCGAATAGCGTCCTGGACCAGGCAGTTGACCAAGACACTCACTTCGACGCCCTCGGCGACGAGTTCCGATTCTAGATACTGGTTCGTGTAACTCATGCCATGCCCAATCTGGCTTCGAGAATAATCCTCCACGGCGGACCATAGCAACCAGAAAAAAGTGGAGTTGGGGGATCAGGCTTTAGCGCTGAAGATGCTATCGAGGATGACCTCCTTGGTTTTCCAAAGCATGGCCATGGTCATGGCCAGAGGCAGGAGCACCAGGGGGATCAAGGGGACCAGGAACCAGAGCGAGCTGTGGTCCAGGAGGGCAAACAGGTAACCGAGAAAGAGGGCGGTGCTCCGGAACTGGGTGAGGGCCAGGAAGAGGGTGGAGAGCAGGAGCATGGTCCGGAGGAGGCTGAGGTTGACCCGGGTGAATTGGCGGATTTCGAGCCGGAGCGATTCGTCGGGGAGCATGGCACCGAGGCGCTGAAGGACCTGGTTGAGGCTGGCCAGGAACAAGACACTGGTGAAGGCCAGCAGCAGGACCATGGTGAGGAAAAAGACGTTGGCGGGGATGCGACTGGACCAATGGAGGAAGGGGCTGAGCCCGAGGTTGATCAAGCCGAGCAGGGTGGCACGGTCCAGGGCGTGGCGCCAGACGCGCTCCTGTTTTTGAAAGGCGCCGAGATTCCAAAGGCCATAAACGAGCCAAGCGGTGCAGGCCAGCGGGGGGAGGATGCCGAGGGAGGCGAAGCCTTCGGCGCGGGCGGTATAGAAACAGACGACCAGGGCCGCGGGGAGTCCCCAGAACAGGCCTGAGAGGCCGCGCACCAAGCGTCCGAGCGAACGCAGCAATTCGGGGTTCGGTGCGGGTTCAGGCATGCCGGTTCAATCAGGACGGTCAGAAACTCAGGTAGGTGTAACCCTCGAGTCCGCGCTCGTAATCATCGAGAAGCCGCATGGCCTCGGAAGGCTTCATCCGGTCGGATTTGATGGCCTCGTCCATCTGGGCCTTCATCTGGCGCTTAAGTTCCTTTTCGTCGTATTGGACGTCGTCGAGGACCTGGGCGATGGTAGAGCCTTCGATAATGTCCTCGACGTAATAGCCGGCGGGTTCATCGGGGTCGAGGAAGACATGGACCTCGTTGACGCGGCCAAAGAGGTTGTGGAGGTCGCCCATGATGTCCTGGTAAGCGCCCACCAGGAAGAAGCCGAGGTAGTAGGGCTCGGGTTGGCCGTTGCCGTTGGTGCGCAGGGGGTGCAGGGGGAGCGTGTCGCGGACGTCGCGAAGGTCAATGAACTTGGTGACCTGGCCGTCGGAGTCGCAGGTAATATCGACGAGGGTGCCTTCGCGGGTAGGGCGCTCATTGAGACGGCTCAGGGGCATGATGGGGAACAACTGGCCCAGGGCCCAATGGTCGAGCAGGGACTGGAAGACGGAGAAATTGCAGAGGTACTGGTCGCCGAGGCTGTCTTCGAGTTTGCGGATTTCTTCGGGGATATAGGCCTGGCCTTGGAAGCTGTCGACGGCCAGGCGGCTGATTTCCCAGTAGAGACACTCGATTTTTGCTTTTTCGGGCAAGTCCATCATCCCGAGAGTAAACATGTGCTGGGCATCTTCTTTGCGTTCCAGGGCGTCGTGGTAGGCCTCGAGTTTGTTGAGCCGGGGCATGTTTTTCCGGATGTCGAGCAACTCCTTCACCAGGGGGTGCTCGTTGTCGCCGTATTGGAAGGCTTCGCCGGGCCGGAGTTTTTCGATGGCGCCGAAGACCTCGACCATGAGGACGGAGTGGTAAGCGACGACAGCGCGGCCGCTTTCGCTGATGATGTCGGGATGAGGGACTTTCTCGGCATTGCAGACGTCGGCCAGGTAATAGACGATGTCGTTAGCGTATTCCTGGAGGGTGTAGTTGGTGGAACTATCGAAGGCGGATCGGCTGCCATCGTAGTCGACTCCCAGCCCGCCGCCGACGTCGAGGAACTCGATGAGGAAGCCCATCTTGTAGAGGCGGACGTAGAAGCGGGCGGCCTCCTGGACGGCGCGTTTGACCAGGAGGATGTCGGGGACCTGGGAACCGATGTGGAAGTGGAGGAGCTTGAAGCAATGGCCCAGGTTTTCCGCCTTGAGCATTTCGGTCGCGGTCAGGAGTTCCGCGGTGCTGAGGCCGAATTTGGCGTTTTCGCCGGCGCTGTCGGCCCATTTGCCGCCGCCCTTGCTGAGGAGGCGGGCGCGGATGCCGATGAGGGGTTCGACGCCCAACTGCTTGGAGATGGTGATGATCTGGCGGAGTTCCTCGAGTTTCTCGACCACCATGATCACTTTTTTGCCGAGCTTGGTGCCGAGCAAGGCCATGCGAATAAAGTCGGCGTCTTTGTAACCGTTGCAGACGATGAGGCTGCCGAGCGGGCTTTGGAGGGCCAGGCCGACGAACAACTCGGGCTTGCTGCCGACCTCGAGGCCGAAGTCGTAGGCGCGGCCGGCGTCGAGGATTTCCTCGACCACCTCGCGGAGTTGGTTGACCTTGATGGGGAAGACGCCGCGGTACTTGCCCTGGAAACTGAACTCAGCGATGGCGGCGCGGAAAGCCAGGTTGATGGATTCCACGCGATGGCGGAGCAGGTCTTGAAAGCGGACCAGCACGGGCAGCTTGAGACCACGGGCCTTGGCTTCCTCGATGATATCGGTGAGGTCCACGGTGGCGCCGGCATCCCGCAGGGGGCGGGCAATGGCGTGGCCCGCTTCGTTGATATCGAAGTACTCGGCGCCCCAGCGGTGAATATTGTACAGATTACGTGCGCTCTGGATGTCCCAGGTTTGGCTCGTGGCGGCAGGGTCGTTCATTGCTCTTAACTAAAACCGATGCGCACTATAGAACGGCGGCGGGGGAATTCAATACGTGTTTCAAGCCCAGCCGGCGAAAAGCCGGGCCATGGCCAGGGCGGTTTGCGCGGCTTCGGCGCCGCGGTTGTGAGTGCGGCCGAGGCAGCGGGCGCGGGCCTGGGCCTGATTTTCGAGCAGCAGCACCTCGTGGATGATGGGGACGAGGTATTGGAGTTGAAGCTGCATCAAGGCGTTGCTGACGGCCTCGCCGATGTGGGCGGCGTGGACGGTTTCACCGCGGAGGATGACGCCCAGGCAGAGGATAGCGGACGGGGGGGCCGGAACGGCGCCGGCGGGGGAAGAAGGGGAGGCCGCTCCCCGGGCCAGGCGGGCGGCCACGATGGGGACTTCATAAGCGCCGGGCACGCGAATCACTTGAACCCGCGCGCCCGCCCGCCGGAGTTCGGCGCGGGCGGCGCGCACCATAGCGTCCACATAACGGGCGTTGTACTCGGAAGCCACGATGGCGAAGTGGAGGCCGCGGGCTTGAAAGGTTTTGGCTGCAATGGGCTTGAGCATGGAGGTCCGATCAGAGGAGGTGGCCCAGTTTCGTGCGTTTGGTGTCCAGATAACGGGCGTTGTGGGGGTTGGGCTTGATCCGGATGGGGACCTGCTCGGTGATCCGGAGGCCGTAGCCCTTGAGGCCGATGACTTTGCGCGGGTTGTTCGTGAGCAGGCGGATGGTCTTGAGGCCGAGGTCGGCCAGGATCTGGGCACCGAGGCCGTATTCGCGCAGGTCCATGCCGAAGCCCAGTTGCTGGTTGGCCTCGACGGTGTCGAAGCCTTGCTCCTGGAGCTTGTAGGCCTTGATTTTCGGGCCCAGGCCGATGCCACGTCCTTCCTGGCGCATGTAGAGGACGACGCCACAGCCGGCCTCGGCGACCTGTTTCAAGGCGTGGTGAAGCTGGGGTCCGCAATCGCAGCGTTGGGAACCGAAAACATCGCCGGTGAGGCATTCGCTGTGGACGCGGACCAGGACGTTTTTCTTTCCGGCTAGTTCGCCGCAGACCAGGGCGATATGGTGGCGGCCATCCAGCCGAGATTCGTAGAGGTGCAGATTGAAGTCCCCGTACTCGGTGGGGAGCTTCACCACCTCGATCTGGTCGACCAACTTCTCGCGCGTCCGGCGGTATTGGATGAGGTCGGAGATGGTGCCGATCTTGAGCCGGTGTTTGCGGGCAAACAGGGCGAGTTGAGGCAGGCGCGCCATGGTGCCGTTGTCATTCAGAATCTCGCAGATGACGCCGATGGGGCGGCAGCCGGCGAGTTTCGCGAGGTCGACCGCCGCCTCGGTGTGGCCGGCGCGTTGCAGGACGCCGCCCGGCCGGGCGCGGAGGGGGAAGACATGGCCGGGTTGGACGAGGTCTTCCGGCAAGGCGGCGGGCTCCGCCATCAAGCGGATGGTTTCCGCCCGGTCGGCGGCGCTGATGCCGGTGGTGATTGAGCGGGCGGCATCGACGCTCACCTGGAAGTCGGTTTTGAAGGTCTCGCGGTTTTGGCGGACCATGCGTTCGATGCCCAGTTGTTGCAGTCGCTCGGAGGTGGTGGGGACGCAAATCAAGCCGCGGCCGAAGCGCACCATGAAATTCACCGCCGCCGGGGTCACGAATTGCGCCGCCATAATGAGATCGCCCTCGTTCTCGCGATCGGGATCATCGACGATGATCACCATTTTGCCCTTTCGCAAGTCCGCCACGACGGCCTCAGTTGTATTGAACCGATAGGTCATAAAAGAAAAACCGCAACCAGCCTAGCGGAAATGCGGGGAAAAGACAGCCACAAAAGGCGGCAGCACCAAAGGCGAACCCCGGGCGGCGGAACTCCGGCTCGCTTTCCTTCGGTTCACGCTTGACCTTTGCCGGTGTTAGGGAAACTATCGGTCCCATGCGCGGATTCGTGACCCCTCATCGCGAGAC
>Ga0316227_1002443_pt1 | contig 16703 bp, 18 predicted proteins | sample TBH18019metaG_FD_206012 | JGI IMG/M metagenome (GOLD analysis project Ga0316227, IMG submission 206012) | Freshwater microbial communities from Trout Bog Lake, Wisconsin, USA - TBH18019 | ecosystem: Environmental > Aquatic > Freshwater > Lake > Hypolimnion/Profundal zone | place: USA: Wisconsin... | reverse complement strand
CACCGCATACCCGACCATCACCGCCGCCGCTTCGTACGTCCCCGCCCGCAGCGCCATGAACGCAAGCGCAAACCCGCCGATCAGCGCCAGCAGCAGCAGGAACCGCACCGCCAACAAGCTCGCCACCGCGTGAAAAACGCCCGCCGCCGACGCGCGCGTGCCGGCCTGCACCACCTCCGCCACCCGCTCCGCGATTTCGCGCGAGAGCTGGATGGACAGCGTCTGCTGCAAGCCCATGACCGCCGTCACGACGGCCTCGGTGACGGCCGCGGGCGGTTCAGTCGCCTGAATGGACGGCTTGCGGTCGGGCAGTGCCGTTACCTTTTCCCGAACCGCCATGGAGTTCGGCAAGGTCGCGCTCATATTCGGACTCCTCTTCTTCGGGGGCGATGCGGTGCTTGACGCTCAGGAACTTCAAGGCAACGTCGGCGACCCGCACCTGATCGGCGAGATCGGGCATCACCATGTTGGGCTGGCCATCGGGCAGCAGGCCGACCTGCCGCGGCTTGCGGGCGTCGCGCACGAGATCCTGCACAAGACGTTCGGCGCTCGCGAGCAGGGCGGATTTGCGGGGGTTGGGCACTACTGCACGACTCCTTGCAGGTTCGGCGGGATGGCGCCGGGGCGGGTGATCGCATCCGCAGCGGCCGGGGCCAGCAGCGGCGCGCCGGTTCGCAGAGCATCGGCGACACCGCGACGGGCGATGCTGGGCTGGGCATAGGCGCGCGCAGCGGCGAGGCCCGGCTTCGTATAGGGCGCGGTAGTGGCCGCGATGCCGGCGAGGATCTTCGGGTTCAGCGCCGCCAGCGCGCCGCCGCCGACGATGTCGTACATCGCGCGCTCGGTGGTGCCGCTGTCCGGCAGGCGATTGGCAATGACGCGGTTCGCCGTCTCGGCCCAGCCTTGCATCAGCGAGTCGCCGCGCGCGAAGGCCCGCTTGCGGACGGACTTTTCCTCGGTCTTGATCGCCTGCAACAGATCGGCGGGCGTGAACCGGCCATCCGAACCGACGCGCCGCGCCGCCGCATTCTCGACGCGCACGAACATCGCGTAGGCCGTGTCGATGTCGTTCAGCCGCTGCGCGTAGTTCGGGTTCTGGCGCACGATCGCGTCGCGGATCGCGTCGTCCACCGCCTCCGCCGCACGATGAAGCTGCTGCTGCGATCCATCGAGCGACGGCTTGTAGTCGCGCGAGAACTTGCCGATCTCGGACTGCATCTGCTTCGTGAGATCGCCCGGCAGCACGCCATGCGTCGCATTCATGAAGCGGTCGTAGACCGCCTGCTTCATGTAGTTGTCGAACACCTGCTGATCGTCGGCCCGCATCTTCGCCTTGAACTGGTTCGCGGTGGCGAGCAGGTCGTTGGACAGCTGCGTGTCCATGCTCAGCGACAGGTTCGGCACGATCTGGTCATAGGCGTGCGACAGCGCACTTTGACCCATCGCCACGATGTCGCGGCCCGCCGTGCCGGGCGGAATGGCGACGCCAATCGGCGAAAGCGCCTTGTTCGCGGTGGCGAGGTTGAAGCTGTCGATCGCCTCCCGCTCGGCGCCGCGGATGAAGCTGCCGGTGACGGGCACGCTCTTGGCCGCTTCCTCGGCGCGGCGCGGCACGTTCGCCAGCCGCTCGGTTGCCATCTGTCCAGGCGTGAGTTTCACGCCGGCGTCGAGCAGCTTTTTCACGTCGGCGCTGACGTTCGGGGCCACGGCCGCTGCGGCAGCCTTACCGGCTACGCCGATAGCACCGCCGACGCCTGCCCCCTCGAACACCTGCTTGAGCTTTTCCTCGGCGAAGTCCTTGCCGCCCGTAACCGGTTCCAGAGCCGCCGCGCGGGCGCCCATTTCGGCCGCCTGTTTGATCGGGCCGCCCGCCGCCGGCACGTAGTTCGCCGGGCTGATCGCCTCGCCCAGCAGCCGAGAGCCTGCCGGCAGGTTTTCCTTCTTGATCGCCGCCTCACGCTCGCGGACGACCTGATCCATGCCGCCTTCGGGGAGCTTGGCGAGCGGCAGGCCGTGTTCGGCAAGCCAGTTGTTGGCGTGGTCGATCGCCTGACGCACGGAATCTGGCACCGCGTGCGACAGAAGTTGTGCGCCGCCCGCGATCGGGTCGAGCAGGCCGGTACCGAGGGCTTCGCGCTGGCGGGGTGCATCGGCTTTGAGTTCAGCCTGCACCTCGGCCGGATCGCTGAATGGCGTCTCCGGCACGGCGGGAGCCGCATACTTCGTCCACGGTCCGTCGGCAGGCGCGGCGTCCTGGGTCTGATACTTTTCCCACGGGCCGGCCATCACTGCTTCTCCCAGTTGTTCTGGTCCGCAGGATCGCCGCCCTTGAACTTGTAGCCGCCTTCGATGGCGCCAACGGCTGGAGTTGGTTTGGCGGCGGGCTTCGGCACCCCGGTCAACGTCGGCTGCGGCACCTCGGTGTGGCGACCGCTGATCTGATCCAGGATCTGCTGCTTGGCGGCAGCAGTGCCGTATTGCATCTGCTGAACTTCCTTGTTCAGCCGGTCAAGTTGCCGCTCGTAGGCTTCCTGGCCCGTTGCCGACGACAGCAGCGTGGACGCTCGTTCTGCGGCGCTCACCGTGGACGCTCCGCCCCGCGACATGGTGGCGGCGTAGGCGTTGATGACCGCCTGGTTCTGCTGCTGGAACTCCAGCAAATCGGGATCGCTGCTCTTGCCTTGGATCGCCTGCTGGATTTCGCCGATCGGCTTGAAGTCCGGGCGGTATACCTTGCGCGACAGTTCCAGTGCCTGCGGGAGCGCGACCTGCAACTCCTGCGCGCCGAGGTCGATGCGCGACGCTGCGGAGCCAAGCGTGCGCATGGCCGACAGATCGCCGGCAAACGCCGCGAGGCGCGCAGCGATGTCGGCGCCGGTCAGTCCTTGTTCCTGCATCTGCCGCGTGATCTCGCCGCGCAGTGCCGCGACGTTGGCGGAACCCTGCACGCCGCGACCGAGGTTCTGGAACACCGACTTGTCGCCGGCCAGGTATTGCGCCCCCATCTCCTTCAGTTCGTCTGGCGTCAGGGCGGCGTTCTGGCCGCCGAGGAGAAGGTCCGTGCGCCCGATCGCGGATGTCGGGTAAGCTACGGACAGGAAATCCGCAAGCGCCGTCTTGGCTTCTTCGATCTTCGCCGGATCTTTGGTGTTTCTGGCCGCCGCCAAATCGTCGTAGAGCTTTTGCGCCTTTAGCCGCTTCTCCACCTCATCCTGGAACTTCCAAGACTCCTGCTGCATCTTCACCGCGGCCGAATACCCGCCCGAGATGATCGCCATCGCGGTCTGGTAGTCGCCCTTTTCCAGCGCCTGCTGCACCGGAATGTCCTGCAACGCCGCCGCGTTTGCTTCCAGTTCCGCCTTCGCCTCGGCCGGCGCGTTCTGATATTTCTTCATCGCCGCTTCGTAGAGCGACATGCGGTAGTTGGTGACGGCGATCAGCGCCTCATGCCCGGCCTTCCACTGTTCCAGCGCCTGCTTCGCCTCCGCCTGCCGTCCTTCGTTGACCGCGTTCATTGTCGCCGCCATCGCGTTCGCGGCGGTTGCGAACGGCTGATGCGTCAGCAAGCCGCCGACCGCCGCCAGCGCCATCGCGGCGCCGGCCCATTGCTGCTGCGCGGATGTCGGTTGCGAGACCGGCGGCGGTTCGGCGAGCTTCGCCATCGACTCGTTCAGCGCGGCGAGCGCGGCGCTCTCTTCCTGCTTCGCGCCGAACATGTTCTCCTTGAGATCGTCGAAAATCTTCTTCGTGTTGAACGGCAGATCGACCTGCTTGCCGGATGGCGCGGAACCCGCCGGCCCCTGCACCGCGCCGACCGCGTGCACGTAGAGCCGCGTCTCGTCATACGGGATGCGCGCCGCAAAATCCTCGTTGCTGATCTCGCCCTTGCGCGGGTCGCCGAACTGCTTGATCCACTGGTCCACAGCACCCGGCCCGGCGTTGTAGGCCGCGGCGGCGAGCATCTGGTTGCCGCCGTATTGCTGGAGCAGTTGCTGGTGGACAAGATTGCCGACCTGGACGTTGTACGCCTTGTCGGTGTTGAGGCGGTTGAGGTCGAGTTGCTGCCCGACTTTGGCCAGCGCCTCGCGAGCGGTGGTCGGACGCACCTGCGCGGCACCGGTCGGAGGATCGGACTGATCGCCGCCGAACTTGCCGGGAACGAGCGGCTTGCCGTCCGGGCCGAACTGCTGGCCGCCGCTTTCCTGTTTGACGAACGGCGCAAACGACGGATCGACTGGCGGCAGCGTGGAGTCTGTTGGCGCAGCGGGCGCGGCTAGGGCGGCGGGCGCGACCGGTTGAGCCGGCTTCGGCGCCTGCTGCTGACGGTATCGCGCCAGCAATGCGTCGATATCGATCGGGCCGTCTGACGTGGTTGCGCCGGATGCGTCCATTTACGTCGTCTGAACCTGGAGAATTTTGGGCACTCCGCTAGCCGCAAGCGCCAGCGAGCCGACCGCCTGACTAACGGTCTGGTCCTGCTGCTGCGCCAATTCCAGCAACTGGTTGTAAAGCTGGCTGCTTAGTTGCGTTTCCGAAACGCCCTGCTGCAACAACTGGATCGCGATCTGCGACCCTTGGGCAGCGGCCTGCTGCTGGATGTTCCCTATATCCTGCATCATGGCGCTGGTATCCCCGCCTGTCGCCGCATACCGCGACTTCACCGCCGCGATGGCCGCCTGCGTCGCCTGGTTGATCGACGCCTGCACGCCCGCCGGCAGCGTGCCGGTTTGCAGGTAGGACTCCAGCTGCGTGCCCTGGTTGGCGAGTTGTGTCGCTTCGGTGTTCAGCGCCGCCTGGCCGGGCAGCGGCTGGTTGCCCTTCAGCAGATCGTAGCCGAGGCCGAGGCCGCCGATGGCGACGGCGGGGTTGTTCACGATGCCGTGGAGGATACTGCCGGCCTGATCCGCTCCGCCGAACAAGTTGCCGAACGCGCCCCCCGTGTCGCTGGCGAGTGCCGGAACCTCGTTGATTGCGTTCGCGCCGGCCACCGCGTTGCCGACGGTGTTGGCTGCCGCCGCGCTGGTTTCCGAGCCTTGGAGGGCCGCAGTGACATCGGCCGATGGGAATGCCCCGAGCGACGACGCCGCCGGAGCAGCCGCCGCCGGAGCAGCCGCGCCAGCCGCGCTTGTGCCCGCGCTCGCCGGCAGCGCCGAGCCGATAGATGGCGCCGCGTCGGCCACTGCGGGCAGCGCGCCGGTCGAGCCGGTCAGCGCCGCCGCCGGTGTAGCGCCCCCGAGGCTCGCACCGACATCGCCGACGAGTCCTGATGTCGCCAGCGCGTCGGTGGACAGCGCCGCGTCGGTGGACAGCGCTGCCCCGGTGCCGAGCGCGGCGTCAGCCCCCAGCGCCGTCGCACCGGCATCAAGCGCGCCCGCTCCGGCGGCTGTTGCTGCGGCCTCGCCGGCACCCGCCCCGACCGCGCCGAGCGCGGCATCCGCGCCACCGATTGCCGCCGCATCGCCGAGGCCCAGTGCTGCTGCGGTGCCGGCCCCGCCGATCGCGTCCGCGAGGCCCGCCAGTCCGGTGCCGATTGCTGCGCCGAGGCCCATCTCACGCCGCCTTTCGTCGGTCGGGCCAACGATGATCTGGTCCGATGAGCTTCCCTTCCGTCAGCCTACCGCGTTGGCAAAACAGGTGGCCGAGCCTGATCGCGATAGTGGACATGACGGGAACGCCTAATAGCAAATAGCAAGGCTCGCCCTTCACGCCAGTCCACTCCACGTAATCCTCGTTCTCGGCGAGAACGTCTTTCAGTTCCTGAAGGACGATCTTCCAGTCCTCGGGGTTTAAGTAGGAGACATCCGGGGCGAGGCCGCCTCTCTGGGATTGCCACCGAACGATATCAACGATCACGTCGCTGTACATCTCACGCCGCCTTTCCAAGCCGGAACATCTGCCCGTATTCCTCGGCGCCGAGCCGGCGGAACAGCGCGCCGATGCGCAGCCCCGTGCCGCGGTTGCGGGCGACGAAGAAGATGTCGTCGATGCCCTTCGCCCGCAGCAGCGCCACCGACTCGCGCAGCAGCCGCGCGCCTAGGTTCATCCCCTTTGCGTCGCGCGCGACGAAGAACAGCGTCTGCGTCGCGATCCGCGTATCCGGCGCTTCCAGTGTCGGGCCGATCAGCGACACGACGTAGCCGAACATGCGCCCGTTGCAGCGCGCGGTCAGGCACTGCCACGCGCCCTTCTCGTCCAGGCGCTTGATCAGCTCCAGGTTCTTGCGCAGGAACTGGTCGCGCGGCTCGCCGACTTCCTCGCAGTGCTCCGCGAACAGCGGCTGTGCATCGCGCCAGAACGTGCCGAAGCGTTCTTCCTGGAGGGTGAGGCCGTCGGTCACGCCGCCACCCCGAACAACTGCCCGAACCCCGGATTGGCCGCGGCGTCCGCCACGGTCTGGAGCAGGTTCGCCTCCAGGCGCCGGTCCTTCATGGTCGTCCACCAGTCGTCGCTGAACCCGCGGCCGAGGCAATAGTGGAACAGCCGCGCCGCACCATCGCGGGTGGCAAGCTGCGAATAGGCGAAGTGCGCGCCGCGTATCCTCAGCAGCGCATCGGCCATCCGGTGCATCGCCCCCGGCAGGTTTGGGCCGGCGATGCCGATGCGGGCAAGGCTCGCAAGCACGTCCGGCACCGCGCGGTGCACCACCGCGATGCGCAGATCGGCCCGCACATAGCGCGCCATGTCGGCCCAGATCAGGCCGAGCGCCGTGTCCACGCCGCATGCGCCGTCGCTGAAATACGCCGCCACGTCCGCGGCGGTTGCGAAGTGCCGCGACGGATCGTGCGGGCAGTCGAGGAATTTCGACAGCCAGAACGAGCGCGAGCGCGGGAGGGAGAGGACGAGGAAGGGGGTCATGGCCCGATCTTCAACGCCTGACATGCGCTTTGCACCTCCATCGCGCACAGCCACACCCACGACTGCCGCTGGTTCGGGTCTTGCAGGTCCACGTGCAGAAGGTCATTCCCGTTCAGTCCGAGCACGCCGTTGAAGTCGCTGTGCGCCTGCTGGTTCGCGTCGAGAAAATTGTCGAGATCGTCGAAGTCGATCGGCCACACCTGATAGGTCGGCAGCACGATGTCCTTCTGCGCCGCGATGGCGCCGACGATCTGGTTCAGCGCGTCGTAATTCGCAAAGGACCACCGATCCCAGTCCGTTTGCGTCTGCGGCACGTTGAACAGTTGCGCGAGCATGGACTCTCCCGGAGCGCCGATCAGCGCCGTCATCGCCAGCAACTCGCGGTGGGCGAGGCCGTGCACCTACTTCCTCTTCACCCGGCGCGGCAACGTCGCCCCGACATCGAACGCCGATCCGGCCGCAGCGCCCGCCGAAGCGCCGGACTCGGCCGGGACACCCATCGACCACTGGTTGGGCACGCCGGGGCGCGGGTCGCTGTTCCACCGGGCGCCGTCCGCCTCCACGTACTGATGGCAGTAGCCGTCCCCGCCGTGGCCGTTGACCAGCGTGCCGTTCGCGGTTTGTGCCACGAAGCCGCGCGGATTTTCGCCGGTTCCCAGGAGCTGGGAAAAGTCTCCGTTTTTCGGAATTTGCGTCGCCATGTGGTCCGCCTCTACCGATCTGAGAAACCCTACGCCAAATCCGCAACTACCTCAACGCAGTCGTGTCCACCGTCGCCAGCGCCAGCCCGCGCAGCACGAAATCGAAGCTCGGCGTGATCATCGTGACCCCGAGGCCGATCCCCGGCACCTGCGGGATGTTGCCGGTGCCGTAGAGCGCGCCGTGCGGCGACGGCGCCTTGAAGTTGGGCAGGATCGTGAACTGGTAGTTCCCGGACGGGCAGGAGAGCGTCACCGGCAGCCCATCCTTTTCAACCGTGATCGGCACCGCCAGCCCGTCGCAGTCGATCGACGCGACTTCGATCGCGATGCCGGACTGCGCCGCCGACTTGTCGAGCGCGTCGATATAGAGCGCGTCCGTCGTGCGGATCATGAACGTGTCCGAGGCGCCGAACAGCTTGGTCGAGACGATTTTGTTCAGCGAGAGCGACGGCGCGTTGAACAGCGGGTAGAGCGAGTTGCCGTCGGTGCCCCAGGCGGTGATGTCCGACGCCACTTCCTGCAAGCCGATGAATTGCAGCGCCGGGGTCTGCGAGGCGACGAACCACTCGCGCTCGTTCCACATCAGCATGACGTTGCGCTGTTCCTGGTAGATCGGATGGAAGATCGTCAGCAGCAGCAGGTAGACCTTCTGGGAATAGATGTTGGCGACCGCGGCCGTCGGCATCAGCGCACCCGGCGTCGGCGGGAAGATCGCGTTGGTGAAAATCTCGTCGATCTGGGCCGACACCTTGCGCACCGACCCGCCATAGACGCCGTAGACCCCGAACGCATTGGCGAACAGGATCGTGTTGGCGAAGTCCTGCGCCGTGTCGCGCCAGATCGTGCCGGTCTGCGGGTCGCTGTTCTGGTAGGAGAACGTGGTCGTGGCCGGGTTGCCGCCGGTCTGCACGTTCGAGACGACCGACACCGACGAGTCGCCGACGGCATAAAGGAAGTTCGAGGTCTGGCGCAGGAACGTGTATTGCTGGCGCAGGAACCGGTCGATGTTGGTGAAGATGTCGCCGCCGTCGCTGGTCGCGAAATCGGTGAGCGAGGCCGGCGCCGAGACGAAGAACGTGCCGCCGTTGGCCTCCTTGCCGACCTGGTTCGGATAGCTGATCCACACCCGGTTCTGATAGGTCTCCATCGACGTGCCTGAGACGCCGTAGGGCATCAGGTTCAGCACCGCCGCCGCCGCGTTGTTGAGGCCGGTCTGCACCTCCACGGCGGGTGCGGCGATGTAGAGCGAGCCGCCGTTCGTCACCGTCACCGACGAAATCGTGCCGCCGGCCACCACCGCGGTCGCCGCGGCTCCGGTGCCCTCGCCGCCGACGAAGGTCAGCGTCGGCGTGCCCTGGTAGCCCGAGCCGCCGGAGATCACCGACACCGACGTGACCACGCCCTGGTTCAGCAGCGCGACCGCTGCCGCGCCGGAGCCGATCAGCACCGTAGGCGTGGTCGTGTACGACGTGCCGGCGTTGGTGACGGCGGTGGACGCGATCGTGCCGCCGGACGAGATGGTGTAAGTCGCCACGGCACCGTGGCCGCCGCCGCCCGAGAAGGTGAGCGGATAGGTGCCGGCGACATAGGCCGACCCCGCATTGGCGACGGTGAGCGAGGCGATGGTGCCGGAGCCGACGGTTGCGGTGATCTGGCCGCTCGACGACGGCACGGGGAACGAGATGGTCGGCGTCGAGGTATAGCCCGTGCCCTGCGCGGACAGGTTGACCGATGTCACCGCCCCGCCCGTCACGGTGTAGGTGCCGCTCGCCCCCGATCCGCCGCCGCCCGCGATCGTCAGGCTGAACGTGCCGGCCGGGAAGCCCGCGCCGCCGGCGACGAGCGTGATGTGCGACACGCCGCCCGTGGTGATGAAGGCTTGCAGGATCGCACCCGCGTCCGACCCGCCGCCATTGAACGCAACCTGCACGACCTCGCCCGGCAGGTAGCCGGTGCCGGGATTGTCGACGGTGAGCGATACGACCGATCCCTCGGAGATGACCGGGGTGAGCACGACGCCGGAGCCCGAGCCGCCGAACACGGTATAGCCCGGCACCGTCGTGTAGCCCGAGCCGCCGTCGGTGATCTCGCCCGCGCTGAAAGGGGCGATCGACCCGGCCCCATAGAGGATCGTTCCGTCCCAAATCCAGTAATCGTTGTCGGTGTTGTGGTTGGCGATGATCAGGTATTGCGAGCCTGACTGCGTCGCGACCGGCAGTTGCCCGTTCGCGGCATTGTAGAACGTATTGGTGACGATATCGATCGGCGTGTAGGCGCCGCTGGGATAGGCGAGCTGCACGGCCGAGCCGTCGGACAGGAAGATCGCGACGTATTGCTGCGACGAAATGTTGTAAAAGAAGAAATACACGATCGTCTTGCCCGGCGGGGCGGTATAGAACGTCGTGCCCGCGTCCCAAAGGGTGCGCAGGTTGTTGTCGCCGATGCGAATGAAGTTCTCGGCCCACCAGAACTCGGAATCATCGATGCCCGTGCGCGATGCCGACTGGTTGACGCCGGCGAACTTGCCCATCGAGTAGAGGCGGAAGTCTTCCGGGATGCCGAATTTTTGGCGCTGGGCTTTGGTGGTGCCGGACATGGGTTAGGCCCAGGAGGTCCAATCTCTGTAGTAGTCGGGAACCTTCGACCGATCCGTAGAAGACCCTGCCTTGATAAGCGAGGTCCAATATTGGTCCTGCATTTCCTTTGCCTGCGAGTAATCGCGCTTGGCGTAGGCCGCCTCCCGCGCGGCCCAGTATGTGACCGCGTTCTGGAACGGCTCCGGGATGGCCTCGTAGTCGTTGTTCGTGTTCAGGGGCTTCGGCACGAAGCCGCAATCCCACTCCATCTCGGTGATCACCGACGGCGCCGGCCACAGCCATAGCCGGTTATTGATGCCGGCGCCGGAGGTTGACCACACGAAGGGGTACGAGAACACGCCGACGTTGTAACTGCGAGCATACGCCTGCAACTGATCCCACGGCATCCAGTTCTGCACTGGACGGATCGCGCCGCCCCATGATACCGCGCAGGTGAACACGTCGATGACAGCACGAAACCCGCGGTTCTGCGCCGCGCCTATCTGCGAAGCGTAGCTGTAGGGATAGAACTCCTGCGACGGGATCGTGTTGAACGTCGTAAACGCTGCCTGCCCCGGCACCGCCCCGCCCGGCACCGCGTTGCCGGCCGTCGCGGTCGCCCCGAACGGCGACTGGCCCGCCACGAGCGCGCGCAGGCAGCCACTGTCCTGCGCGACACGGTCGCGCGCGCGGTTGATCCAGCGGGTAAGCTGCGAGGTCGGCGTGAACAGGTTGTTCACGTCGTGGAGAAGCCACGCGGTATCGTTGATGTAGTCCGCGAGCGTGGTCACACCGCCTCCTTCAACGGGGCGTCGTGCCCTCCGCTACCGCCCGCCGGTCACTCTCACCACTGCTGGCAGACAAACGTGTCGGTGAACCCGCCAACCGTCAGCGCAATGTTCGCAGCCGTGGTCGGGATCGTCTGCGAGGTCAGCGTGAACGTCGGCAGGCCGACATACATGCCGCCGTCGATGATCTGGATCGTCGACACGCCGCCGGTGGAATTCGTCGCCACCCATAGCTGCGCCGTGCGCTGGCGCACCAGCAGCGAACCGATGTCGTTGCCCGCGGTGTTGGCGGCGGCGGCGGTCGCGGCAGGGCCGGCGGCGGTCGCGAACACGTTGGTCGAGTTGCCGTAGCCGGCGCCCGCGGCGGTGATGGAGTAGGTGGTGATGCCCCAGTTCATCAGCACGGTGGCCGCCGCCGAGCCGGACGAGAACGACAGGGTCGGGACGGTGCCGCTGGTGATCGGGTTGCCGTGGTCGGTGCAGACGACCGCGCACACGGTCTGGCCGTTCGCGAGCACGGCGGTCGCGGTGGCGCCGGAACCGGCGGTCGCGGTGGCGCCGAGCGCCGCGTTCTCGCGCGCGTCGTTGACGATATAGACGTTCGGCGCGCCTGCGGTGTAGCCGGCGCCCGCGTTCTGCACGGTGATCGTGGACACCGCGCCGGACGACAGCGTGGAGTAGGCGGTCGCCTGCACGCCGCCCGGCGGGGGCGCGTCGATGACGATGATCGGCGGGTAGGTGTAGTTCGTGCCGCCGTAGGTGACGGTGATGCTGGATACGTTCGGGCCGAGCACGGCGACCCATTTCGAGGAGCCGGCGGACACCGTCACGGTGGGCGCGGTGGTGTAGCCCGAGCCGGCGGTCGTGACCACGGCGCCGACCGCGCAACCGGTCTGGTTGGCGATGCGCATGATCACGCCGTCGCCGTAGATGTATTTCTGCGTGTTGCCGTCGTCGCCGATGCCGCGCCAGATGCCGGTGATCGGGTCGTAGAGCTGCACGCGGGAGTAGCGGCCGAGGAACGGATAGAACCAGCCCGCCTTGCCCGTGCCCTGGCCTGGCACGGAGGGATTGGTCTGGTTGTTCGGATACCACACCTCGCCGGCAGCAAGGGTGTATTCGTTGGTGGTGCCCCCCTTGAGGGTCGGGGTAACGCCGGAGCCGCCGAAAACGGGCATGAGAGGTGTTTCCTACTGCTGCGCCGGGATGAGGTAGATCGTCGAGTTGACGCCGCCCATCGTCAGCGCGAGGACGGCGGCGGTGGAGATCAGGCCGGCGCCGAGCACCACGGGATAGGGGAGCGACTGGTAGCGGCCGGAGTCGATGATCGTCGGCGCGGTCAGGCCGCCGGTCGAGTTGGTGGTCAGGTCGATCGCCGCCTGCCGCCAGCGCGACATGCCGGTGGTGGACTGGCCGCCGAGATAGGCCGGGGCCGTGGTGACGTAGCCGCCGGCGCCGCTCGCCGTCACCGCCGCCGAGTTGCCGTAGCCGGCGCCGGGCGTGGTGATCGACACGGTCTGGATGCACCAGTCCATCACGGCGAGCGCCGCGGCGGACGAGCCGCCGCCGCCGGAGAACGACAGCGTGGGCACCGTGCCCGAGGTGATCGGGTTGCCCCAGTTGATGACGGAGATGCCGGTCACGGTCTGCGCGCCGGTCAGCGCGAGCGATACCGCCGCGCCGTTGCCGACGCTGTCGCGCGGGTCGTTCTGCACCAGCACGTTGGGCGGGTAGAGGTAGCCCGCGCCCTGGTCGCTGATGGTGATCGCCGAGATCGTGCCGCTGGAGATCGTTGTGTAGCCGGCCGCCTGGAAGCCCGGCTCCGGCGGGTTCTCGATCCACAGCAGCGGCGGGTAGAGGTAGCCGTTGCCGGCAGCGAGAATGGTCGCCGCGGTCGAAATGGCGCCGCCGACGATCGCGAGGAAGCTCGCCGAGCCGGCCGACGCGGTGACGGTCGGGGGCGACGTGAAGCCGGTGCCGCCGTTGGTGACGACGGTCGCGACCACGCAACCGGTCGGATTGGCGACGCGCAGCGACGTGCCGTCGAAAAAGGTGAACCGGCCGCCGCGGGTGTCGTCGCCGCAGAAGCGCCACATCTGCGCGATCGGGTCGAACCGCTGGAGGTCGGTGTAGAGGCCGCCGCCGTAGTAGTACCAGCCGGGCGGCGGGACGTAGGCCGCGCCGGCCTGGAGCAGCATCGTGCCGGAGGCGACCCGCGGGGCGTCCTGTTGGAAAAGGCCGGCCATGTCCGTCGCTCCCGGTTACAGCACCGCCGGCGGGCCGGGCACGTTCGGCCACGCGCTGCCGGTGATGCCGGACACCCAGGCGCCGGACGACGGCTTGGAACAGACCAAGTCGAGACAAGTAATCAACACTCCAATATCAGCAATCTGACCTTGGGGTATAGCACTCTGGAACCCACTAAATACAAATGGGGCCGCCTCGCTCAAATACATGGCAATATACCGCGAATTGCCAATAAACATCTGGCCGCGCGGGCAGAACGGGTCCGGGAAGATCGGGGTATCGAGCACGCGGATCGCACGGAACCCGGCGTTGACCACGTCGCCACGGCCGTAAATCGAGCGCGGCGTCGTCTGGTACTGCTCCAGGCCCATGAAGTCCTGCATGAGCGTGGTCCAGTCGGCGGGGTTCATCACCGCCCAGTCGGGCGCCTCGCCGCCGGCGCCGGTCTGCACGCGCATCAGGATCGTCGCCATGCCCATGCGGGACGAGATCGACGACTGGCCGCCCATGCTGGGGTAGTACTGGCCCTGCCAGTAGGCGTTGGTGCGCGCGATGCCGCCGTAGGTCGTGGTGTTGGTGCCGTTGTCGTACGCTTGCGCGAGGCTGTCCATCGCCAGCGAGTTCGCGGCGTTGTTGGCGTAGAGCGCCTGCGCCAGCGCCTGCTTGATCACGACCGCCGCGTCGGACGTGACCGCGCGCAGCTTCGGGACGATCACCTCGGACGACTGGACGATCGCTTCCATCCCGAAGAAGCCGATCGGCACCATGCCGAGCTTGAGGTTGAACTGGGCGTCCGAAATGGCCGCCTGGTCCTCCGGCATCGGGAAGTCGCCGGCGAAGCTGCCCCAGGAGAACGAGACGAACGACGCGCCCTGGATCGGGATGGTGATCTGGGAAACACCGCCGCGGGCGCGCTGGGCGTTCGAGAGGAACATGCTCAGCAGCGGGTGCGACTGGTATATTTGCACGTAGACGCTGGGAATGACCGCGCGCCGGGTGATCGCCTGCAACTGTTGGCCGAGTGGGCCACCTGGCGTAATGCCCGAATAGGCCGGGCCGGTCAGTGTACCAGACATTTACGCAGTCCCTTCTTTCACGAACCGACCGGCATCTCGGTGAAGACCTGGTTCACCACGTCTGCAAAGTACCCGTCCTGGTCCTCGTGCAGCTTGCGCCACTGCTCGTCGGCTGCCGTCGTCCCGAACAGGTTGAACTTGCCCGGCATGTACGCGCTCGCGGGCGATGCCGGCGCGACCTTCGGCAGCGAGTCGACGTAGAGCGCCGCAGCCGCCTCGGCGTCGGCGATCTGGCGCTCCTGCATCAGCTTCATCGTGCCTTGCAGGCCCTCGTCCGTCAGCTTGAACCGCGATTGCGCGCGGCCGAGGTTGTCGCGCAACTGGCGCTCGGCGGTCTCGGCGGTGCGGGTCGTCTCGATCGCATCGAGCCGGGCCTGCAACGCCTCGCGGGCGGCGCGTTCGGAGGCCAGTTCCTTGCGCACGCCCGTGGCGACCGGGTGGTCGTCCGGGATCGTGATGTTCGGGAACTTTTCCTTGGCCTTGCGGCGCAGGGGCTCGCCGATGTCCGGGTCGCCCCAGAGCGTGTTCAGGATGTTGACCAGCTGGTCCTTGGGGTCGGGCGCGGTGCCGGACATGCTACTTCCGCATCTTCTTGCGGCTCTTGCGGTGCATCACGTCACTTCTCCCCGCTGCCGAGCGAGCCGCCGACATGCTTGAGCTTCATGTCCTCGGCGTTGACGGACTTCGGCAGACCGGCGTTGTTGGCGCCGATGCCCATCATCTCCATGGGCACCCGTTCCATGATCGGATCTTCGGCCTTGGTTTCGTTGACGTAAGGGCCGGGAAAGCGTGCGGTCATGATCAGTTGCTCCTGACTGGGGGTTCAGGCCGGCACCGCGAGCGTCGCGATTGCCGCGGCGCCGGTGCCGGATGCGCCGGTGAACGACACCTTCGGCGCCTCGGTGTAGCCGCTGCCGTTGTCCTTCACGGCCACGGTGGCGACCTTGCCGTTGGTCACGGTCGCGACGGCGGATGCGCCGGTGCCGCCGCCGCCGGTAAACACGACCTCGGGCGCGGCCGTATAGCCGCTGCCGCCGTTCGTCACTTCAACCGTCGTGACGCCCGTCTTCTGCCAGTTGCCGGACAGGAACACCGCATACGCCTTGGCGCGCGCCACCACCTCGTCGGCCGTGCCACCCTTGGCGTCGGCGTAGTGGAACGCGGTTGCCAGCACATCGCCGGCCGGGATTTTGGCAACGGGCGCCGGAGCGTCGGTCATGTGTCTCTCCTATGCCGCCATCGCCTGCCCCGGCGGGGCGGGCGGCGGCGTGAGTGCGGGGGGTGTGGGCGGAGTGCCGCCAGCGGGCGCGCCCATCGCGCCGGCAAGGCCCTGCTGCGGGGCCTTGGCGCGCGCCTCGGCGATCATCTTGAGCAGGTTCTGCACCTGCATCTGCGGGCTGTTCTGCGCCTCGGTCATGTGCTTGCCGATCTTGGAGATCGCGCTCAGCACTGCCTCGTGCAGCTCGGTGCCCATCGGGATGGACGGCAGGGCCTTTTGCAGCGCGGTGAGCGCCGTCTTGATGTCGCCGAGGCCCTGCGTGGCGTTCCCCGGATTGCCATGCGGCGCGACTGCCGGCCCGCTTGTCGGCGGGGCGGAAGTCAGGCCCGGCGGCAACTGCCCAGGGAAGGGCGGCATCGAACTCCTCTAAAGCCGACCACGGGGCCGAACCGCAGCACGCAAGCCCGGCCCGGTGGCGAGGCTTACTTGCGGCCGTGCTTGCGGCGCCGGAATCGCATCATTGGAAGGCTCCTGGAAAGGACCACGCGGAGACACGACGTATCCGCTGGCGGGACGTTGCGGCCACGGATGACGGATGTCAACTGGATTTAGATGGCGTCTCGCGAGGGGAGACGGCTACCGCTTCCGCTTACCGCCCATCTGGTGTTCCAGCAACTCCGGATGCTCGGCGATCAGCTTGGCCTGCGCGATTTCCTTGCGCTCAAGAGTAGCTATGGCTTCCATTTCGTTCGGGGGATGGATAGCGTCCAGCAGTTCCTCAGGCCCGATCGCGCCGGCCTTGGCCAGCTCGAACTGCAACTCGCGCTCTTCCATGCCGAAGATCGGCGAGGACGAGTGGCTGTCCACCCGGACCTTGGCGTCATCCGGCAGGTGCAGCCACCGGAACGGATACGGCTTCATGCCGGGCGCCGGGGCTTCCAGCTCCGGGTCGTCCGGCGGGATCAGCGCGACGACGTTGGTCGTCTCCGGCTTCAGCCACGCGACCAGCGTGCGGTTGTCGAACGCCTTCGCCATCGCGAGTCCCAGCGCCGCGAGCGTCGTCACCGACGCCTCCACGTCGAGCGCGCGCTGCTTGAAGCGCGGCGCCGCGTTCTGCGTCAGCGTCCGGGCATGGCCCTGCGCGCGCACGCCGGCCTCGCCGCGCCCGCGCATGACCGGCGGCATGCCGGACATCTCGTCGAACATCTGGTCAAGCTCGTGCAGCGACTCCCACAATCCCT
>Ga0316227_1002440_pt1 | contig 16722 bp, 32 predicted proteins | sample TBH18019metaG_FD_206012 | JGI IMG/M metagenome (GOLD analysis project Ga0316227, IMG submission 206012) | Freshwater microbial communities from Trout Bog Lake, Wisconsin, USA - TBH18019 | ecosystem: Environmental > Aquatic > Freshwater > Lake > Hypolimnion/Profundal zone | place: USA: Wisconsin... | reverse complement strand
CGTTTTGGTCCGGCGCGATCAGGTCGCCGGACTGATGTCTGACCTGGAACGTCTTTGCGCAGCCTATCGCGCAGTCTACATTCCGGTCGTCAGATGACCCCCACCCCTCCCTCCGCCGCAAAATGCGAGGACTGTCAACTTGCTAAGTCGGAGGAAACTGGGGCGTGAGCGTCGGCCGACCGCGTCGATGGACCCGCGAGTCGCTCCTCCTCGTGGCGAACCAGCGGGCCCAGGGGCGATCATGGAGGGAGATCGGCCACGACCTCGGCACATCGGGTTCCCGCGTCTACGAGCTCTTCACCGGTCGTCCCCCCGAGGCCCGGGACCCCGCGACTTGGACGATTCTCCGCGGGGATCGGGCGCTCGAGGACCTGTTCCAAAAGTGCGGCCGAGATCTGGAAGGATCCCGAGCTCGAGCTCCAGCTGCAGGACCAGGACGTCCAGCTGGGTCTCGGAGCGCCCGCACGTCAGAAAATCCGAGGGTGATGCTAAACGGCCGCCCGGGCCCGCGGGCGCGCCGCGTTTTCGGCAAGCGTTCCAAAAGTAGCCCTCGGGGGGTGAGCTGCCCGAAGTGCGACGCCGCTCCTGGCCATCCCTGCAAACGCCCCTCCGGTCACTCGGTGTTCGGCGGTGGCTTCCACGTCGAGCGGGGGCGCTGACCTTGTCCAACTGCAACCTCCTCTTCCCCGGGCATCTCGACATCGTGCCCTACTCTTGTGACGACTGCGTGTGTGACGGATTCGCCTTCGTCCCGCCGAAGGAGGGGAGCGGCTAATGGGGAACGCGTCGTGTCGTAGGTGCTTCGCAACGGCAAACGCGTGGTGGCACAAGGCCGCTCGAGAAGGCAATCCGCCCGTAGTCCACCCAAAGGTCCATGCTTTCGAACCCGAGACGCACGAGGAATGGGCTAAGCGAATGTGGTACCCGCCATGACCCCCACCCCTCCCGCCGCCGCAAAATGCGAGGACTGTCAACTTGCTCACGCCCTTGGATTTACGACGGAACACGCGACAGCACTCCACGCCCTCCTCGCCCGCAAGGAGGCGGAGATCGAGACGTTGAAGGACCGGAACCCGATTTGCACCTCGTTGTGGCTCCGTCTTTACGGGGACTACGAGCGTGACGGCCTCACCTCGATTTGGGTCGATGAAAACGGGGTCGCGATGGAAAAGTTCCTAAAGGGTTGGTGCCCCGCTTGCGGTTCGGTGATGCTGGCGGATGGGACCAAGATTTCCCCCGGCAAGTTCAAGCCTCACATGGCCCTCCGCGCCTCCGAGGAGAGCAGACCGTGACGCTCGCCGAGGTCGCCGAGTGGGTCAAGGCCCGCGCCGAGTGGGACAAGGCCAGCGCCGAGGTGGACAAGGCCCGCGCCGAGTGGGACAAGGCCAGCGCCGAGGTGGACAAGGCCCGCGCCGAGTGGGTCAAGGCCCGCGCCGAGGTGGACAAGGCCAGCGCCAAGTGGGTCAAGGCCCGCGCCGAGTGGGACAAGGCCAGCGCCGAGTGGGACAAGGCCAGCGCCAAGTGGGTCAAGGCCCGCGCCGCTCCCTCGGTCCTCAAGCTCCACGCGAAGGAGTGTCCGAACTGCCCGTGGAATGGGGAGACGATCTTCCCATGACCGCCCCCGAGCCGAAGTGCGCGCGGTGCCCGCACGTTTCGTCCCGCCACTCGTGCATGACGATGGGTGGTCGGCAGGTCTTCCCCGGGCATCTCGACATCGTGCCCTACTCTTGTGACGACTGCGTGTGTGACGGATTCGCCTTCGTCCCGCCGAAGGAGGGGAGCGGATGAAGAAGAAGTCCGAGCCGTGGGAAGGCGACCATGGGTTCACCGGCATGGCTCTTCTCGCGTGGAAGCGTCAGCGACAGGCCCAACTCGACCTCATCGAGCACGATGCGTGGCGGACCTCGACGGATGCGAAGGAACGCGGCTGGTACGTGCTCCTCAAGGTCGCTCGGAACGCCTGCGTCTGTCCGAGAACCTACGGCCCCGGCGGAACGCCGGAGGGGGAGCGGTTGGTGTCGGAATTCGCCGGCTGGCCGGCGAAGCCGGACCTCTCCTGGGCGAACCTCTCCGGGGCGGACCTCTCCGGGGCGGACCTCTCCGGGGCGTACCTCTACGGGGCGTACCTCTACGGGGCGGACCTCTCCCGGGCGTACCTCTCCGGGGCGGACCTCTCCCGGGCGTACCTCTCCGGGGCGTACCTCTACGGGGCGGACCTCTCCCGGGCGGACCTCTCCGGGGCGGACCTCTCCCGGGCGTACCTCTCCGGGGCGGACCTCTCCGGGGCGGACCTCTCCCGGGCGTACCTCTCCGGGGCGGACCTGGGTGCATGGGAACGTGGACCGGATGGATTCGCGCGGCGAAAGGCATCGCCGAAGGAGGGGAGCGGATGAAGATCGCAACCCTGCCTGTGAGTCTCTGCGATTGCGATTGCCACTGGGACGTGTATCGAGAGCACCGCATTGGCGTTCTCGAAAAGCAGGTGGAGCAGCTGGTGGCTGACGGGGACGAGTGGAAGCGGCTGGAAGCCGTCATGACAGAGAACTTCCGGGCGTCTCAGGCCCTCCTCGCCCGCAAGGAGGCGGAGATCGAGACGTTGAAGGCTCACATGGCCCTCCGCGCCTCCGAGGAGAGCAGACCGTGACGCTCGCCGAGGTCGCCGAGCGGATGAAGCGTTGAGAGGGCCGTGAGCCGCAGGAAATACCGACCCAACGAACCCTGTCCGATCCACCCCTACCCCGCCAACGGCCGCTTCGGCAATTCCCCGGGCTACTCGCGCTGCGGGAACCATTGTGGCCTGAACGACTCAAGAGTTAGGTGCGCGCGGTCAGGAAACCACGATCTGAGGTGCCATACATGCCTTCTGGGGCCGGTTCACCATGGGAAGTGCGAGTTCATCGCATCGTGCGGCGTCTCAAGATTTGCGAAGGCTGTAGGTAGTACAACAGGCTGATGGTGTGTAGTGGTGTGTGAGGTGTAGTACAACGTAGGTAGTACTACAAGTAAGTGAACAACTTTGTAGTACAGTTACCTGTAGGTAGTACAACATGCCGAGCACGGTGACCAGTATCCGGTTGGATGTCGAGCTTTACGTCGCGCTCCGGAAGAAGGCCGACGCTTCGAGCCTCACGGTGAATGAACTCCTCACGCGGGCGTTGAAGGCGTACCTGTCGGTTCCAAGCACGGCTACGGATGATTCGGAGGCCGAGATCCGCAGGATGCTTCAGGAACGAGACGCGAAGATTCTCGGCGCTGTTGCCTCGACGGCAGAGGTAGAGCGGGCAACCCACGACGAAGCGCTCGCCGATCTACAGCGGTACTTCAATCTCTACATCTCGACCGGACCGAAGCCCGCCGAGGCGAAACTCAACTGGGTCAACTCGAGGAAGCTGAGATATCCGGTACTTGCCCCCGTCGAGGGGGAAGCACTGCTCGAGGAGTTTGAGCGCCATGCCTGACCGCTTCCCACTTCCCACCCTCGCCGATCGGGCTGAGATGGAGTACGCCGAGACACTCCGTCACCTCGATGCGCTCATCGCGACGATTGCGGAAATGAAGGAGCGAGTCAAACCCGAGCGAGTCGGTTGGGACGATCCGTGACCCTCATCCTTCATACGCACATCAAGGGCGAGAAGAACTCTTACCGCGAGCACGCAACATGGAAGTGGTTCGAGTTCAACGATGCGGCCATCGAAACTCAGGGTTGGGACGTGGCGCACGTTCAAATCGAGACCGGACCCAAGCACCACTACGACTACGACGGCGTTATCCGGCACTTCTGGGGGAAGGACGACCTGCTCATCTTCGAGAGAGACATGGTTCCGCTGTCGTTTCAGTCCATCGTCGACCTCGTGAATTGTCCCGAGGAATCGTGCTCCATCGACTACCCTCTCATCCGCTGCTGGTGCATCGAGATGGAGTCGCGGAGCGGAAAGAATCTGATGCGGCAGGGTGAGGCGTCGCGGATCGTGGTCTGCTGCGCCCACAAGACGGAGAACTCCATGATGCGGAACAACCCTCCTGCTGAGGACACGCTCAACGAAGCGTATTGGTCCGATGGCACATGGACGTGGGCCGACATGGCGCCGCTCGGCCTCACCCGATTTCGAAAGACCCTTCAGATGCGAGTCTCGGCCGGATGGCGCGCCACATCCTGGCTCGAGCTCGATGGGATCCTCACCGGGTCGCTGGCACTCAACGGGATCCGCACGCATATTCACATGCCGTGGGCGAAGCACATGCGCAAGCGCACCTCAATGACGACTCACGACCTCGTGGCAACGCTGGCTCTCGATACTCCGGTGGCCTACGCCACCGATTTGAAGCCCGAGTACTACCTGAAGGCGATGGCACGCCTCAAGGCCGGAATGAACCACGCGATGCGTCCCTTGGTAGTGGTGCCCTGAAGGTCCGAAAGGCTATCGAGGCGAACCGGTTCTGACGACCTCGACCCAACCACTCAGCGATGTCGAACGTAGACTCCTCCAAGCGGGCTTCTCAGAGCACCGCGATCACTCAGGACGTGCGCTGGCTGAGCTTGTTTATCGTACTGGGATTCACCCGGTCGCTCTTGCAGAGCCGAGTCGTTTCGACCTACATATCGACGGGGAGAATCTACGATGGACGCGACCGAAGAATCGAGCACCGATGCAGGTTCCTATGGAGCCCGCTCTCCGAGCTTGGTTTCCTGACTGGTGGGGGAACTATCGCGCTTACGACGTACGACACATTCACCGACTCATCAAACAGTTCGGCGAAGCCTGTCACATTCATCTCCTCGGTCCTCGTGCTCTAAGGCACACCTACATCTGGCGCCTCGCCCAGGTGTTCCCCCCCGACGAAGTGGCACGCAAGTCGGGGTGCACGGTCGAAGTCGCTCTCGAGTATGCCCGGATGGCCCGTACTGAAACAGACAGAGGAATAGCAGCGGGGATCCTCCCGGAATGACAGCCGAGTCTGCCCAAGACTAGGACATTACCCCTATCCGGCTGACTTTTTTCTTGGACTCCTCTGAATCGCCGGAGGGGCCCGGGAAGCCGTCCCCGAATTGATTTTGGGACGACACATTTATAAGAAAGCTGTGAATCATGTGTTTGCTGTGAATCCGGTCGAAGTTCTAGAGCTTCTCGGCGGGATCACGCTCTCTTTCGTCATCATCATGGAGGCAACCATCGTCACTGTCTCCTGGCGAGGACTCCGTACGGCTCAGCAGCTACAGGCAAAGCTCGCCCCGGTCATCGCTGTCATGGCGCAGATCCCGGATGAGCAGATCGTCAGGGGTTCGAAGTTCCTTCAACGCAAGTTCGCGGAGTGGTCGGCAGCCGAGGCCGCACTCGAGGCGGCGGGGAAATAATGGTCGACCTCGCCCCGCCCTGGGCCAAGGAGGCGGCGCGCCGTGGCGTCGAGCTCGCCGAAGAATCCCTTGCCGAGATGAAGCGGCATAACGTGGAAGTCGAACGACTCCTTACCGAGATTCGGGACCGACTCGGGATTGTGGTCCCGACCTGGCTGAGCACGAGTGTGAGGCCCTGATGCCGCGCGTCGCCTGTCCCGCCGGCCGGAAGCACCCGAACGGGAAGGCGGTCTGGCACAAGGAAAAGGGAGGCACCACAGACGACTGCCCCATCTGCTTCCAAGGTGTCGAGCCCAAGCTCGCGCCGGCTACCGAGGCGCAGCCGGTCCCGAAGGGTGACGTACCGGAGAAGCCAGCCGCCAAACCCGCGTCGCCTACACCCGAACGCAAGCCCGGCATTCTGAAGCGCCTCGGCTTCGGGGATCGGGAGACTTCCCCCGAGACGCCGCTCGCTCCTCCCAAGAATCAGCCCCCCGCCTTCTTCGTCGACGCGAAGCACACCATTGAGTTTGCGAATCTCATCTATGGCGGGGGTCGCTGGCTCGCCGACACGCTCGACAAGTTCCTGATGACGAAGGAGGCCGGGCTCAAGCTGTTCACGGAAGCGCACCCCGAGCTTCTGAAGCTCTCCGAGTTCGAGAAGGAGGCGATCACGCTCGACCCTCAGACCGACATGTGGGGCCGCTTCGCTACCGGGTTCACGCGGATGGTAGGCGCCAAGACGCAAGCCCAGGCGCATTCGGCCATCGACACCCTGTCACTACTCGGCCACTTCGGAGCCCTGATGGGCTTCGCAGCGAGCCACTACATCGACGCCTACAAGGCGGGAAAGCCCTACCGTGAGGCCAAGAAGGCCGCGAAGAAAGCCGCCATCGAAGCTCGCAAGCGGGGGGTGAGAGATGACCGAAGAACTGAGCCTGAGCCCGTCGGGGAAGGCGGAACTGTACCGCAGCCTCGACCGGGAAATCCTGCCGCTGCTGCGTGAGATGAGTTCCGGCTCGACGCCGGAATCTCGCACGGTCAGCTACGACGCGGAGAGGTGGTCGGCGGCGATGGACTGGCTACAGGACCGGGCCTGCATCCGTCTCCTGCGCGAGATCAAGGAAGCCGAGCCGCCAATGTCCAATGCCCACGACCACGAACTGTGGCAGCACCAGTACGATTGGTTCAAGGAGAAGGCCCTGGGATTCATCAAGCTCCGCGCCGCCGGATTCGTCGAGGACCCGGAGACCGTGTTCTTCGCCGTCATGTTGTTCCGCCGGGTCAACGACTTTTCGGACCGGGCGCTGAGGTTCCTCCGGGTCAAGGACGTGGAAACGCTCGGCATGGCGGAGCGTCCGGCGGAGACGGAGGTGGTGATTGGCGACCCCGACGCCTGACGACACGGCCATCATCGACCTCCCTCGAGACCGCGAGACGGGGCTCCGGGTGGGACGCATCACTCTCTTTGGTCCGACCGGCTCCGGCAAGACGATGATGGGTTGCGCTTTCGCTCGCATGATGGCTCCGCCGAACTTCGAAGAGGTGTACATCCTGTCGCCCAAAGCGACGGCGGCGAATCTTCTTCCTCACGCTCAATGGTACCAGATCCCGCCAACGGACAAGGCGAAGGTCGAATCGTTCATGGCTCAGATGAAGGACAAGCGGGCGCTCCTTGTCATCGACGAAGCCGACTCCTACTTCGGCGGCTCGGGTCGGACCTTCGGAACGCCGAGCATGTTCGAGGCGGTCAATTTCGGCCGGAACGATTGTCTGGCGCTCATCGTCATCGCGCATGGGACGAACGTAGCCCCGAAGAACCTCATCGAGAACTCCGCCGGAGTCCTTTTCTTCCGCACCTCTACGCCGGGCCTCATCGACTACGCGGAGGACTACATGCCGGAAATACCGGATGTGGCGCACACGCTCCGGAACCTCCCCGATCACGTCGCGCTCGTGTACGCGCCTCTGAGTCGGGACAAGTTCGTCGGATTCGCAAAGCTCAACGTGGAATCAGGGGAGATAGAGATTTGGAGCCCGCAAAGCCAACCGGACCCGGAAGAGACCGACTCGAACACTACCCCGTCATCCTCCGAATCGACGGAGGATGGAAGGTCGACTGCCTTACCCACGTCGTCGGCAGCCGCGTCCTCCTCTCCCGGGAGCGAGCCGAATGGCTGAAGAAGGAACTCGAGCGCCTCTCCCCAATCCCATCGAGTACGATGGACCTATCGACGACATGCACGTCCGTCATGGAACGCGCCTGGCTCGCCGCCATTGTGCTGAGTGCGGGGCCATCATCCCCGACAAGTACTGGTCCGGATTCTGCCGCAAGCACTACGCTGCCCGACGCCGAGAACAGAAGCGGATCCAGAAGCGCAAGGAGCGCGACCGCCAGCGCCGAGCCGAGGGAAAACCAGACCGGGAATGGTCCCGGCTGACCCAACCGCGCATGCTCATCCCCCGATAGGGAACGTGTGCGACTCCCTATGATTGAATGTCGGAAGTCGCCGCCTCCGCAGGTCACGCTGCGAAAGCCGTCGGTCACGAAGCCGTTGATGTCGTAGTCGAATACCTTCTGCCCCTTGCGGGCGGAGTCGCGGGCCTCGCCACCGGCCCGGCGGCGCTCGGGGGAGCCTACTCCCTGTCGAACGCGATCAACAGCGCGACGAACGCGAACGCGGACGCTCAGGCGACGCGGATCGGGGGCCTCATCTTCGCCGGCATCTGGGGCACGGTCGGCTACGCCTTCTGGCACATGCGCCGGCGCGGTGGCTGGATCATGATGGCCATCGGCGGAGCTCTCGGGGGCTACTTCTTCGGGACGGCGCTCGGGCTCATGTTCTTCTCCGTCATCCCGAACACCCCGGCGCCGAGCGGTGGCCTGGTGGACCAGTTGTTCACTTGGACCGCCAACGTAGCGGGAGGCAAGGCATGACGGCGAAGCTGTTCCTGAATGCGATGGACATTCAGGAGAACCTCCCAGGCATCTGCCGACCGACGGTGTTCCCCGGCACGTTCAGTGCCGGCGGGAGTTACACGCCGTTCTTCGCGGTCAACGCGCCTCCGGGACAGTCGCTCTCGGGCCTGTTCGTCGAGGCGGTGTCGAACGTCATCGTGACGGCGACAGCCACCGCGACGGTCACGGACCCGATCTACGTCTCCGCTGCCGGCTACAACATCGCGGACGCTCCCAACGCGGACGCGCGGTGCCGGACGGTCAGTTCGAGCGGTGTCATCGAGGCGGAGCGGCTCATCGTCGCCCCATTCTCGGCGGGCATCGCCGGGTTCCTGAAGTACCCGCGCACCGGGCTCGCCGCAACCTCCTCGACGGGTACCGCGACGTACACGACCCAGTTCGTCATTCCCTGCGGGGAGCCGACGGACGCCGTTCAGGTGCAGTTCAAGACGCCGAGCACGACGGCGGCCTACGCCTCGGGCGTCACGAACATCACCATCGCCTACACGGTGTACCCGATCCCGAGCGTCAGCCCTGCCACCGTCGCCTTCGTGGAGTCCCCGCTCCCGAGCTATGCCGCTTCGGCGGTCGTGCCGGTCGAGCAGTACCAGCCCACGAACATCTCCCCGGACATCGTGGACTTCGTGGGGGCGACCTCGAGCACCTTCCAGACGCTGTCCGCCTACGACACGACCGGGAACGAGCTGGTCAATCTGCTCACGCAGACGACCATCCAGGCCGTCCAGTACGGCTACCCTGGCGTCGATGCTTCGGCCTCGGCCAACATCATCATCAACACGCGCGGCTCGCGCCTGAGCCGTCTGGCGGGGAACCTCTCCGCCTCCGCGTCGCTCGATGTGCTGTGGATCATGGTCACCGGGGTCCCGACGCCGGGACCGACCGAGGGTCACGACAGCACTCCGAGCCCGCCCGCGACCCAGAAGGTCGGAACGAGCACTCCTGGGACCATCGCCTCGACTCCCGCGCGCGGTGGGAACCGTACGTCGACCGTGGGTCAGAGGGGCAAGTAGGCCCCCGCTGAGGGGGCCTCATGCCGGGCAGCGGGATCAAGCTCGTCACCGGGACCAACACCCGGGCCGGAGTAGACTCGACCTTGGCGACGGCCATCGGGTCCCCCTCCGACCCGAACCCGAGCTTCGCCATCTCGGTCCGGGCGGACCCGAACAACGGGTCGAACCTCGCCATCAACATCGGCCGCCGGTCGGCATACGAGCCGTTCTACGCGGACGATTCCCGGACGTACTACTCCTGCCGACGCGAGGAACTGGTCATCAACGACAACGGGAACTCGGGGCTCATCCTGTACATCGATGACTCGGGGCCGATGGACCCACTCGCGCAATACGCTACGGTCGTGATGGCGCAGCCGATCCGAATTGAGGGCGTCAAGGCGCCAAACGACCCTACTCCGTGAGGCTCCATGCCGGGAGTTGCGGGCTCGACATTTCAGAGCAGTCTCGAGGCCACTCAGGGGGGCAGTGCACTCACGGTTGGAATAGCCACGTACCCTGACCAATTGATTAGCTACCCTGCATCCGGTAACCCCACGACCGGCGGCGCAGCTGCACAGATCCAAGCGGCCATCAACCTCCTCGCGACGAATGGAGGTGGTCGAGTCATGCTCGTAGGTGGTCCGACCAATGTCCTCTACCTCGAGTCGACCGTGGTCCTCAAGCAGGGCGTCCAACTCGACACGGACGGAGTGATTTGCCGGGCCATCGCTTCCGGCGGAACATGGAACACGATAACCATCAATGGCGTCACGTACTCGGCGATCTTCCAGACGGACCAAACGAATCAGTACGGCGCGTCGGGAACGCAGGGATACATCAACCAACTTTCCGTCGATGCGAACAACGTCCCCGATTCCATCGCCATCGAGTTCACCTCGATGGTCTACACGACCTTTGACGTCTCGGCGAAGAACGCCACGGTGGGCGTGCAACTCGACATTCAACAGTCCAACACGCAGCCCCTCTACTCCTCGCTGAACCAGCAGAACACCGGGATCGTCAACACCGTCAGTTGTGCGACCGGACTCAAGGTGCTCGGCAGCGCAGGGAAGCAGTGCACGAACAATACCATCCTCTCCGCCGGGCTCGTCAACTGCATGGTCCGGGGCTTCGACTTCGCGCAGTACTGCGACCACAACCTCGTGTACTTCAGTCTCGTCTCGAACCCGACCGCCGGCAGCACGGGTCTCATCTTCTGTGACTTCGGGTCGTTGGCGACGGCGGCGAGTCTCCGAGTCAACGGGAACGGCATTTACCACATGGGTACGACGCTCAATGGGTCGGACGCGTCGGCCGTGATGTTCAACATCGGCTACGGTGCGACCGACAACCACATCGACTACGGCGAGGTCAACTCCATTCCGACCGCCGGCACGGTCAACCCGAACGCCGGCTGGAACTACGTTGCGAACCACAACGTGAACGGAACGCCCCCGGACTACTTCGTCGGGATCGGGAGCTACGGGGGCCCGCCATCCGGGGACAATGCAGCGGGCAACATGGTCCCGTTCTCTCGCGAGATGAACAACCCGACGGGCACGACCAGCACGACCTTCGTCAACATGGGTCTCGGGGTTGGACAGTCGGTCGGTGCGCAAGCGCATCCATGGGTCATTCAACCGACGAACCAGGGTCAGGTGCGCGTCGGCGCGGCTATGACCGTTGACAATCAAACGGCGACAGATGGTGGATCGGTCCAGCTTTGTTACGGTCTCATCAGCCTGGCCGCGAACTATCTCGGAACGTGGAGTTCGGCGACGGCCTACGTCGTCGGCAATGTGGTGCTATTGAACGGCCAGTACTACACGTGCATCGAGAACAACACGAACGAAACGCCGCCGAACGCGACCTATTGGACGGCCATCGTGCCAGTCAACGGAGCGGCCGCCACGGGGACCGTCATCGGCCAGACCTACCCGTTCAAGAGCCAGACGGCGAGCCAGGCCGGGTTCGCTTACCTGACGAAGATTCTGTATGGGTCCGGCGCGCTCACGGTCAATGCGCTATACTGGTTCGACATCCAACTCGAAACGAGCGGGGGCGGTACCGCCGTCGCCTACAATATCGAGGCAGAGGCGGTAGAGTTCTGATGACCGATTTCGCCGACCTCATCGAGGCGGGAGGAGAACAGACCTACCCCGACGGCATCCCTTGGACTCGGCAGGCCATCGTGACTCTGCCGGTGTCGGTGAGCCCGGCGACCGCCGGAGCTCGGGTCGTGATGACTCCCCCGTTCACTTGGACCGATGGGAACAACGCGATCCAGACCAAAGGCGGAGTTCAATCCCCGAACATCACGGCAACCATCGTTGTGATGGCGCCGGCGAACTTCCCTGACGGCAAGGGCTCGGTAGTTCACACGGGCGACTCAGTGAATCCGGTGCTCAACCTGACATTCATCAACCTGTACCAAGGACCCGGAGGCCAGCCGAATGGCGTTCAGGCGAAGGTCCCGGGCACGTACAATGTCACCTCGATTCAGAACGCCGTAGCCCCGGACAACACGGTTCCTCATGGGCTCCCTGATGTGGTCGTCTACGGGGGTGGCTCCGGCTATTCGGGAACGGTGGTGACGACCGGCATGGTGGAGTTCGACGAAGCCCCGAGCACCGGGAACCTGACGATCACCGCCTGTAAGGTACTCATCGGCACCATGACCGAGAACGACTGGCAGGGCTCGGTGTGGCATGTAGCGCTATCCTCGCCGGATGAAACTGCCTGCCTCGTGTACAACACCGCTCCGGCTCCGAACAGCCTCATCTTGCGCGGGACCCTGGCCGGGCAGGTGACCCTTTGAGTTCCGACACAGACCAGACGGTCACTCTCGCCTCGAGCACGAGCACGTTCACGTGGCTGAACTCCAATGACCAAGAGAAGTGGGTCGCCATCTCCAACCAGTCGCAAGGCCCTCTGACCGTCCAATTCTACACCAAGGAGAAGGGGAACTCGCCGCCGCCGGCCAACATTGACCCAGGGCAACCGTGGACTTCTCAGGTGACATTCTACATGCTCATCGTTAGCGCCACCGCCGCGTCTCAGGTGTTCAACATCAAGGTCCAGGATGAACCCATCGAGACCGGGAAGAATCAGCAGACGAGCACGAGCCTCGTTCAGGTCAGCGAGGCCTACAATGTCACCGGGCCTGCCGAGGTATTGTACACGTGCCCCCCCGGAAATACATTCACGCTCCTCACGGTCAAACTCTCTGTCGTTGGAGGAGCCACCACTGGGCTGCTGATTGTTCGGAGCGGGGTGGCAGGCTCCGACGACTGGATCTACCAGTCGAGCGCGGCGGCCACCATTTACGTCGGAGTCGGCCCGGGGAACACGGTTCAAATACCGGACAGCTACATCATGATGCCCGGTGACGAATTGGTCGTCAACGGGGCCACCTCCGGGGTCGCGGGGAGCTTCTACGGTGTCCTCAAACCTCTGTAAGTACACGGAGGATTGTACCGATTCCAAATGGCGGCCGCAGGAATAGGTCCGGCAGTCGAGGTCGGGACGAAGGTCGTCGAAGCTGCCAAGGCGAAGCTCGATGAGTTTGCCAATGACCCGGTGTACCAGTCCGGGAAGGCCGCGCGCAAATGGGGCATGGTCTCCCTCGGATTCGGCATCGTGGCCGCGCTGCTCGGGTACGTCGCCCAGAAGGCGGACCAGTCCTACCTCAACGACATTACGAACACCCTCGGAATCCCTCAGCAGGGCCTTGCCACTTCCGCGCCACCGCCGCCGCCGCCCGCACCGCCCCAAGCCCCCCAGATCGGGTTCATGAATCAGATCGTGTACGACGTGAACTCCCTCGGCACGTCGAATGCGTCTCAGAATGTGGCCTACCTTCAGAACGCCCTCGGCCAGCTTTGGGGGCTGTCGGATTACGTGTACGGCGCGACCGGGGGCCAGGTCTCGGGCTCGCCCGCCTCGCAGGTCCCGAATCAGGCTCTCGGAACTCAGATCGCCATCGCCATCATGCAGACGTGCACGCTCATCTACGAGCTCGAAGGGATTCCAATACCGGGAAACGAAGTATTCTCCTGGGAGTGGTGGGTCTCGAGCCAGACCGGGGTCTACGGCGGAACTCCCGGGGAGCCCCTGAAGGTTCTTCAGGAACTCACAGCGAGTGCCATGCTTCCGTACGCGCTACATGGCGAGCCGGATTGGACCGACGCGCTCAACATGGTCTCCAACGTAGCGAACGCCGACAACTACAAGATCACGCTCAACTACCTCGCGCAACTCCTCAACGCAAGCCAGCCCTTCGACATTACCCAGAACCCGACCGGGAACCAGTGGGGTCCCCTCGGGAGCGTGATGCAGGACCTGAGCGCGGTGGGAATCGCAATCGGGAATGCGGCGGAGGCGGTGGGCTCCGACTTCGAGCAATTTGCCAAGGACGCGGAGTCGTTCGCCGGTGGCGTGGGTGCCGGCCTTGCCGTCATCGCTAAGGGCATCATCAATTTCCCACGTCTCGGTTTCGACGCCATCGGCTTCACGTTCTGGTGGGGCGTCGACATTGTCGCGAATGCGGTGTGGATCCCGCTGGTCGTCATCGGCGCCGCCCTGGTCGCCTACTCGGTATTCGCTCTGAACGTCTACCCGCGCATCCGGACGCGGCTGCTCGTTGAACTAAAGGCCCGAACGGCCCGCATCTGGGCGCAATTCGATGCGCGGTTCCACCTTCTTCGGAAGGCCAAACTGGTCGAAGCCGACAAGGAAAAAGAGGTGGTGCTCGAGACCGCCGCTCAGACGGTCGCCATCGAGCCTCAGATCGCCACTCCTCCCATCATTGAGGGCGCGACGGCGCCCGAGCCTCAACGAAGCAAACCGGAGGAGGGGGGAGGAGCGGAGTTCTCGGCTCCGGGTTCAGCACCTCCTCCGGACCGTCCCCCGGGGGCGCCCGGGCCAAGTGATCTGACACCCCCGGCGCCTCCGGTCGAATCGACACCCACCGAGACGACCGAGGCACTTCTCGGAGAAACGGGCACGAAAACCCCCCCTCCGGAGCCCAAAGTCGAGCCGGAAACGTCCGACAAAGAGCCGACAGATGCGGAGTTGACCATCATCGAGACCAATCGCCAAGAGACTCTTCCACCCACGTATCGGGAGCGCCGAGCGCAGACAGAGCGTGAGCGGAGCGAGGCGATGCTGGCTCAGATGAACGAGGTGTTCGCATGACCGCCCGCGAGGCCCGTCGGGCGGACGACGGCCGAGAGGACCCGGATGACCCGGTCGTGCCCTTCCGCATGAGCGACAGGCTCACCATGTACAAGATCCAATGGTGGCTCGCCGGCGTCACCGCCCTCATCGGACTTGGCATGGCCCACCAGTGGGGTTTCCTTTGATGGCCCAGGAGCCCTCGCCCAAGAGCGGGGAGGGGGTGGTTGATTGACGACCTCCACGTCCCCCCCGTCGACGTCGGGCATCACTCTCGGGCTGCTCGAGAGCGCTGCCGTCGCCTTCGGAGGTGCCACCGTCGGTGAGATCGCGAGCTCCGGCTTCGACCTCTCCGGTACCGGCATCGAGCGGGCCATCGTGACCGGATTCATCGCGTTGTTCGCGGTGCTCGGTTACGGTGCGTACCAGAACGCGTAGAACCCCTTTTCTACGAGGCCGACCCTAACCCTTTCCATGCCCCCTTTTGCCGACCACGACGAACTGGTAGCTCTGAAGGCCGAACTGACCAAGCGCATCGATGACCTCGAGAAGGGTCACGAACTCATGCGGGAAATCCTGAAGAAGCTCCATCCGGAACCCGAGGAAGAACCGCACCTCCTGCGGCAGACTTAACTACTACTATAGTTATAGCTCGGGCCATGCCGAGCGTGAGTGTCTCACTCTCGGATGCCGAGTATATCGAGGTTGCTCGGCAGGCGAAGAAGCAGCAAAAGAGCGTAGGGACCTACATCGCCGAAATCGTCCGCGTCAATTTGGAGAAGGCATGACCGACCTCCGCGAGGAGCATTGGATCCTCCACCGCGACCGGGAGACGGGGAAGGTCGCCAAGATGGAGCGCGTCGCGACGGAGTGGCACCGGGAAGAGCCGGCGGCCTCGAGAACGCGGAGGAGTGGTGATGGCGTCTCCTAAGATCGGCGACCCCTGCTGGCACGTCCACCACGGAGATGGCCTTCTGTTCGAGTATCTCACCGAGCCCTACAAGGTCCGCCAGAAATACATCCGCGAATACAAGTCCGCCGAAGAGGTAGAAACACGGCTGCGCCTCTTCCAGCCCGTCCGAGGGACCATCTCTCCGCCGAATTACTGGCAGGAGGCCTACGCGAAGCTGCGGGAGGCCGGTGCGATGTGGCGGGAGGCCGATGCGAAGCGGCAGGAGCCCTACGCGAAGCGGCAGGAGGCCTACGCGAAGCTGCGGGAGGCCGGTGCGAAGCGGCAGGAGGCATACGCGGAGTGGTGGGAGGCCGATGCGACGTGGTGGGAGGCCGATGCGATGTTGCAGGAGGCCGACGCGAAGTGGCAGGAGGCATACGCGAAGCTGCGGGAGGCCGACGCGAAGCTGGCGGAGGCCAACGCGAAGTGGCGTTCCGAACCGTCGTGGCAAGCGGTGCTCGACCTCCATGCGAAGGAGTGTCCGAACTGCCCGTGGAATGGGGAGACGATCTTCCCATGACCGCCCCCGAGCCGAACGAGGAGCCCGAGTGCGACGGGTGCTGCGAGGACGAGTTCTGTGGGGCGAACTGCCCTATGGAGTGCGGCCACTCGGGGCCCCACCTTTGCGAGTATCACGAATGGGTCGAAGCCGGTTGGCCCGCCCCCAAGGAGTCGTCCGAGGAGGCCCGCCCGTGAGCGACCTTGAGAAGCGACTCGCCGAGTTCACCGCCCTCATGCTTGCTAAGTTCAACGCGCCGAAGGTTCTCGCCAAGCAAGGGGCGACCTCGGTGACGATTGACGGGAATATCGATCGTATGGATCCCGAGATGGTTTACGCCCACTACCGCGAAGAGATTTCCGAGCGAATCGGCGCGTTTACGCGGGAAGAGAAAGCAGGTGAGGATGTGGACGTTGCCAACATGGCGTTCCTTGATTGGTGTTGCCACCGCCCCGCCCCCAAGGAGTCGTCCGAGGAGGCCCGCCCGTGAGCGATTCGCTGTTCTTTGGCGCGGTAGCACTTCGCCTTTCGCCGGAGCCGAACGACCCCGTGTTCGATATCAATGGGGTCTCCGTTTTGGTCCGGCGCGATCAGGTCGCCGGACTGATGTCTGACCTGGAACGTCTTTGCGCAGCCTATCGCGCAGTCTACATTCCGGTCGTCAGATGACCCCCACCCCTCCCTCCGCCGCAAAGCGGATGAAGAAGAAGTCCGAGCCGTGGGAAGGCGACCATGGGTTCACCGGCATGGCTCTTCTCGCGTGGAAGCGTCAGCGACAGGCCCAACTCGACC
>Ga0316227_1002430_pt1 | contig 16789 bp, 13 predicted proteins | sample TBH18019metaG_FD_206012 | JGI IMG/M metagenome (GOLD analysis project Ga0316227, IMG submission 206012) | Freshwater microbial communities from Trout Bog Lake, Wisconsin, USA - TBH18019 | ecosystem: Environmental > Aquatic > Freshwater > Lake > Hypolimnion/Profundal zone | place: USA: Wisconsin... | reverse complement strand
GCTTCATTGATTTAGATAAACAAACGAGTGGTCTGCAAAAAGGCGACCTCGTGATTGTTGCCGGTCGTCCATCAATGGGTAAGGCGCAACCGCTAGATGCCAAGATCAAAACCGAAGCCGGCTGGAAGTTGATGGGTGAATTGCAGATTGGCGAGCAATTAGCATCCATTGATGGTCAGCCATCTACGGTAACTGGTATTTATCCTCAAGGCCTGAAGCAAATTTACAAGGTTACCTTCTCTGATGGTCGCACAGCAGAGTGCTGTGATGAGCACTTATGGCGGGTGATGTATCGTGATTGGTCAGAGCCACGTGTTATCAGCACTACCCGTCTGATGGAGATGTTGGAGTGTGTACGCTACAAAAACAGATTGTGGATTGATCCCGTTTCTGGTGACTTTGGTCACTCGAATGAATTGCCAATTCATCCTTGGGTGCTAGGCGCCTTATTGGGTGATGGAACCTTGGCTTTATCACATAGCAGCGTGATGTTTTCTACCAAATCCCCTGAGCTGATTGAGCGTATGAACGCACTTGCGGGCTATGAGATGGAGTTGGTACACGCTGGTGCATATGACTGGCGCTTGGTTTCCAAGGAAAGAATTGCTGTCAACGGTCAAAGAGCCAATGTCAGCACTAATTACTTTAGATCCGCCTTGGACGAGCTTGGAGTTCTTGGTAGTAGAAGTTTTGATAAAGCGATTCCCAGTCTTTATCTCGAGGCTGACAAAACAGCTCGTTTAGCTTTGTTCCAGGGTTTAATGGATACCGATGGCTGGGTTGAAAAATGGGGCTCGATTCGCTTTTGCACGGTAAGCAAACAGTTAGCACAAGATGTTGCGTCCCTAGCAAGATCGCTGGGTGGGTTTTGCTCAATTGCAAATAAAAAGACTTCGTATACCTATCAAGGTGAGCGCAAAGAAGGTCGCCTTGCTTATGTACTCAATATGAGTTTTGCTGCAGGCTTTGATGCTTTTACTTTGCCCGAGAAAAAAGAGCGCCTCAGATCTCATTGGGATCGTCAACGACGTCTCACGTTCAAGAGTATTGAGCCATCGAGAGTAGCCAATGCTCAATGTATCTCTGTAAGCCACCCTCAAAGAACTTACGTTACTAATGATTACGTAGTAACTCACAATACTGCATTTGCCTTGAACATTGCTGAGAACGTTGCACTCGCAGAAGGTTTGCCTGTCGTTGTTTTCTCTATGGAGATGTCGGGTGAGCAATTAGCCGCACGTTTACTAGGTTCTGTAGGTCGCGTAGATCAAGGTCGTATGCGCACCGGAAAATTACAAGATGATGAGTGGCCGCGGGTGACCGATGCGATTGCCCGCCTTAGTAATACTCAAATTTTGATTGATGAGACTGGCTCATTATCCAGCTTGGAATTGCGGGCTAGAGCTCGTCGAATTGCTCGAAACTTTGGAGGCACACTTGGCCTCGTCGTGATTGACTACTTGCAGTTGATGAGTGGTTCGGGAGCTGAAAATCGCGCAACTGAAATCTCAGAGATTTCACGTTCATTGAAGTCTTTGGCAAAAGAATTGCAATGCCCTGTAGTAGCCTTATCCCAGTTAAATCGGGGGCTAGAGCAGCGCCCCAATAAGCGCCCCATTATGTCGGACTTACGTGAGTCTGGTGCGATTGAACAAGATGCCGATTTGATTATGTTTATCTACCGTGACGAGGTTTATCACCCAGATACCACTACCGATAAAGGTGTGGCTGAAATTATTATCGGCAAACAACGAAATGGTCCAATTGGCACAGTTCGTTTAAGTTGGCAGGGTCCCTATACAAAATTTGATAATTTGGCGATGGGGTCTGTTGCTTACTCTTCGGGCGGTTACGAGCCTTTTTAAGTTAGAAGTAAAGGCGTTTTACCGCGATTGGGTGGATAAAAAAGCCTCGTGATGCGAGACTTTTTGTTTTCAGAAATTCTTCTGCATTCTAATTTTGTTTGACAATCATATGTTGCGCCGCCATTGGCGTTGGGAATCCGGCGGCTGTTAGAGATTGACTCATCACGCGGTTTGCATCAAAGTACACTTGCCAATAATGATCATTTTTGCAATAAGGCCTGACAGCCAGCACTGGTCCAACTAGATTAAATTCAAAAATATTAATCTCTACTGGTGGCTCGCTTAATACATTGGGAATATCGGCGATTTTTTCTTTCAACAATGCCATGGCTGCAATGGGATCTGCAGAGCTGGATATTTGGCATTTCAAATCTACGCGACGGTAAGGGGTGTCACTAAAGTTCTGAATGGTATCGCCTAGAATTCTAGTGTTGCCAATGATGGTGGCGATATTATCCGAGGTATAGAGTGTTGAGGAAAAGAGCCCAATTTCTTTAACTGTTCCGGATGTTCCTGCGGCAGTAATCGTATCGCCAACCTTGAACGGGCGCAAAACAATAATAAAGATCCCTGCTGCAAAGTTCGATAGCAGGCCAGCCCATGCTGCACCAACCGCGACGCCAGCAGTGGCAATTAAGGCAGCAAAGCTGGTGGTTTGAATGCCAAAGTTACCAAGAATGCCAATGACCAAAAGGATATTTAGGGTAACTGATACTACGGAATGGGCATAGCGCAAAATGGTTGGGTCTAATTTTTGACGCTCCAATCCAAGACGAATTAAGCGTAGGGCAATGCCAATAATCCAGCGGCCAATTATCCAAATCACAATGGCTGCTACTATTTTTAGGCCAACGTCTGTTGCGGCGGTGATCAGTACATCTTGGATGTGTTCAAAGTCAAAGGGTTTCATGTCTCTTCTGATTGGCCAATCGGGTGGTTAAGGATTAATCCGTCGCACTTCAGTAAAGTGGGATGCCCAATAGGGAGTGGTAATGTAGTCAAGTCGAACGGTGCCTCCAGTGCTGGGGGCATGAACAAAGCGACCCTTTCCAACATAGATTCCAGCATGGGAATATTTGTCACCAGTGGTGTTAAAAAATACCAGGTCACCGGGAGCAGGCGCTTGATTATCAATGTTTTGCCCTTTATTGCTCATACCTTCAATGGTACGTGGCAGCTTAATTCCGGCGGTCTTTTTATAGACGTACATAATGAGGCCACTGCAATCAAATCCTCCGCCTGGATTATTCCCGCCATACCGATATGGCACCCCGACTAGCCCTATGGCAGCTATCGAGATATCCTCAGTTCCCACGCTAGTGTCTTGTTGAAATTGCGCGATTTTGGAGGCATTGGTTTTGGGGCCAAGGCTTGCACAACCCGATAGGATTAGTAGGGTTGAAATAAAAATGCCGCACCCCAGCAGGGCGCGGCATGAGAGTGGGTGGTTAAAGGGCGTCCGCTGCATGATCTGCAAGGCGGGAACGTTCGCCCCGCGCCAGGGTCACATGGCCGCCATGGCGCCAACCTTTAAAGCGATCAACGACATAGGTAAGGCCGGATGAGCCTTCGGTTAGATAAGGTGTGTCAATTTGCGCAATATTACCTAGACAAACAATTTTGGTGCCAGGGCCAGCTCTGGTCACCAAGGTTTTCATTTGTTTGGGGGTTAAGTTCTGCGCTTCGTCAATGATGACAAATTTGCTGACAAACGTTCTGCCCCGCATGAAGTTCATGCTCTTCACTTTGATGCGCGAACGAATTAATTCTTGGGTAGCAGCGCGACCCCATTCGCCAGAGCTATCTTCATTGCGATGGAGCACTTCTAGGTTGTCATCAAATGCGCCCATCCAGGGTTGCATTTTTTCTTCCTCTGTTCCGGGAAGGAATCCAATATCTTCCCCAACTGGCACAGTTGCTCGAGTGATGATGATTTCGTTATAGCGTTTACTGTCGAGTACTTGCTCCAGTCCAGCAGCTAATGCTAGCAAGGTTTTCCCTGTGCCAGCCTGCCCCAGAAGGGTCACAAAATCAACTTCTGGGTTCATCAGTAAATTCATGGCGAAATTTTGCTCACGATTCCGAGCGGTGACGCTCCAGACATTATTCTTTTGATGCGAAAAGTCCCGCAAGGTTTGAAGGAGGGCGGTCTTGCCATTGATTTCTTTTACTTGTGCATAAAAGGGTGTTGAGCCGTCAGGATTTTCTTGATAAACGAACTGATTTACCAGCATGCTCGGAACAGCTGGTCCAGTGATGCGATAAAACATGGTTCCCGATTTTGAGTCAGCCCAGCTCTCCATGGCTTTGCCGTGCTTGGGCCAAAAATCTGCTGAGAGAGCCATGACTCCTGCATACATTAAGTCACGATCTTCAAGTACCTGGTCGTTGAAGTAATCTTCAGCTGGCAACCCAAGTGCTCGCGCCTTGATGCGCATATTGATATCTTTGGATACCAGTACTACTTCTTGGCCTTTGCGGGTTTTTTGCAACTCGCTGACAACCGCTAAGATGAGGTTGTCGCCCTTGCCTTCCGGGAGACCCTCTGGCAATGATTGGGTGGTTAATTTCGTTTGGAAGAACAGGCGACCGGATACATCCTTGTTCCCTAGTTTATTTAAGGGGATGCCTTCGTCTAGTGTGCCGCTAGTGCCAGCTACTAATTGATCTAGGGAGCGACTCACTGTCCGTGCATTGCGGGCAACCTCTGTCATACCTTTCTTGTGATTATCGAGTTCCTCCAATGTTGTCATTGGCAGGAAGACATCGTGTTCCGAAAAGCGGAAAAGGGAACTGGGATCATGCATTAAAACGTTGGTGTCTAAAACAAATAAGCTAGGAGGGCCTGTGCGAATAACGCGTTTTGGCTTTTCAGGAACAGTGTTTGTTTTGCTTTCAGATTTTGGTGGGCGGACAGATGGGTGATCGCTCTTGATCTTGTCTAAGGCTTGCTCGGCCGCGGAGAGGTCTTCGTGATCTTCTTCATTTTCCCAGGCAACGGCATGACTTTCCATCGCAACTGGTTTGGCTGGAGCAGGACGTTTTTTTAAATTTGGTGTGTCTTTAGGGCTCAGTTTGACTTGATCAGCAATTTGAGTTGGGATGGGTGGCAATGGCATGCAGACTCTCCTAAAAGAAAAAACCGTCAAGCGGGTTGCATTGACGGTCTAGTGCGAAACGATGCATAAAGTTAAGGGGGTTGCTGACCGTGCCCGCAATATCTTCAGGCGCCTTACTGAAACGAATTGTCAGACTTTCCCGTCGTTTACGGTGCATGAGAACTACTTTACCCCAATTTTTGAGGTTTGCAAGCGCCCGCTTACAAAATACTGCAAAAAATTAGGCTGCTTTCTGGGCGGCTTGTAATACCTCTGTCACATGGCCCGGTACTTTGAGTCCGCGCCACTCATTGACTAACTTGCCGGAAGAGTCAAATAGGAATGTGCTGCGCTCAATCCCGCGCACTTGTTTGCCATACATATTTTTTATTTTCATTACCCCAAAAAGCTGACATAGTATTTCTTCTGTGTCAGCCACGAGCTCGAAAGGCAATCCGAGTTTATTGCGAAAGTTATCGTGCGATTTGAGGGTGTCACGCGAAACGCCAACCACCAAGGTATTTGCTTTGGTGAATGCTTCAATGTTGTCTCTAAATTCTCCAGACTCTGCAGTACAACCGGGGGTCATATCTTTAGGGTAAAAGTAGAGAACGAGTTTTTTCCCTTGGGCTGATGCAGGAGAAAAAGTAAGGCCTGAGGTTGCAGGAATTTCGCATTGAGGCATGGGTTGGCCGATTGCTACTGTCATGGTAATCCTTTAATAAAGTGGGGTTGTCTCGATTTACTTTTGTATGAGTGGTTGCTTAGGTGCCCTCAATAATGAGTTCGCCACTACGATTTGGGATTTCACCCCAAGTTATGGGTAGTGACGCTATTTTATCGAGTTGCTTGGTAGCCTCCCAAGAACGATGAAGCTCACCCATGGTGACCAGTTCGTGTCCTTGATTTAGCCATCCCGCCAGTAGCTTCTCAAAGGCTGGCAACAGTTTTTGACCTTCTAATTCGGCATGGAGGGTAAATACTTGATCATTTGGGTTGCTGTTGGTGAGGGTTAGTAATTTATCGACTGCAGCAAATTCATCATCGCCATTGACCCCAATTAATTCATCCAGTGTTGGTAGGGTGGTGGGATATTGCACATGATTTGCTTTGCCTGATGACAGTAGCAAACGATACGGCAATAAATTGGGCTCGGCTCGACCATCGGATGAGTACCGAATACCCCATCGATCGAGCTGCTCAAAGGCAGTTTGATTCATTTGCCAGCCTGCGGCGCCATAGGTGGTCGGAGGGTGCCGGAAAATCTCAATAAAGCGATCCCAACTCTTTTGCATTTGGTGTTTGGTCCAAGCGCCATCTTGATGACGCACTCCATCGTGCCAAGCCACGTGATCCCAGGCATGAATACCGGTTTCATGCCCAGCCTGGTCAATAGCCCGCATTTCAGCAGCCGCTCGTTTTCCAATATCTGGGCCCGGCAACAAGACCCCATAAAGGAGTGTCTTGACCCCGTAGTGCTCGACTACGGAGGTGCGACTGACTTTTTTCAAAAAGCCTGGACGAAAGATGCGCTTGAGGGCCCACCCGGTATGGTCTGGTCCCAGGCTAAATAAGAAGGTGGCTTTTAGATCAAAACGCTTGAGGGCACGGCCTAGATTGGGAACCCCCTCTTTCGTGCCGCGTAAGGTATCAACATCTACCTTGAGTGCAATTTTGGCCATGGACCTCTGAGCTTATTCGTTGTCAACCAAGTGACGGGCTTTTTCAACATCCTGGCGATAGGCTTCAAAGATATTTTTCAGGGCATCAGTCATCGTGGTGCTTGGTTTCCAGCCTAGCTCAGACATGGTGTTATCAATAGCGGGCACGCGATTCTGAACATCTTGATAGCCTTCGCCATAATAAGCGCCCGAAGTGGTTTCTTGAATGTTGACTTGATTGGCTGTTTTCGCATACTCCGGAATGCTCCTAGCAATTTCTAGCATTTGAGTAGCGAGCTCCCGTACTGAGTGATTATTTTTTGGATTGCCAATGTTATAAATCTTGCCATTTGCCACACCGTTTGGATTGTCGATGATGCGCATTAATGCATCAATACCATCGTCAACATAGGTGAAGGCGCGTTTTTGTGCGCCACCATCGACCAAATTGATGGGTTCGCCGCGTACGATATGACCCAGAAATTGAGTCACCACCCGTGAAGAGCCCTCTTTGGGCGTGTAAATGCTATCTAGGCCAGGTCCAATCCAGTTGAATGGGCGGAAGAGGGTAAAGCGCAATCCTTCCATGCCATAACCCCAAATGACGCGATCCATTAATTGTTTCGAGCAAGCATAGATCCAGCGCGGTTTATTGATGGGGCCGTAAACCATATTTGATTGAGCGGGATCAAACTCCCCGTCCTCGCACATTCCATAGACTTCTGAGGTGGATGGAAATACTAAATGCTTTTTGTATTTGACTGCAGACCGAACGATGGGGAGGTTGGCCTCAAAATCCAGTTCAAATACTTTTAATGGTTGCTGTACATAGGTTGCAGGAGTGGCAATGGCTACCAAAGGTAAGATAACGTCGCATTTGCGCACATGGTATTCAACCCATTCTTTATTAATGGTGATGTCGCCTTCAAAGAAATGCATCCGCGGGTGATGAATTAAATCGCCCAAACGATCATTTTGCATGTCCATACCATAAACATCCCAATCGGTAGTTTCTAGAATGCGCTTAGAAAGGTGATGGCCAATAAAGCCATTAACGCCCAGAATGAGTACTTTTTTCATCTTTACTGCCTCGTTTAATCGAATAGGGTTGCTGCTGATCTAGCGGGTTTTGTTTGCGGGAAACCACTCTAGGATTTCAAGGGCCCGTTGATCTCCACAAACGCCGAATACCCGATTATCAACCACTTGGATCCCGGGCGTCTGAAGATTGAGATTGTCTGGAAATGACCCCGTTAAACTTGAGCGGGCAATGATGTGGTCTTGGCCTTGCCAAGTCGTAAAAGCGCCAGGATAAGGGGGTGCAACAGCTCTAATCAGGTTATGGACCTGCTGGGCAGACTGATTCCAGTCAATTCGCCCATCCTCTGGTTTGCGGCCGCCAAAATAACTGCCTTGACTTAGTTCATTTGGTCTTTGGGGCACTTCTCCCCGCAAAAGTGCTGGGAGGACTTGAGTGATTGCCTCAACGGCAGCTTTGCTAACCTTGCTAAAAACCTGTGTTGCGGTTTCATTGGGTCCGATTGGGACGCTAACCTGACTCACAATTGCCCCAGCATCCGGTTTGGTTTCCATGATGTGCAAGGTGGCCCCAGTTTCTTTTTCGCCATGCAAGATGGCCCAATTGACGGGGGCTCGTCCGCGGTATTTTGGCAGGAGGGATCCGTGCATATTCAGGGCGGCAATCTTGGCAACTGTCAAAATCTCCGCGGGAATCATGTGCCGATAGTAAAACGAGAACAAGTAATCGGGCGCTAATTTTTGAAGGTTCGGAATGAGTTTGGTCAACTCAGCAGCACTGGGGGTGATATAGGGAATGTGTTTAGTTTCACACAGTTTGGCTACGCTAGAAAACCACACATTTTCTTGCGGGTCGTCTTGATGGGTAATCACCAGCTCTATGGTAACGCCCGCATTGAGGAGTGCATTCAGGCAATGAACGCCTACATCATGATAAGCAAAGACGACCGCGCGCAATTATTTTTTCTCTAGCACTGCTTGCACTACATACCGTGGCCGTTGACGTACTTGTTGGTAAATGCGACCAATGTACTCTCCTAATAATCCCAGGCCAAACAGCATGACGCCAATCAAAAAGAATGTCAGTGCAAACAAGGTAAAAACTCCCTCCACCTCTGCGCCCAATATAAACCGGCGAATCAAGAGGTAGACGAATAAGCTGCCAGCGGCTAAAGAGAGGAGCATGCCTAGAGCGGAGAAAATTTGCAGGGGCATCACCGAGAAACCAGTGACTAAATCAAAGTTGAGGCGAATTAATTGATAGAGGCTATATTTTGATTCTCCGGCAAATCGCTCTTCATGTTTGACGGTAATCTCAGTGGGGTTCGCCGCAAACGTGTAAGCGAGAGCTGGGATAAAGGTATTGCTTTCATCGCATTGACGAACCAAATCTACAATACGTCGACTATAGCCACGCAGCATACATCCTTGGTCTGTCATAGTGATGCGCGTAATTTTTTCGCGCAACTGATTCATGGCGCGCGATGCGAATTTTCTAAAGAAGCTATCGCGACGGTCTGCACGAATCGTGCCAACATAATCATGGCCTTTGAGTAATTCCTGTACCAGAGCATCGATCTCTTCTGGTGGATTTTGTAGGTCTGCATCCAAGGTGATGATGTACTCACCGCGGGTGTATTCAAATCCCGCCATGATTGCCATATGTTGCCCAAAATTGCTGTGAAACAGGATGGCACGGGTCACATCGGGTCGAGCATCTACCTGTTGAGCTAGCAAGCCGGCGGAGCGATCTTTGCTACCATCGTTTACAAATACGATTTCATAGCAAAGTTGGTGTTTGCTTGCGAGGGTATCTAGTGCTGGATACAGTCGATCAAATAAAGCCGGCAGGCCATCTTCCTCGTTGTAAACGGGAATCACAATACTCAGTTTTGGGTTGCCGCTTTGGGTAGCTAAATTCACAGTCATAGTGCAATTTTGCCTGATCTTCTGTCCCTCACGGTTTTCTGGGGATGGGGGCGTATAGGAACTAGCCTAAGGGCTAATTTTGGCGTGTTTTCGAAGGGTGCTGACGAGTGCGCTGGCTATGCGGTGAATATCTTCGTCACTCATCCCCGGGAAGAGCGGGAGAGTCAGAATGGCGCGGCCAATACGTGCAGCAATTGGCGTGTCTGCTGCTTGGTAACCTAAGTCTGTATAGAGGCTAAAGCCCGTAATGATAGGGTAGTGAACTCCGGTGCCGATCCCTAGATCTTTTAGGTCGGCCATCATTTGTGCGCGGTCAGCATTTAATTGTTCGAGCGGTAGAACAACTTGAAACATATGCCAATTGGTGTCGGTGAAATTTTCTACTGGCAGTTCTAGGCGTAGATGTTCAATTCCTGAGAGTCGCAGCTCTTTCCGGATGGCATCAAAATAGCACCGTGCTAAATGAGTTCTGCGGGCCTGGTAATTTGGGAGTTGTTTTAATTGGTGTAAGCCAATGACCGCATTGACATCTGTCAAGTTGTCTTTCCCGCCCAGCACGTCCACATCCATTCCGTCCATGCCATGGCGCGTGACACCCTGAAGGCGTAATTTCTCAGCCAGTTTGGCTTCACCTTCGTGATTGAGGACTAGGCATCCACCCTCTACCGTAGATAAATTTTTGTTGGCCTGGAAACTAAAGCTGACGAGATCTCCTATAGCCCCGATTTTCTTGCCCTGCCAATGTGATCCAAAGGCTTGGGCGGCATCCTCAATCACGCGTAAATCAAATTGCTTGGCTATTGCATAGAGTTGATCCATATTGACCGGTAAGCCCGCTAGGTATACCGGCATGATGGCGCGGGTTTTGGGGGTAATGGCTGCCGCTATCTTTGATAAATCTAGATTGCGAGTAATGGGATCAATGTCTACAAAGATGGGTTTTGCGCCCACACTCAAAATCACGTTAGAGGTGGCTACCCATGAAATGGGAGTAGTGATCACTTCATCTCCGGGCCCAATGCCAGCTACTTGTAAGGCAATCTTCATGGTGGCTGTGCCATTTGCAAAACAGCGTACTGGGCGTCCACCAAAATAGTCGCTTAAGGCCGCCTCAAACTCTGCCAACTTCGGCCCCGAAGTTACCCACCCAGAGCGTAAAACTTCTGCAACCGCTTCAATCGTTTCTTGGTTGAAGGTAGGGCGTGTAAAGGGAATGAACGGTAGTGAGGACATGGTGGGATGGGCTGTAGAGGCGAGAATCAGGTCTATTGAGAGGAGCTTACTGCATCCGGATGCTTCACGATTACCCTACGTGAATCTCGATCGACCTCTTGCATGGGAAGTCCAAGTTTCTGGAGCTCAAGATATTGCTCAGGCACCATCAGCGCATAACCGTTTGACTCTGCATTCCAGCGAGCAATGAAGGCGTTGAGGGTGGGTAACCATAAATTTGGCTCTTGTTTCACACCGAATTCCAGTTCATCAGGATCCTCCACCATTACCATGGTTCTGCCTATATAAAAAGGCATGGTGTGATCTAAGATGCGCACGGAGTAAAAAGGGGCATTGGGTGGAATGAGAGATTTCACGCGAATAGCTAAATCTATTCCAGATACCGCCCTTCCAAGAGTCTCATGACCCGTCCCGGCAATCAGGGCGCAAAGAAAAAATCCAGTTGCAAAGCTGGTGATACTGGCCAAGCCATGACGTTTGCTTTGCAGGAATGCATAAAGGCAGCAACTCACTAGCGCAATGAGGGCAGCAATGATCCAGTGGGTGTAGCTGGCATAGGCCGCGATTTCATCTGGACGAGCTTGCTGGCTGATATCAGATAAATAGCAGAAGCCAGTGATGCCAAAAAGGGCAAACCCCAAGGTTTGTAGCTTCCATGGGAGCGAGAGTGAATTGGATAATCCTAAGTTGTGATCAAGGCGGTTGCCGGTGATGAGTGCTAGGGCTGGAAAAATCGGGATGATGTATCCGGGTAATTTGGAGTGGGAAATACTAAAGAAAATCATGATCACTACAAACCAGCAGGTCAAGAGCCAGCCGCTTGAAAAGTGACCTCTGCGTTCTTTCCATGCCTGAGCAATCGCTCCAGGCAATTGCCAAATCCACGGCAAGAAGCCGATGAGAAGCAGCGGCAGGAAATAGTAGATGGGGCCTGTTCTGCTGTGAGAGTCGTCGGTAAAGCGCTGCAAATGTTCGTGAATAAAAAAGAACTGCAGGAATTCTGGGTTGCGTTCGGACACTAATGCAAACCAAGGCACAGTAATCAGCAGAAAAATAATCGACCCGCTAAACAGATGCAGGCGCTTCCATATTTGCCAGTCTGCTGCGGACAGGGAGTAGACGATAAACACCATCGCTGGAATGGCGATACCAATCAACCCTTTTGAGAGCATCGCCAGGGCCATACAGATCCAGCATAGCCACATCCAAGATCGATTACTAGATTCGGGTTCGGCAGTTTGGGCGAGCAACAAGCTGCATAGCGCTCCTGTTAAGAAAGCGGAAAGACCCATATCCAGTGAGTTCACATGCCCACCAATAATCCACATAGGGCTTGAGGCTAGTACTAGAGCCCCTAGCCAGCCAGCTCTAGAGTTAAAAATGCGCCCTCCGGTAAAGCCGACTAATAGAATGGCAAAAAACCCAGTTACTGCGGTCCATAGCCGAGCTTGCCATTCTCCAATCCCAAAGACTTCAAAGGCGGCAGCAGTAGCCCAAATTTGTAATGGCGGTTTTTCAAAATACTTATAGCCGTTATAGCGGGGGGTAATCCAATCACCCGTGACTACCATTTCTCGCGCCATCTCCGCATACCGACCTTCGTCTGATGGGATGAGGTGGCGATAGTTCAGTGTTCCAAACCAGAGCAGAGCGTAGAGTAGTGCGAGCAGCAGAATCTTGGCTGGGCTCAGGGCGCTGGACTGCCGGATTTGGCCAAACTGCATTAAGCTGATTCCACCAACAACGCTAAAGCGACTTGACGGCCTTCGCCTACTAAAATGTTGTAAGTTCTGCAGGCTGCTTGAGAATCCATGATTTCAAAGCCAATGCGCGCTTTAATGAGCTCCTTTAAGAGTTCGGGCTTCGGAAAGCGCTGGCGTTTGCCAGTCCCAATGAGAATTAATTCTGGTTTTAAATCAATCAGTTGGGAAAAATCATTCGGTGTAAGAGCATCAAACGACTCGATGGCCCATGGCAATATTGCGCCGTCAGAACTCAGCAAGATCGCGTGGTGATAGGGCGCTTTATTGATCTCTACATAGCCATCACCATAGCCTGTAATTGCATTGGTTCCCGAATGCGGGTCAGATTGAAGCTTCACGTGGACTCTCTGTCATAATTATGTGGATTATAGCCAGCTGTTTTTTCCTAAATTTCAAGAACTTACCCTTTAATTTATTGTGAAACCCATCCTAAAGTCCGAAAAACTCAATAACGTTTGTTATGACATTCGTGGACCCGTGCTGGAACTTGCTCAGCGCATGGAGGAAGAGGGTCAAAAAATCATCAAATTAAACATTGGTAACGTAGGGGTCTTTGGTTTTGATCCCCCCGAGGAGATTCAGCTCGACATCATTCGAAATTTGGGTAATGCCTCTGCCTACTCTGATTCCAAAGGGATTTTTGCTGCCCGTAAGGCGATCATGCAATATTGCCAGGAAAAGGGAATTCAGGGCGTTACTTTGGACGATATTTATACGGGCAATGGCGTCTCTGAATTAATCGTTTTATCAATGAATGCCCTTCTCAATACTGGAGATGAGGTATTGGTGCCAGCGCCAGACTATCCTCTATGGACTGCAGCCGTGAGCTTGTCTGGTGGCACCCCCGTTCATTATCTCTGCGATGAGTCTAAGGATTGGGCGCCAGATTTGGCTGATCTGCGCAATAAGATTACCCCCCGTACGAAAGCGATTGTGGCGATTAACCCCAACAATCCTACGGGCGCTATTTATTCGAAAGAAATACTGCTTGAGTTGACCGAGATTGCTCGCGAGCATGGGTTGATCCTGTTTGCAGATGAAATTTATGACAAGATGCTCTACGACCAAGAGAAGCATATTTCTCTAGCGTCGTTATCGACGGACGTGGTTGTTATTACTTTTAATGGCCTCTCGAAAAATTACCGCTCGTGCGGTTATCGTGCAGGTTGGATGGTGGTGTCTGGTGATAAGGCAATGGTGCGAGACTATATCGAAGGCCTGAATATGTTGTCATCGATGCGCTTGTGTGCAAATGTGCCGGGACAGTATGCGATTCAGACCGCCTTAGGCGGTTATCAGAGTATTAATGACTTGGTAGCGGACGGTGGCCGTTTGGCAAAACAGCGGGATATTGCATGGCAGTTATTGACTGATATTCCTGGTGTGACGTGTGTGAAGCCAAAATCAGCTTTGTATTTATTTCCAAAGTTGGATCGCGACATGTATCCGATTGAGGATGATCAGCAATTTGTCGCCGATTTTCTAAAAGAAGAAAAGGTATTGTTGGTTCAGGGCTCTGGGTTTAATTGGGTCGAGCCCGATCATTTCCGGGTAGTGTTCTTGCCCCACGAGGATGTGTTGAAAGAGGCGATTGGTCGCTTGGCACGGTTCTTGGAGCGTTATCGTTTAAAACATAGTCGCAAAGCGGCTTCAACTGTAGCAAAGGCATCATGAAACCGATTCAAGTTGGTCTATTAGGTATTGGCACCGTAGGTGGCGGCGTGTTTACTGTTCTCGAGCGCAACCAGGATGAAATTCAACGTCGCGCTGGTCGCGGTATTCGCATTAATACCGTTGCCGATCTCAATGTAGAGCGCGCAAAAGAATTGGTGAAAGATCATGCTTTGGTTGTTAGCGATGCGCGTGCGGTAATTGCTAATCCCGAGATTGATATTGTCGTTGAGTTAATTGGGGGTTATGGCATTGCCAAGGATTTAGTCTTGGAGGCGATTGCTGCCGGTAAACATGTAGTCACAGCCAACAAGGCTTTGATTGCAGTTCATGGCAATGAAATTTTTAAAGCAGCACATGACAGAGGCGTCATGGTTGCATTTGAAGCCGCAGTCGCTGGCGGCATTCCTATTATTAAGGCTTTGCGCGAAGGGCTCACCGCCAATCGTATCGAGTGGATTGCTGGAATTATTAATGGCACGACCAACTTTATCCTTTCGGAGATGCGCGATAAAGGTTTGGACTTCGCTACGGTGTTAAAGGAGGCCCAGCGTTTGGGTTATGCCGAGGCAGATCCTACCTTTGATATTGAGGGCGTGGATGCGGCCCACAAAGCTACCATCATGAGCGCTATCGCTTTTGGTATTCCTATGCAATTTGAAAAAGCGCATGTTGAAGGGATTACCAAGCTCGATGCGATTGATATTAAATATGCTGAGCAGCTGGGCTATCGCATCAAACTGCTTGGAATCGCCAAGAAAACTTCTGCTGGAGTTGAGCTCCGAGTGCATCCAACTTTAATCCCAACAAAGCGCTTAATTGCTAATGTGGAAGGCGCGATGAATGCTGTTCAGGTTTATGGGGATGCCGTTGGTACAACTTTGTATTATGGCAAAGGCGCCGGTTCTGAGCCAACGGCTTCAGCTGTGATTGCTGATTTGGTTGATATTACACGTTTGTTGGGTGCGAACCCAGAGAATCGCGTCCCATACTTGGCTTTCCAGCCGGATGCTGTGCGTGATACCCCTGTATTGCCAATGGGTGAGGTAACCACTAGTTATTACCTGCGTTTGCGCGTGGCCGATCAAGCTGGTGTACTAGCGGATATCACAAAGATTCTGGCATCTCATGGGGTGTCAATTGATGCCTTATTGCAAAAAGAAGCAGATGAAGGTGAGAGTCAAACCGACTTAGTTGCCTTAACTCATGAAACAAAAGAAAAAAATATGCTTGCTGCCATTGATGAGATCCAGCATCTCAACACTGTAGCAGGCGAGGTGGTCAAAATTCGTTTAGAAAATTTGTCTTAAAGAGTCATTAAGCACTAAGGCGTACCGAGAATATATGCGTTACCAATCAACCCGCGGAAATAGCCCACAACAATCTTTTCTCGAAATTCTCTTGGGAGGATTGGCGCCTGATGGAGGTTTGTATTTGCCGGATCAATATCCAGCAATTACTCCAGTACAACTGGATTCGTGGCGTGGCTTGTCTTATGCAGATCTTGCTTATGAAATTCTAAGTCTGTATTGTGATGACATCCCTGAGGTGGAATTGCGTGGTTTGCTGCGTAAAACTTATACAGAGCAGGTCTATTGCAACGGACGCCCTGAAGATTCTGCAAAAGATATTACGCCCTTGCATTGGTTGGGTGAAGAGCAGGGTACTCGCATTGGTTTATTAAGTCTTTCGAATGGTCCAACCTTGGCATTCAAGGATATGGCGATGCAATTGCTCGGTAATCTTTTTGAATATGCTTTAAAGCGTGCCGGGCAGAATCTCAATATTCTGGGTGCTACCTCGGGCGATACCGGCAGTGCCGCAGAGTATGCGATGCGTGGCAAGGAAGGGGTAAGGGTATTCATGCTTTCTCCTCGTGGAAAGATGAGTGCATTTCAATCAGCGCAAATGTACTCCTTGCAAGATCCCAATATTTTTAATTTAGCGGTTGCTGGAGTGTTTGATGATTGCCAGGATATTGTCAAGGCAGTTAGTAATGATCATGTTTTTAAGGCTCAGAACCAAATTGGTACAGTCAACTCTATTAACTGGGGGCGCGTAGTAGCTCAGGTCGTTTATTACTTTCAGGGTTATTTGCTGGCAACTAAATCCAGCGCTGAAAAAATTTCATTTACGGTTCCGTCTGGTAATTTTGGAAACATTTGCGCCGGACACATTGCCCGTATGATGGGGTTACCTATCGAGCATTTGGTGGTGGCAACCAATGAGAATGATGTCTTGGATGAGTTTTTCCGTACAGGCGTCTATCGGGCGCGTAAGTCGGCTGAAACTTTGCACACCTCCAGTCCTTCTATGGATATTTCAAAAGCCAGTAATTTTGAGCGCTTTGTATTTGATTTGACGGGACGAGATGGCAAAGCAACTGCTGAAATGTTTAAGCAGGTCGATGAGCTTGGCGGATTTGATTTATCGGCCTCACCTCTCTTTAAGGCAATATCCCAATATGGTTTTCAATCGGGTCGTAGTACTCATGAAAACCGCCTAGCGACAATTCGGAACATTTATGAGCA